>Ga0255772_10000780_pt1 | contig 31122 bp, 29 predicted proteins | sample 071ome_34_FD_179970 | JGI IMG/M metagenome (GOLD analysis project Ga0255772, IMG submission 179970) | Coastal salt marsh microbial communities from the Groves Creek Marsh, Skidaway Island, Georgia - 071411BT metaG (version 2) | ecosystem: Environmental > Aquatic > Marine > Intertidal zone >...
CGCAGAGTTGAGCCGATCCTTGTAACGTTTGAGATCCTTGAACTTTAACAAATCAACGGGCTCAAGATCGCCAGTAAGTTCCTGTTGACCCTCCTCATCGAGAAACAACTCGATTCTGCGACGGGCCGTGATACGCATATGGTGATCGCATTTAGGGCAGACTTCATGATTTTCTGCCAACGACTTCTGGTAGAGCATGGCATCGCAGCGAGGGCATTTCTTCCAGAGACCCTCTGGTACTGTCGATTTTTTGCTCTCACCGTCTGAGATAGAAATCGAAGGCAATATTTTATCGATCCAGCTCAATACACTACCCCCCTCACAACTGTTTTTCTACTGAGCACACTCATCTCTAGAGTGAGTCTATCGCGCTTCGCGCCTCGCCAATGACAGCGCAACACTGCCGCAGCTCAGGCTTGTCCTGATCCCCGCCCGACAGTTGGGCAATCCGCTCCACCAGCGCGCTCCCGATAATGATTCCGTCTGAAACTGAAGCCATGGCGCGGGCACTCTCAGTATCCTTAATACCAAAACCGACCACCACAGGCAGGTCAGTCAACTGGCGCATCGACTCGATGCTTTCTCTGATCGCCTCATGATCAGTAATCGCGGCGCCAGTGACCCCCTTGAGTGACACGTAATATAAATAGCCCGTGCAGACCTCAGCTATGCCTTTTGCGCGATCAGGCGACGTCGTCGGCGCAACAAGATAGATCGTATCGATGTCAGCGTCAGCGAGCCTGCGATGCAGCTCCGTGGATTCCGCCGGCGGCATATCCACCACCAGGACTCCGTCCACCCCGGCAGCAGCAGCGCTGGCAGCAAAGTTTTCGTATCCCATGATTTCAATCGGATTGAGATATCCCATCAGCACGATGCCCGTTTCTGTATCGCCCTGTCGAAACTGAGCAACCAGAGCCAGAGTGTCACGCAGTGTTGTGCCACTATCGAGCGCCCGCTCAACGCCTCGCTGGATCACCGGACCATCTGAAGCAGGGTCGCTAAACGGGATACCTAATTCAATAATGTCTGCGCCCTGCCGAACCAGCTCCTGCATAAGTGCCAGAGTAGTCGTCAGATCCGGATCGCCCGCCACTAAATAGGGGATAAGCAGCTTCTTTTCCTGCTGAATGCGCTTGCTCGCTCTTGCTGAAATTCGACTCATGACCAGCCTGAAAGCACTACAGCTTCATCCCCTCCAGTCGCGCCACCGTCTCTATGTCTTTGTCCCCCCGACCCGAAAGGTTTATCACGATCGTCTGATCGACGTCCATACTGCGGGCGAGATCCATCGCGTAGGCGACAGCATGACTTGTTTCAAGAGCAGGGATGATTCCCTCAAGCCGAGTAAGTTTATGAAAAGCATCCATCGCTTCGCTGTCGGTCGCGGCCACATAGTTTACTCTTTTAAGGTCCTTCAGCCAGGCGTGCTCCGGACCGACTCCGGGATAATCCAGGCCTGCAGAGACAGAGTGCGTTTCCTGTATCTGACCGCCCCCATCCGTCATCAGGTAGGTACGATTGCCGTGCAGAACACCCGGAGTGCCGGCGCTCAGTGGCGCAGCATGCGCGCCAGTCTCTAAGCCTTTCCCTCCTGCTTCAACGCCGAACATAGCGACCTGCTTGTCTTCGAGAAAGGGGTGAAAGAGTCCAATCGCGTTGCTACCACCCCCAACACACGCCACCAGCGCGTCGGGGAGCCTCCCGAACATCTCGAGAGATTGTTGTTTAGTTTCTCTTCCTATAATGCACTGAAAGTCCCTAACCAACTGCGGGTACGGGTGAGGTCCGGCGACAGTACCGATGATATAGTAGGTATTATCTACATTAGTGGCCCAATCCCTGAGCGCTTCGTTCATCGCGTCTTTAAGCGTACGAGAGCCTGATTCTACGGAAACGACATTTGCTCCGAGAAGCTTCATTCTGTACACATTGGGAGCCTGCCGGATGATATCCTCAGCCCCCATATAAACATGACATTCCAGGCCAAGCCGCGCGGCTACCGTTGCGCTGGCAACACCGTGTTGCCCAGCGCCGGTTTCAGCAATGATCCGACTTTTTCCCATGTGTTTGGCTAGCAACGCTTGCCCGATTGTATTGTTCACTTTATGGGCGCCGGTGTGGTTGAGATCCTCACGCTTCAGGTAAATTCGGGCACCACCTGCCGCTTCTGTCAGGCGCTCAGCAAAGTAAAGCGGAGACGGCCTTCCGACGTAATGTCGTAGCTCATCATCATACTCTGACCAGAAATCCTGGTTACCCGAAAGGTCCTGATAGACCAGAGCGAGCTCTTCAACTGCCGCGATCAGAGTTTCTCCGACGAACACACCACCATAGGGCCCGAAATGACCACTGGCATCCGGACCGCTGAATCCTACAGAACCTATCTCAATTCCAGCCGGGGCTTCAAACACGATTTACTCCATTAAAAAAAAATTTGAGTTTGCTTACACTTTTGATACCGGGTGATTCTTCGACGCCGGAACTGACATCGACACCGGCAGGTGAGGCAATGCGAATTGCTTCTCCCACATTGTTGCCATCCAAGCCTCCCGCAAGCACAACGGGCTTATCAAGGCCTGCCACCACTCTCGCGGCTTGGGCCCAGTCCATCGTTTTGCCGGTACCTCCCGGAACATTCGGGACGTAAGTATCGAGCAATAAGCGGTCAGCACTGCCGTACGCTCTAGCGGACTCCAGCGCAGCAGCTGCGTCCTTTACCCTAAGCGCCTTCATATAGGGGACTCGAAATGACGCGCAAAACGCCTCGTCTTCCTCGCCGTGAAACTGAAGATAATCAATGACCCCTGAACCTAATACGCGATTCACCAGCCCGGCGGATGGGTTGACGAACAGAGCTACCCGCTTGGTTTGGTTGGAAACATGAGCGAGAACAGCACCGATGCGATCCGTCGGCACATACCGTGGACTAGGCTCATAACACACTACTCCGAGCGCGCAAGCGCCAAGCTCTTCGGCGATTTGCGCATCTTCAGATCGCGTTATCCCACAGATTTTGGTCCAGACTTCAGACAAAGGTAATACAACAAAGCCAAAAGATACCATGATACCAAAATCGGATTGTCGGGACTATTCGTAGCCTGCAAGAAGGAGCGGGAATCTTGGTTTGTTCCCTGGCAGCGCACTTTCATCATAGCCGACCTCGACCAGATATAGACCATCAGGTGGCGCAGTCACTCCCGCCTTTCTTCTGTCTTTTGACTCAAGCACTTCCGCGATCCAAGCTTCTCTTTGCTTGCCTTTTCCGACATCGATCAGCGATCCGCTGATATTCCGAACCATATGCTGCAAAAAAGCGTTTGCGCGAATATCAATCACAGTGACTCCAAACCAATCAACCACCGATATAGCGGATACATTTCGATTAGCGCTGGCAGATTGACAACCAGCAGCGCGGAAGGCGGAGAAATCGTGCTCACCCACCAAGCACTGCGCGGCCCGTTGCATTGCTTCAATATCTAGTGGCCTCTGAATGCAAGTTATCTTTCCTTGGAAGATCCCACTGGGGACAGAGGCACTGTTAATCAGATAGCAATAGCGGCGATCAAGCGCTGAGAATCTCGCATGAAATGTATTCTCCACAGAACTCGCGTCTACTACCCGTACTTCCTTGGGCAACAGGCTGTTAACTCCGTGGATCCAAGCCTTATTCTCTCTGGGCGTTAGACAGTCAAAGTGCACAATTTGACCGGTTGCATGCACTCCTGCATCAGTCCTACCAGCACAGGCAACGGTAACTGAATGATCTGAAACTCTAGCAAGTGCAGTCTCCAGTACTTCTTGCACAGTATTCACTGTAGGTTTTTTTTGTTTCTGCCAACCGGAAAAAGCGGAACCGTCATACTCGAGAGTGAGAGCGATACGGCGAGACGTGGACGGATTAGCGTTAGCTTGAGTCAATTGAGTGAATTCTTGAGCCTAAAAAGATATGCAAGCCATTAAGGGGTGCTGAGTAGTACTGCAAGAGCCTCTCGCGCTTCGATTCTCTGGCCTTCGTTACCCTCCGTAATGACTTCTAAGAGTATTTCCCTGGCACCGTCAATATCACCCATCTTTTTATAGGCATAGGCTAATTCGAGCTTTGTAGCTGATTCGTCATATTCAGATATGGCGGATAGTTCATCTACGGCTTCATTAGATTCCTCTGCGACACCCCCATGTCTAGTTTCCCCTTCGCCAGAGAAAAAATCTAAGTCATTGAGTCTATCTTCATCTGCTAACTGCCCGCGCTCGGATTCAGACTCCTCTTTTAAGTCTGCCTCAGAATCAGTTTCGCTGATGGATGATCCCGCACTCACCCGAGCGCCTATTCCCCTAAATGGACTCGATGTCGCTTGCTCGGACAAATCAAAGGGCATGTCTAACTCATCCAGACCCATCCCCAGCTCATCGGAGAACGGCTCAGTATCATCGGTAGAGACATCCTTATTTATTTCTTCTGGATTACCGTACTCTTCTGCTTGATCAGAATTAGGAAAAACAGGATCCTTGGGATTGGAAGAAACAATTTCGCCTAGCTCTTCGTTCAGTCGTTCTTCTTTACAATCCGTTACCCCCGACTGCGCATCATCTGACTCGGAATCCACCGATGCTTGACTGACGACAGCGGTCTCTTCCGAGACTTTTGCTTGATCTGCTTGAAATTCAACCAATGGCTCCAAAACATCTGAGTCTTCCATCATTCCTGGTCGATTACGGCGGAGCATGACCCACACCAAGAACAAAACCAATAAACCTAAACTGCCAAGAAGAGTAATTGAATTGTTAGCTAGACCCTCCAAAATTCCGAGGGGCGGACGTAGAGATTGTGTGTCAGAGATACGCCTCGCTTCCTGAGCCGCTTGCTCTGCAGCCGCCGCTTCTGCTGCTGCTTCAGCCAGGGACAGTAACTCCTTCATTTGGGCAAGCCGAATGTCCTGCAGGCGGATTAGCTCTTGCGCCGCTTCAATTTGAGCCTCTAAATCAGCAAGCCGAAACTCTAGACTTTCGCGGGAAATACGCGCTCGATCAGACTCTTCTTGGCGGACAGACAACTCATTTTCAAGTACAGCGATTCGTCGGTCGAGGTCTGTATTTTCCTGCACCGCTGACAATGCAGTCGCAGAAGACGAATCAATGACATCAGAGTCGGTAGCGATAACGCTAAGACGCCCCGTGGCACTATTGCCTCCTGAATCACCCCGCCCGCGAGCAAGATTAGGCACTACTCCAACCATTGCCTGATTTTGCCGGCTTACTTCCGCGAACGCGCTTTCCGCATCAAAGGCACTAATTTCGTCCTTTGTCGGAACACGAAGTACTTGGCCGATCAGCAATCGGTTGATATTACCGCCAGCAAACGCTTCAGGATTTAACGATTGGATTGCAATCATCGTCTGCTGAAGAGTCACTGTTTCATCGGGACGGATTTGACGAGCTATGCGTATGAGAGTACTGCCATCATTGGTTTCTATTACGTCTTGTCCTGAGAGATTCGTTTGCTCTGCTTCAGATTCCGCCAGAATTGATCCTGCTTCATTTATAGATTCAGGTGAGTCTAAAATATTAGTGAGAGGCTGTTGTATCCTGGTATCGACTTGATCTGCGCCGGAATAAACAGGCAAATCCAACGAAACTCGGTACTCGCTTAGCAGCCGGCCACGAGGCCAGCGAGTCTCGAGGACAAAACTGAGATATGGTTCTCGGATGATTTCACTACTAGTAAGAAGAATATAGACGCCGTCAGAGGTTTCTTGAGTAAGAAAACTAACGCTAGACAGAACTTCAAGAGGATCAACCCCTAGACGAATAAAATCTTCGGTGGAGGCCATCTGAATGCTGATATCGTCAGCACGGATTTCGCCTAATTCTAGAATTTCGATTCGTAGTGACAGAGGCTGATTGACGGAGGACTCCGCGATTGCGGACCCCAGACTCAAGCCTAAGGTATGCGAAGCCGCAACACTGAGCAGCAAACCAAAAAACGTCACAGTGTATCGCCTAAGCATGATATGCCCTTCACCTTCGACGAGCTGGACCATAGTGATCCTGTCGATATCACGACCAGTCGTTTAGTCTGTCACTGGCTATTGTGAGATATCTCAGCGTTCCGCCGTTTTCCACTAGGAAAAGCCCGGTCGCCTGACTGTTCTAAAGCGGAGTTTGCATGCTGTTCCGCAGATCCAGAAGCCACCTCTACGCCTCAACGCAAGTATTCATTATAAGTAGCTTTTTATCAACTCTTCAGCGATCTGGACCGAGTTCAATGCCGCCCCTTTGCGCACATTATCGGAAACCACCCAGAGGTTGAGGCCATTAGTTAAGGAGAGATCCTCTCTGATTCTGCCGACAAATACCGCATCCTGGCTCGCAGAATCATGAAATGCTGTGGGATAAGCACCAGCCTCCCGGTCATCCATAAGCTCCACACCCGGAGCCGACTCAAGCAGCGATCGTGCCTCTGACACACTCAGCTTATCTTCAGTTTCTATTTGAATAGCTTCAGAGTGCCCGTAAAACACCGGAACACGAACACAGGTCGCACTGACCGTGATCTCTGTATCCCCGAAAATTTTTCGGGTTTCCCAGTGCATTTTCATTTCCTCTTTCGTATAGCCGTTTTCCATAAACTGATCGATATGGGGAAGGACATTAAAGGCGATTTGACGTGGATAAACCGCACACTCGGCATCGCGACCGTTGAGTAATTCAGCCGTCTGCTTCGCTAGCTCTTCAACGGCAGCTTTACCGGTGCCGGAAACGGCCTGATAGGTTGCTACACTGATACGCTTTATCCGCGCCGCATCGTGGATTGGCTTCAGAGCCACTAGCATCTGTATGGTGGAGCAATTAGGATTAGCTATGATGTTGTGATTCAGATACTCTGCGATGCTCTCAGGATTGACCTCTGGCACGACAAGCGGAATGTCGTCCTGGTATCTGAAATGAGAGGTGTTATCTATCACAATACAGCCGCACTGGCCCGCCTTTGGTGCAAATTCAGCAGACACACTCCCCCCGGCTGAAAACAGACCGATCTCAGCCTGAGTAAAATCAAATTCAGCAAGGTTCTGGACTTTGACCGGTTTATTCTTAAACATAACTGTCGAACCCGCCGAGCGCTCGCTTGCGAGCGGAAATAACTGAGCAACCGGAAAATCCCGCTCTTCAAGAATACTGATCAAGGCCTCGCCAACCGCACCGGTGGCTCCGGCGATCGCAACGTTAAATTTTTTCATGTAGTCCGAATCTCATTATCAGCTTTGCTGTTCGCTCGCAGCCTCACTAGCTTTCAGTGACCCCATCATCCGATTGAGTAAAGTACCAGGGGGCCTGCTCCCGCCAGCGTGATTCAAAAGCAGAAATCAGCTCAGCATCCTCAAGCGTTATACCAATGTCGTCCAGTCCGTTTAAGAGGCACCGCTTGCGAAAGGCATCAACTTCAAACCGAATACCAGGCGCATCTGGTCGCCGCAGTTCTTGCTTCTCCAAATCCACTTCCAGACTGTAGCCTTCATTGGCCAGCACTGCCGCAAACAGTTCGTCTATCGTCTGACGAGGCAGAACGATTGGTAAAATACCGTTCTTGAAACAGTTATTGAAAAAAATATCTGCAAAACTCGGCGCCAGAATCACTCTGAAACCATAATCATCCAACGCCCACGGCGCGTGTTCCCTCGAAGAACCACAACCGAAATTATCTCTTGCCAGCAAGATCGAGGCACCCTGATAGCGGGCTTGATTGAGCACAAAATCGGGATTGAGCGGACGCGAGCTGTTGTCCATGTCCGGTTCCCCCTTATCCAGATATCGATGTTCATCAAACAAATTCACGCCGAAGCCCGAACGTTTGATCGATTTGAGAAACTGTTTCGGGATGATAAAGTCCGTATCAACATTCGCCCTGTCCAGAGGCATCACCAGACCTGATTTAACTGTAAATTTTTTCATGATATACGCCTCAAGCTAGCTTCCTCACATCAACAAAGTGGCCATGAATTGCCGCCGCGGCCGCCATGGCCGGGCTGACCAGATGTGTGCGGCCACCAAAACCCTGGCGTCCTTCAAAATTTCGGTTGGATGTCGACGCGCAATGCTTTCCTGCTCCCAGCTGATCTGCGTTCATGGCCAGACACATGGAACAGCCCGGCTCGCGCCACTCCAGTCCGGCTTCAATAAAAATCTTGTCCAGACCTTCGCTTTCTGCCTGCTGTTTTACCAACCCGGAACCCGGAACGACGAGCGCCATCTCGATATTTGCAGCAACTTTCTTGCCGGCAACGACCTTTGCCGCTTCGCGCAGGTCTTCGATCCTCGAGTTCGTGCAGGAACCGATGAATACACAGTCCAGTCGAATATCCTCGATGGCGGTGCCGCCGGAAAGCCCCATATATCGCAAGGCCTGTTCCATATTGCCCCGCTTGGTCGCATCCGCTTCATTTTCCAGTGTCGGTATTGCCCCGGTGACCGGCGCCACCATCTCAGGCGAAGTACCCCAGGTCACCTGCGGCTCAATGTCAGCAGCCTGCAGCTCTATGACAGAATCAAAATGCGCATCTGAGTCACTGACCAATTCTTTCCAGGCTTGCGCTGCTTTGTCCCAAAGCGCCCCTTTCGGAGCAAACGGTCTGCCTTTTATGTATTCAAGCGTGACTTCATCCACGGCAACCAGCCCCGCCCTTGCCCCTGCTTCGATCGCCATATTGCAAATCGTCATACGTCCTTCAATGCTCAGGCTACGGATCGCTTCTCCACCAAATTCTATGGTGTAGCCCGTGCCACCGGCGGTACCGATCTTGCCGATAATTGCCAGGACGATATCTTTTGCGGTAACCCCTGTAGGCAGCTCACCATCGACTCGAATGAGCATGTTTTTCATCTTCTTCTGCATCAGGCACTGAGTGGCCAGAACGTGCTCAACTTCGGATGTGCCAATTCCGTGCGCAAGCGCTCCCAGCGCACCGTGTGTCGAGGTATGAGAATCCCCGCAGACGATAGTCATACCCGGCAAGGTTGCGCCCTGCTCTGGCCCGACCACATGGACAATACCCTGGCGCAGATCGTTCATCTTGAGCTCAAAGATATTGAACTCGCTGCAGTTATCATCGAGGGTGGATACCTGTATTTTCGAAACCGGATCCTTGATGCCTTCCAGACCTTGTTTTCTCTCTTCGCTGGTAGTCGGAATGTTGTGATCAGGTGTGGCGAAGTTTGCAGAAGCGCGCCATGGCTGCCTGCCTGCCATGCGAAGACCTTCGAACGCCTGAGGTGAAGTCACCTCATGGATGAGATGACGATCGATGTATATCAAACTGGTGCCATCTTCTCGCTCTTTAACCAGATGCGAGTCCCAGATTTTGTCGTAAAGGGTCTTTCCACTCATACTATTAGCCTGTTCAGTGCGCGTCTGTCGCGCTTTATATAATTTGACGGTCTACCTTCTGCCAATCTGACCTCGGTCACGCAGAAAGTGGTCCATTAGCGTCAACGCCAGCATCGCCTCAGCGATGGGGGTCGCCCTGATACCAACGCAAGGGTCGTGACGCCCAGTCGTAACCACCTCTGTTTCCTCGCCGCTGGTCGTAAGAGACCTTCCCGGTAAACGAATGCTGGATGTCGGCTTGAGAGCAAGATTTGCAACAATGTCCTGGCCTGATGAAATGCCACCAAGCACTCCACCAGCATGATTGCTGAGGAAGCCGTCCGCGGTAATCTCATCCCGGTGCTCTGAGCCCTTTTGGACGACTGAGTCAAAGCCCGCACCGATCTCCACGCCTTTGACCGCATTGATACTCATCAGCGCTTTGGCAATGTCTGCATCGAGACGGTCAAACACGGGCTCACCGAGTCCGACCGGCACATTGCTGGCGATCACCGTAATTTTGGCACCGATAGAGTTGCCCTCCTTATTCAGCTTCGCCATGTATTCTTCCATCTCAGACACCTTATCAGGGTCAGGACAGAAGAAGGGATTCTGCTCGATTTCTTCCGGGATCACCTGCTGAATGGCTATCGAGCCCAACTGGGATAAGTACCCCATAATCCGAACGCCACATTCCATCTGGAGGAATTTCTTAGCGATCGCACCCGCGGCAACCCTCATTGCCGTTTCTCTGGCGGAGGAACGCCCGCCTCCGCGGTAGTCTCGAATGCCAAATTTCTTGTAATACGTGTAGTCAGCGTGAGCGGGGCGAAATTGATCCTTGATCTTGCTGTAATCTTTTGAACGCTGATCAGTATTTTCGATCAGCAGGCCAATCGGCGTCCCGGTTGTCTTGCCCTCAAATACGCCAGACAGAATTTTCACTGAATCAGCTTCCCGTCGCTGTGTGGTGAAGCGGGACTGACCGGGCTTGCGGCGATCAAGATCCTGCTGCATGTCGGCCTCCGATAACTCAAGGCCGGGCGGGCAACCGTCGACAACACAGCCAAGCGCAGGACCGTGGCTTTCACCGAAGCTTGTTACTGTGAATAATTTTCCAAAACTGTTGCCTGACATAGGAGACCTCAGCCAATTTAGACGTTACCAGCGGCAAAACGGGCACGCATTGTACACTAAATGAGGTATTCCCTGTAACGATGTAATTCCTCAGCACGTATGGCCAAAACCCCATCCCCGCCCTGGGCGAAATCCATCCACAGGAAGGGAATCTCAGGAACTCTTTGACAGAGCGCCTCCGCTCCTAAACCCACCTCGAGGATCAGCAACCCACCCGGATTCAGGTATGACCCTGCCTGGCGCAGAATTTCGAGCGGTATTGCCAAACCGCCCTCGCCACTCAACAGCGCCAGCTTCGGTTCATGCTGATATTCGGCTGGCAGGGTTTCAACGTCAGCCAGAGACACATAGGGGGGGTTCGAAACAATCAGGTCATACTTTTTGTCCGCCAGCGACGCAAATAGATCAGACTTCGTGCACTGAACCCTGCCGATCAAGTCATGTCGGCGGATATTCCCTGTTGCGACCTCCAGACAATCCGCTGAAACGTCGGACACCTCAACTCTCGCATCAACGAACTCAAGGGCACAGGAAATCCCGAGACAACCTGAACCGCAGCACAAATCCAGCACCGTTTCAGGAGGGCATTCCAGCATCGGCCGGAAGCGGTTCTGAATCAATTCAGCAATGGGCGAACGCGGAATCAACACCCTTTCATCGACGTCAAACGCATGCCCACAAAACCATGCCTTACCAACAATATAGGCAACCGGTTTACGGTCGCGCAGTCGTTGCTCAACCCTGGCCTCCAGTATTTCCAGTTCATTCATAAGGAGAACCCGATCGGACCGCTCAAAATCAAGATCAAAACCAATACCTAGCGTGCTGTAAACAAGGTAAACCGCATCATCCAGCGGCGAGTCGGTTCCGTGACCATAGAACAGACCAGCCTCTTTGAACTTTTCTGCAGTGTTGAGGATATAAGTTCTAAGGAGCACTAGTGATTTTCCTAATTTTCTGAAATCTCAGGGCACAAGGTTTATACTACCCTGCGTTTAGTGAATTATCGGTATCTACCCAATGCTGCTTAAGCGTTAAACCATGGAATCCAATAAGGCCTATTATGGAACAAGCATATCTAGACATCATTAAAGCCACCGGCGAAGATCCTGATCGCGCCGGACTCGTTGATACACCTAAGCGCGCGGCGGAAGCGATGGAGTTCTTAACGCAGGGCTATAAGATGGATATTGACGAGGTGATTAACGACGCCATGTTTCCCTCGGACACTGATGAAATCATCATAGTCAAAGACATCGAACTTTATTCCATGTGCGAGCACCACATGCTGCCTTTTATCGGCAAATGCCACGTGGCTTATTTGCCCAGAGGAAAGGTGATAGGCTTGTCAAAAATTGCGCGTCTGGTTAACGTTTTCGCGAGACGACTGCAAATTCAGGAGAATCTGACCAGCCAAATTGCCAATTGCATACTTGAAAAAACCAACGCTGCCGGTGCCGCCGTCATCATTGAGGCAAAACACATGTGCATGATGATGCGGGGCGTCGAAAAGCAAAACTCAACCATGACCACATCCTGCATGCTGGGAGCCTTCAGAGAGAGCTCAACAACTCGCAACGAATTCCTGTCGCTGATCAATTAGCTGCTGGCATCAGTACCAGTTCTACTCTGTCCGCACACCGCTCTTGTGCGCAAAGCGGCGCCAGTGGGCCGAGACCTCTCGAAACCAGTTGCGAATCTTTAACCCCAAGGGTGATCAAATGACGTCTGACCGCTTCAGCACGCCTGCTCGACCGAGCGAGAAGCTGATCGAGATTCCCTTCTGCTACCAAGTGCGAGACCACATAAAACTTCTGCTCGGGTCGTTCCGATAATTCCAGCGCCAGTGCCGATAAATCAACAGACGCGTCTAGCTGCTCATCGGACGAAAAGCTTACGCCGGACAGAATGATCGCGCCAGCTTCCTCAATGTCAGTCAGAAAGGCCTCTCCGATGACCTGAATAGGCCCCGAAGTCCCGGGCGGCTCAACGATCTCAAGATAGGCATAAGTACGACGGTTACCCCGGGTAATGACGTAAAGTGCAATGTGTGCCGGTTCAGCACCTTCAGTATGCGCCCGGACGTTCAAGAAGTACTGATTGCGCTCCGGACCGTACAGCACCCGATTGCGGAAAATGTCGTTCGCCCAGTAGTTACTGCTCCCACACTCCCGGCCAATGCATCCGAATAGCTCATCATACCCCTTGTCGGAAAAGCTGCTCCGGAAATAACCATACACATCCTCGGCTGAGTATTCACGGGGAATCTCAAAGATCAGCTTGCTGATGTCACCGCGAATGCGCTCTTCGCTTTCGGGAACGACGACGCCGCGTGAACGCTGCAGACGCCCAAGGATGAGGCGATAGTTACTGTCAGGCTCAAACTCAGCGCTCACGAGAACCGAATCCGGAAATCCTTCTACAAGGGCATGATTGGCAGATTGAGCATACCCAGCCGCTTGCACGAGCCAGGCAATCATCACAGCCAGGGGTTTTGTGTAATATCTCATGGCTCCACAGTATATACGAAGGCGCCGCCGTCATGGCAGGGCGCAAAAACGTCCAGACAAACCAGCTGACTGGTCCCCATAATCAGCGGATGACCGGCGCTATCGCCCTGCAGTAGAGTCCAGAGCACACTGAGTACCGGATTGTGCCCCACAAGCAGTAGCCCAGCCGACTGCTCTGCAGGCAAAGGAGGCCCATTAAAGCCCGGCAGCCGACTGATTTTTTCGAGCTGCGGCAATACGCTTTCCGGGTTGGCTGTGGGTAATAACCAGTCGGCCACGTTGAAATGCAGTTCAGGGCATTGAGACATCAGTTCATCGGCAGTTTGCGAGGCTCGCGTAAGAGGACTGCGATAAGCCGCCAGTATTGGCGGTTTTCGCTGAAGCCAGGTTTTCACCACTGCAGCTGTTTGCTCGCGGCCCTTGCGCGAAAGGCTCCGGCAGGCGTCCAAGCCCGAGCCAATCTCAGCTTCACCATGACGCATCAAGTACAAGCGCACTGAACGAAGTGCCGTTACGGTGTTTTTTTAGCCACTTTACCCGTAGCTTTTTTCTTACTGACCGTTTTTTTCTTGCTCGCAGTTTTCTTTGGAGCTTTCTTTGGGGCTTTTTTAGCAGGTTTGCCCGCCTCCGCTTTGCCCTCTTCCTGTGCGGGTACCGCACTCGTGCTATCTGAAGGATCAGCATCAGCGCCCGCGACTTCTGCAGGCTCAACCTGCCCTCCGGGAAAATCGGAAAACGGAAAAGGCCGACTCTCAGAATTAAAGGTAACAAAATTGAGAATTTGAGAGACGTAGGTCACCAGCAAGGCTCCGAACCCGGCAAGGTTTTCATTCGGCTTTGTGGTAAAGACAAGGAACAAACCCTGTGCTAAAGCCAGTAGGACAATTAACGGGCCGATAATCAGATGTAACACCACAATAAAAAAAATCACGAACAGAACGCGTACCCATCCTGAAAGCTCGCGAACGTTTTCAACAAGATCATCCAATTGTTCAGGCATATTCATTCCTCTATCAAAACCTTTTCAGAGTGTGCTGCAAACTCAACATCTAGAGCCTGATCTCCAAGCATGAGTGACGAAATGATACTCTCGATAGAGTGCTGCTCATACAGTATTTTGTACAAGCCGGTGGCCAGGGGCATATAAACGGCTTTCTCCTTGGCTTTTTGCGCCACCAATCTGACGGTATTTACCCCTTCAGCAACTTGCCCCACTTCTTCTACGGCTTCCTCAAGCGATTTGCCGTTGCCCAGAGCTTCACCGATGCGATAGTTGCGACTCAGGGGAGTGGAACAGGTCACCACCAAATCTCCGACCCCGGCCAAACCCAGGAAGGTCATGGGGTCAGCTCCCATCTCCCGGCCAAACCGGGCCATCTCAGTCAGGCTTCTGGTGATCAGCATGCTATTGGTGTTGTAACCCATACCCAAGGCAGAGGCGATCCCCGCAATGATGGCGTAGATATTTTTCAGTGAGCCGCCAAGCTCTATGCCGAATACATCATCATTGGTGTAGACCCTGAATGTGTCCGACTTGAGCAATTCCTGAATCGTTGAACGCACAGATTCCTGACTACTCGCGATGACTGTTCCGGTCAGCTGGCTTGCCGCAATTTCTTTGGCCAGATTCGGGCCACTCAGCACGCCGATCTTTGCCTCAGGAGCCTCTGCCTTGAGCACTTCACTCATCAGCATAAAACTCCCTGCTTCAATCCCTTTAGTGGTGCTGACCAGAATCACCCCGGGCGCGGCATGCTCCATGATTCGTTGTACAACAGATCGGAACGAAGTACTCGGGACAGCAACGAAGATGACGCTGCTTCCGCTAACGGCCTGCGCCATATCATGAGTGGCGACAACGCACTCAGCCAGCGGATACCCGGGTAGGTATTCAGGATTCTCATGCTGCGTATTGACCTGTTTGGCAAGTCTCTCGCTGCGCATCCAAAAACGCACTCTATGGCCATTTTCCGCGATGATATTGGCGATCACCGTACCGAAACTGCCGCCGCCAATGACTGCTACGTCACTCAAAGCAGTACCCCTTTTTGTGTCGGTATATGCGTTGTCTTAGCGGCAGAGCTTTCGCTTTCTCCATCAGAAAAGGCTCTGTTTGATCAGCGAACATCCAGGTACAGAGGGTGAAGCGCGCCATTCCACATACACTGCGAAGCACAATCAAAAGAAACTGCCAGAGCGCCGCTTAAGCATTGAATCGAAATAACTCATCCACCGCCCATTAACGCGATGCGATTCGACTGAATGAAGACCAGAGCATCATAAATTTTATTTGAGACTGACTTGGGAGTTACAGAAGCGCCGACAAATTGGTCATATTCGCCGCGACTTTCTATTTTTGACCAGCTTAATCTCAAAATATCGCGCATCGACTGGCGGGTAAAATTGGTCATCCACTGTGACTGGATGACCTCAAGCTGTCCATAAGGGTCATTGCTGAGCACATCTTCAAGGACCACCGCAAATTCGATTTTGCCATACATATCAGCTGCGATAAGCAGATCGACTGTGCCGTTAAAACCGTCATCGGCGGTAGCCGGAACAGCAATCGCAACGGTTTTTCCGTTCCGGGTTGCCCGGTAAGCCAAACGGTCCCTTTGCAGGTTCAGAAGATCAAGCCCTACCCATTCCGAATCTTCAACAACAGCCGGGAGCAGCACATTGTCCAGCAGCATGTCATTCCCGGGTGGGTTCTGGCTCATCATACGCAGGAGGCTGGATCGGTCATAAGCCTGATGGCTCTCCAGAATTGATGCTCGGGACAAAACGGTGCTGCCGAGCGCAGCAGTCACGACGACGACATAGAGCCCGAAAAGCGGGAAGGCACCAGACGAAGTTTTCTTCATGAGCGAGAGTTTGTTACCCGGAGGGAAAGGCTGACCAAACAGAGTCGACTCAGACGTATGTCGAAATAGCCTCGATCAGATCAATGACAGGCGCAGGGTAGATTCCCAATCCAAGCAGTAGCAGGGACAGGCACAGAACAACACCGTAAGATCCGAAACTAAGCTCAGGAGACATCGTCGACTGGTCTGGGCTAACAGCCGGCTCAAGCATCCGGTAAATGATCCGCAGATAATAATAGAGACCGATACCACTACCCACGATTAATGCCGCCAGAAGTGGCCACAGCGCCGCTTCAACGCCCGCAAAAAACAAGTAAAACTTACCAATAAAACCCACAGTCAGCGGAATACCGGCAAGCGAGAGCAACATTGCGGTGAACACCGCAGCCAACAGCGGCTGCCTCCAGAACAGACCGCGATAGTCGTCAATGGTGTCGCGTTCACAGTCGCTTCGGGAGACCATTGACGTCACGCCGAAAGCGCCCAGCGACATGATTATGTAGGCGACAAGATAAAAGCTGATCGCCTCTATCCCGACGCGGCCCTCGACGTAATAGCTCGCGACCACCGCAATCAGCAGATAGCCCATATGTGCAATAGAAGAATAGGCCAGAAGTCGCTTCACGTTCTGCTGCAGCAGTGCCAGCAAGTTACCTGCAAGGATCGAAAGTACCGCTAGGAAAGATAGAACTGTCAGTATTCCCGCCAGGGCCAGGGCTTCGGAAATTTCCACAAAGCGGAGCAGCACCACAAAAACGGCAGCTTTGCCAATCGTCGCCAAATAGGTCGTGGCAGGCATCGGAGCTCCCTCATAAACGTCCGGGGTCCACATGTGGAAAGGCGCCAGTGACAGTTTAAATGCGAGCCCGGCGGTAATCAGCAGCAGTCCGACAACAGAAAAACCGTTCCCGAGACTCGACTCTGATAAATCTGTCAGACTGGCAAAGGCCAGAGTGCCCGTTTGCCCGTAAATAAGCGCCATACCGAACAGCAGAAATCCAGATGCGGCAGCGGAGAGAACCAGGTACTTCACCGACGCCTCCAATGGATATTTATCGGCCTTTTGGGAATGTACCGTGTACGCCACCATGCCATATAGCGACATACTCAGTGTCTCCAGCCCCAGCAAGGCGCTGACGAAGTGATTGCTGCTCACCAGCACAACCGCTCCGACAGTTGCAACGCCTAGCAGCAGGAAGTATTCCTCACGATCGTCATCCAGTCCTTCCAGATACGGATAGCTCAGCACCGCAATGAACATGGCGCTCAGGCAGATTACTGCTGCAAAAAACAAAGAATACGGATCGACAATTAGCAGCGGAGTGACCTGCTGATTGGTGCCCGGCATCAGCGTCACTGCGCTCAAGGCAGCAAGCAACAGGCCCGCAACGGTGATAAACGCTGTTACCGGATAGTTACGACCAACAGCGACAGCAGACATCGCAAGCACCGCCGTGCCGGTCAGCACCAACACAGGCAAGATCAGAAACAGATCGGCTATTGTTATTGTCATAATCCACCTTCTAGAGAGGTCACCAGCGTCTGCGCGGATTCTGACAACAGCTGTGCCAGCACGGGCTCAGACATGCTCAAGAAAGTCTGAGGGTATAACCCCATCCACACCAAACCAATCATCATAGCGGCAAAGTACAGCATCTCCCGACGGCTTAGATCAGTGAGATGTGAATCATCAAAGCCCCTGTTGTTATATTCACCCTGAAACACTTTCTGTAATACCCACAGAGAATAGACCGATGCCAGAATAAGGCCGAATGCAGCCACAACGGTCAGCGTGACATTGGCTTGAAAAGCCCCGATAAGGGCCAGAAATTCACCAATGAAGTTTCCTAGCCCGGGCATACCGAGCGCAGCCACCGAGAAAAATATCGCCACGGCGGTCATCTTCGGCACTTTAGGCCAGAACCCGCCCATGTCAGGCATATTTCGGGTGTGAATCCGATGTTGTAGGCCTCCGGCAAGCATGAATAACGCCGCTGCGCTCAACCCATGCGCCAACATCGTCATAACGGCACCCTGAAGTGCCTGCTCATTCCAGGCATAGATACCGAGCGTCACGAAGCCCATATGACTCACACTGGTGTAGGCTATGAGCCGTTTGATGTCATCTTGCGCAAACGCTACTTTAGCGCAATACAGGATACTCACTGCCGCCAGCGTCATAGCGACAGGAGCGAAGGCCATCGAAGCCTCGGGAAACAGCGGCACTGCAAATCGGATCAAACCGTATGCTCCCGTCTTCAGGAGCACACCAGCCAATATGACACTGCCCGCGGTGGGCGCCTGACTGTGCGCATCCGGCAACCAGGAATGGAAAGGCATGCTGGGCAACTTGGTCGAAAAGGAAATAAAGAAGCCCAGCATCACCCACATGCCCATCTCACCGGTAAGGCTGACATTGAGCAAGTCATGATAGTTAAAACTCAGCGAACCAAGCTGGAGGTAATGAAAATAAGCCAGTACCAAAATTGATACCAGCATCATCATTCCTGTCACCTGAGTGAAGATAAAGAACTTCATCGCGGCGTAATTCTTATTCTCATGCCCCCATATAGCGATAATCAGATACATGGGTATCAGCATGACTTCCCAGAAGAAGAAGAACAGAAACAAATCCAGCGCAGTGAACACTCCGACCACACCGGCCAGCGTCCACAGCAGGTTGAAATAGAAAAAGCCCGGCCTTTCCTGCACTTCATCCCAGGCCGCACCAATGGCAACTACTCCCAAAAAGGCCGTAAGCATAAGCAGAAGAACACTCAAGCCATCGGCAGCAAGATAAAACGAGATACCAAAACGGGAAATCCAAGGCGCCTCGAATACAGCCACCCACGTTGAAGTGCCCTCAGCGCCCAAAAGAGAAAACATCAGCGCAAAATCGAGGAGAACTGTGAGTAGAGCAATGAGCCTGGGCAAATCCGGATTGAATCGCTCAGACAGCCAACATGCCAGACCACCGACAAACAGAACCGCAATAAGTGTGACCAGAATCATAGAATGGCTCCTAATGACACCATCACAACCAGACCGCCTGCTACGGTCAGTGCATACCAACGTAAGGAACCGGTTTGCGACTTAACGATGAGCGCGTTGGCCGCTTGCGAAACGGAGACAATCAACGCATAGAAACTGTCAATAATGTCCTTGCGATTCACCCGCGCAAGAAACAGGAACGGACTGACAAGCACCGCGTTATACAGGGTATCGAAGCCCCAGCCGCCAAACCAGAATGCGTGCAGCTTCTTAGCCAAAGCGCTTGCCATCAACTTCTCAACAGAGAAGGTTTTCGACATGAAGAACAGATAGCTGATGGCGATTCCCAACAGAGGTACCGCAATCATGATGCCATGTATCAATCCGCTGACATGGTGCTCGCCATGCGCTTCCCCATGGTTGAATACCGCGTCCAGCGGAACATGGATAAATCCCCCAGCCAGCGCGAGAATCATCAAGAGTATCAGGGGACCATTCATGTGCCACCCCCCTACTTCTTTCTCGGGCGGGTGTTCTGCCTGACTGTCGCCGAAGAAGACAATGAAGAACAGACGGAACGTATAGATTCCGGTAAAGAATGCTCCAACCACGCCTCCCAGCCAGAACCAGAACCCGACTCCCTCCAATTCAAGCGCACCGAGCAGGATTTCATCCTTGCTGAAATAACCTGAAGTGTAAGGAAAGGCGGTCAAAGCCAGGCTGCCAATCAGGAAAGAGAAAAAGGAAACCGGCAGCGCTTTGCGCAGGCCTCCCATTTTAAATATGTTCTGTTCATGATGCAGGCTCAGGATTACTGTACCTGAGGCAAGGAACAACAAGGCCTTGAAAAAGGCATGGGTCATCAAGTGGAAAATCGCAGCAGACCAGGCTCCGACTCCAAGCCCCAGAAACATGTAACCAATTTGACTGACCGTGGAATAGGCGAGGATGCGCTTGATGTCCGATTGTGTCATTGCCGTAAAACCGGACAACAGCAGCGTGATCAGGCCAATCAGCGCCACCAACAATTGCACTGAAGGCGCCATTTCAAACAGCGGATGCGTCCGGGCGATAAGATATACACCGGCGGTCACCATGGTCGCCGCATGGATAAGGGCACTTATTGGCGTGGGTCCGGCCATTGCGTCTGGCAGCCATGTCTGGAGCGGGAGTTGCGCTGATTTGCCAACTGCACCACCCAGCAGCAAAAGGGACGCCGCGACGGCGAAGCCTGAACCTACTGACCACTGCATTTCTGCGGCGTGCAGCATATCCTGAATGTTCAGAGTTCCCAGCTGGGCGAACAACAGGAACAGCCCGATCGCCATCGACGTGTCCCCGACTCGAGTCACCACAAAAGCCTTTCTGGCGGCATAGCCATTCGCCGGATTGGTGTACCAAAATCCGATAAGCAAATACGAGCACAATCCCACGCCTTCCCAGCCGAGATAGAGCAACACCAGATTGTCACCCAGAACCAGCATCAGCATCGCCGATACGAACAGGTTCATATAGGAGAAAAAACGCGCAAAGCTGGGGTCGTCTGACATGTAGCCGGTTGCGTAGAGATGAATCAGAAAGCCTACGCCGGTAATGATCAGCATCATCACCATGGATAAGCCATCCAGATAAAAGGTAAAGCCCGGGTTAAATCCGCCAACCGACATCCAGACCCACGCTTCATAGGTAAAGTGTTCCAGCCCGGAATTCAGGAATTCAGATGCCACAAGCGCTGCCACGGCAAAAGAGAGACCGATTGATCCCGCGCCTATCGGGCCTGCGATTTGCTTGGGAAGCCGACCGCCCGTGAGCACAAGGGCAAGAAAGCCAAGCAGCGGAAACGTCGGAAGGAGCCAAATTAGTTCAAGCATAATCCCGGCCTCTACCCCTTCATCTCACTCAGTACGTTGATATCAACGGTTTGAAATCGCCTGAACATCTGAATGATAAGCCCGAGCCCGACCGCTACTTCTGCCGCAGCCAGCGTCAGAATCATCAGGAACATCACCTGCCCTTCCGCATGCCCCCAGCGCGCAGCCGCAACAATAAATGCCAGCCCGCTGGCATTCAGCATGATTTCCAGCGACATCAGGACGAATACAACATTCCGTCGCGTCAACACTCCAATCAGGCCTAGGCAGAATAAAATCCCCGCCAAAATAAAGCCGTGCTCTACCGGTATAGTTTCCATTGATCGTGATTACTCTTGCCCTGTTCCCTAATAATTTTTCTTCTCTGTGCCGGTATGCGCTATCGCTTCGCGAGATGATAGGCAGACACCAGGCCTGCAAGCAGCAGAATGGACGCCAGCTCAACCGCCAGCACATAAGGGCCGAATAACAAGGCACTCACCTCCATCACCCCTACCCGCGTTACCGCCATATCCTGATCTACCTGGGACAAGACATTAAGCAGCTGACCCAGGAGCAGCGCAGACATAACTCCTGGGGCAAGGAACATGCGCCCTGTAAGCCATCCCTTTTCCTGGTCCCGAGTATGTTGTCCCAAGTTGAGCATCATAATCACAAAGAGGAACAGCACGAGTATGGCACCGGCGTAAACGATTGCCTCAAGCACTGCGGCAAAAGGCGCTCCCAGCACATAAAAAATAACCGCCACCGCCAGCAGGGACAGAATCAGATAAAGTAAGGCATGCACAATGTTGGTTTGCACAATAACGGCGAACGTTGCAATGATTGCGATGGCTCCCGCCAAGTAAAACAGTAAGGTCACGGCATCAGACTCCTTACGTTGACAGGCTTGGCTTCATTGAGCGCCTCACCCTTGTCCTTCCCGCTGATCTGCTTTCCAGCGACGCGGTAAAAATTGTAGTCGTGATATTTGCCGCAGCCACTGATTAACAGGTCTTCCTTTTCCCAGACCATGTCCTGGCGGACATACTCAGCCATTTCAAAATCCGGGGTAAGCTGAATCGCATTGGTGGGGCAGGCCTCTTCACAAAAGCCGCACATGATGCAGCGCGAAAAATTGATTCGGAAAAATTCGGGATACCACCGACCGTCCTCCATTTCTCCTTTCTGAAGAGCGATACAATCAACGGGGCAGGCAACAGCGCACAAGTTACACGCAACACAGCGCTCTTCCCCATCGGGATCGCGACTCAGAATGATACGCCCTCGCCACCGGGGAAACATGTAAGGCTGCTGGTCAGGATATTCAACTGTATCCGCTTTCACAAACAGCTTTTTGAAAACGCCCCAAAGCGTCACGACCTGACTTAACAAGGTATCTTTGATTAACGAATACATTTTCTCGATCCAAGCCTTCCGAATTAATTACTCAGGATGACCGCGCCGGTAACAAGCAGATTGATCAGCGACAGCGGTAACAGAAAGAGCCAGCCGTAGGACATGAGCTGGTCGTACCGAGGTCTAGGAATCGCCGCCCGCAATAAAATAAAAAACGCAATGAAAACACCTGACTTCAGGGCGAACCAGACGACCGGAGGCAAAAAGCCCGGACCCATCCAACCACCAAAGAAGAGTACGGTTATCAGCGAAGACACCAACACAAGCCCGAGATACTCGCCGACAAAAAACATACCGAACTTCATGCCTGAATACTCAGTGTGGTATCCGGCGCAAATCTCCTGTTCAGCCTCGGGAATATCAAAAGGCAGGCGATGGCTTTCAGCGACCCCTGCTATGAGAAAAATCACGAAACCGACGAATTGCGGGACCACGAACCACATCCCTTCCTGCGCCTCGACAATCGTGCGGAGATTGAAGCTGCCAGAGAGCGCGACAACACCGAGCAGGGAGATCCCCATGAAGACTTCATAGCTCACCATCTGAGCCGCTGCCCGTAAACTGCCCAGCAAGGCATACTTGTTGTCTGAGGAAAGCCCGCCAAGCATCACGCTATAGGCACCCAGAGAGGCCATCGCCAAGATAAAGAGTACACCGATATTAGATTCGATAATGCCGATATTTGGCGCGAAGGGTATGACAGCGAAGCTCAACAGAATCACTGTCATGATGATCGCAGGCGCAATAACGAAACTGACGCGATCTGCGAAAGGTGGCACCCAGTCCTCTTTCGTGAAGATCTTAATCATGTCAGCGACAACCTGCAGCAGCCCGAAAGGACCGACCCGGTTGGGGCCCAGACGCTCCTGCCAGAAGCTGAGCAATCGCCGCTCAACCCAGATTAACATGGCGGCAACGACGATGACCGTGCCCAGAATGAGCCCTATTGTGAGTCCTGAACCGACTTCCAACGCCATGGCTAATAGCTCTCCTCGCACAAGTCGCTGACAATAAGGCCGCTCAGGCCCTTGCCTGGCAACGACTCACTGGTTTTCGTCAGACTTACTGCCCCCGCCAAATCGTGAGGATTGATCTGCGCCCCACAGTGCACTACGCAGCTGCCTTCTGAGATTTTCTCACGAATACAGGCGACCGCCACAGCCCCCCCATTAAGCGCCACCGCATCACCGTGACTAATTTCCAGTCTCGCTGCATCGGCCGGCGCCAGGGCCACATACGCATCTGTCATCCGTTTCTGAATGGCGGGAGAGCGAGCTGACAGCTCTTCACTGCCAAAAATTTGAAACGCCAGAGACAGGGTCAACCGGTCAGAAGTGCTGGCATCCTCACCCCTGCTCGCTTGAAACGGCACGCCTGACTCTGTCTTTTCGGCAAGCAAGAGGGTGCCGGTATGCCCTTGTTTCAGCTCACCATTAACCTCTTCCTGAAACTTACTGATTGACTGATTAGAATTCCAGCTGGGCGCCCAGGTCGATCCAAGAATTGAAGCATCCTTCATCGCCGGCATTCCCTCCATCGAGAAAGCCATAACCGACTCGTTATCTACCGGCTGCTTGGGTTCATGGACGTTGCGGTTAGCAATCATCGCCGTACGCCCGCTGTATCGATGGGATTGTCTGGGGATTTTCAGCCCGGCGACAAATTGCGTAAGGCGCGGAACCAGGCCGTCGAGCGACCCAAAGCCCTCGGCTTCATCGCTACAGTCTTTGATTATGCTGTTGATATCTGCATCGCCATTGGTGAGCCACTTCCACCCCGGCCTCGCATCGGTGGCGCTCTGATGAACCTGAAAGCTGAGCTGCGCTCTGCTTTCATAATTTACATAGGTCGACTCCTGCTCTGAAAAAGCAGTCACCGGAAATACATGCGTGGCTTTCGCTGTTGTGGCGTTGCGCATCTGATCCAGAACGACCACAGTTTCCGCGCGTGCTAGCGCGTTATCTACGTCGGCCGTCGGTGCCCGGCGATACAGATCAGTTTCCAGCACGATCATTCCCGGAACTTCACCACTGGCACAGCGCTTCAGTGCAGCACCCAACTCCTGTTCGGGGCCAACCAACAGTTCGAGACCCATCGTGTTGGCTTCCGGGAGCATCAGGGCCAGATGCGAAGGCTCGTCCCCGCTTAAAGCGCGGGCGATATTGGCCGCAGCCTGAACCATTTCAATGCTGCCATTGCTGGAGCCAGAGATAATCAGCGGACGTTTAGCATTGCTGAGCGCCTCGACCGCCTCGAGCAGCAGTTTCTGCTGCTGTTCGGTCAGGCCCGATGGCGTGCCACCTTCAAGCGCCTCGGCCACCGCAAAGGCGAAATTCGCCTGCTCGGCGCAGGATCCGATGAATGTTTGCTGCGCCACGTCATCGAGACGGGATGCAGCATTACTCAGAATAAAAAGCGGGCTGCGCTCCTGCTGCGCCAGTTCGCGAACCGCTGCATCTTGCCATACAGGTATGTTGTTCTGCTCAGCCAGCTCACTGGCCTTGTTCCGCACACTCTGACGAACCGCGAGGGCTATCCGTGGGGCAGTGTTTGTGATGTCTTCCCCAATAATAAATACTGCATCTGCCTGCTCAATTTCCCGCACGCTGGGAGAATGAAAAGCCTTGTCTTTGTGCAACTTCAATATCAGCTGGTTAACTGCATGCTCGTCGTCAGCGATACCCGGATAAAAATTAGCCTCACCCACAAGCTGTCGTAGTGCATAGTTTGACTCATTGCTGCTGCGGGGAGATCCGATACCGATGACTTCGCCGTCCGCCAGTTTGCTGAAAAGCGCGTCTATCTCCTCATCTGACATTTCTTTACTGTCGCCGTCGAGGACCTGCGCGGGGGACTGAACCCGCTCTTCGCCATTAACGTACTCCCAGCCGAACCGGCCCCGGTCGCAGATGAAGTAACCGTTTACCTCGCTGTTATAACGATTGACGACTCGGCGCAAACTGCCATAGCGCTCTCCCGGAGTAATGTTGCAGCCTGCCGAGCACCCGGTGCAGATACTTGGCGCAGTCTGCAGATCCCACTTGCGCGTGTACGCCTGCGAGAAAACCTTATCGGTGAAAACACCTGTTGGGCATACTTCAACAAGGTTGCCGCTGAATTCGTTCTCCAGCGTGCCTTCTTCGTGACGACCGAAATACGTGTGATGATGTGACGCCTGCGCAGAGAGATCCGTTCCACCCGCATAATCATCATAAAACCGAACGCAGCGGTAGCAGGTAATGCAGCGATTCATTTCATGACTGATGAACGGACCCAGATACTGATTGTGGTGGGTGACTTTTTTCTTGTCATAGCGCCGGTAGTTGTGACCGGACATCAATGTCATATCCTGAAGATGACATTCTCCTCCTTCTTCACAGACCGGACAGTCATGAGGATGGCTAATCATCAGGCTTTCGATGACACGCTCGCGCATATCATGGGCCTGCTCATCAGCGATGGAAATCCGAGCCCCGTCGCTGGCAGGCGTCATGCAGGCCATGACGATGGTACCCTTCTCGTCGTTTTCATCCCGGTACTGTTTGACGGCACACTGACGACAGGCTCCGACAGAACCCATACACGGATGCCAACAAAAATAAGGCAGGTCAAGCCCCAGGGACAGACATTCCTGCAACAGATTGTTATTGGGATTTACTTCGTACTCATTCCCATCGACAACAATTTTTGCCATCTAGCTTAACTCCAGCCCCCAAACTCAGTTTTTATAGGTACAACGCTTTTGCTTAATATGTTCTTTGAAGTCATCCTCAAAGTACTTGAGACCACTTCCCAGAGGCGCAGTAGCACCGGGAGCGAGAGCACAAAACGTGCGACCGGGCCCCATGTACTCAACCTGTTCTTTGAGGATATTCAGATCTTTTTCGCTACCCCGCCCCGCTTCGAAATCCCGGAATATTGCATCCACCCACGGCAACCCGTCGCGACAGGGCGTACAGAAACCACAGGACTCATGGGCAAAAAACTTCATGAGATTACCGATCATTCCGACCGGGCAGGTCTGATCGTCAAGCACGATCATGGTACCGGTAGCCAGTCTGCTTCCCCCTTTCTGGGAGATTTCATCGTAATCGAGCGCGAGGTCGAGGTGCTCAGGCAACATAAAGTCGGTCGAGCCACCACCGGGTAAAAATGCCTTCAAGCCAAGACCGTCCTGCATACCGCCCGCCTTGTCCTCGAGCAGTTCCCGGATAGTCACTCCAAGCGGCATCTCCCAGACCCCGGGATTTTTCACCCGACCGCTGACGCCGAACATCTTGGTGCCGGCGTCGGCACCCTTGCCCAATCCCTGATACCAGTCGATACCGTATGTGATGATGCCGGGCAAGTTACACAGCGTTTCAACGTTATTTACGATGGTGGGCTTACCCCACAGACCGCTTACCTGCGGGAACGGAGGCTTTGCGCGAGGGTTGGCCCGTTTGCCTTCCAGAGCATTCAGCAAAGCGGTTTCTTCCCCGCAAATGTAGCGACCCGCACTGGTGTGCAGGATGATATCCAAGTCGTATCCTGTGCCGAGGATGTTGCTCCCGAGATAACCTTTCTCGTACGCCTCAGCGATCGCCTTTTTGAGTGTTTTTACCGAACCGTGATACTCACCGCGCAAAAATATGTAAGCTTTGCTGGCGCCAATTGCGTAAGCGCTGATTATCATCCCTTCAAGGAGCAGGTGAGGGTCGCCCTCCATCAAGAGACGGTCCTTGAAGGTTCCCGGTTCCATCTCATCTGCATTCACCACGAGGTACTTCTGCTGTGGTGACGACTCACCCTGCGGCACAAAACTCCATTTAAGCCCGGTCGGAAACCCCGCCCCTCCACGCCCTTTAAGACCCGACGACTTAATCGTTTCCAGAACATCCGCAGCACTCATCCCGGCTGCGATCTTGTGTAGAGACTGATAACCGTCGTTTGCCTCGTAGGCGCCGATATCCAGCGGCGGCCGTGACATGTCGATATTCTTTGTTAGCGGATTAGAAACCAATTTACTGCCCAGTTACTCTGTTTCGATTCAAGGGTGTTACGCGCTTTTATTGCGATACTGATCGATGATTTCATCGATACCGTCTTTGGTCAGATTGCGATGCAGATCCTGCCCAACCATCATCACCGGCGCATTGTTACAGTCGCCCAGACAGGGAACCGGTATGAGCGTGAACTCGTTGTCTGCCGTAGTCTGACCGTAGTCAATGTCCAATTTCTCCGACAGATAATCCTTAATGTCATCGCCACGGCAAATCCAGCAACTCACACTGTCGCAGTACAGAATCACGTTTTTGCCAACCGGTTGCCGATAAATCAGGTTAAAGAACGTGGCCACGCCTTCCAGATCAGCAACAGAAAGATCGAGATATTCAGCAATCGCCAACAGCGATTCGTCTGACACCCAACCCTGGTGGTTCTGCACAATCTTAAGCGCTTCAAGCCCAACTGCCTGATTATCCGGGTAGAGCGTTTTCTCATGCTCGATCTCGGAGATTTCGGCTTCTGTCAGGACGCGCGCCCTGCTTTTGGTGCTAGCAATTACTTGTGAACTCATTTGCTTCTTGTCTGTCTCGCCCGCTCAGGCGGTTGCCTCGTTCCGATTAATGATCCGGCTGCCGGCAGCAGTTCTGCCTCACCGATCCACATCAGCCATTACAAAGTCGATGCTGGCGATGATCGCGATTAAATCGGCCACCATGAAGCCACGACTGATTTCCGGAATCATCTGCAGATGGGCAAACGACGGCGTTCTGATCCGCGTCCGATAGGACGTCGTGCTGCCGTCGCTCACCAGGTAATAGCTGTTGATACCCTTGGTCGCCTCAATTCCCACAGTGGCTTCGTCGGGAGGAATAACCGGCCCCCAGCTGACACTCAGAAAATGGTTTATTAGGGTTTCGATATCCTGCATGGTTTTTTCTTTGCGGGGAGGCGTCGTCAGCGGATGATCCGCCTTATAGTCACCCGCAGGCATGTTATCCAGGCACTGCTTGATAATCCGGAGACTCTGGCGCATTTCCTCAACCCGGACCGCGCAGCGATCGTAACAATCCCCGTTGACTGCAATGGGAACGTCAAACTCGAAGTTTTCATAACCGCTGTAAGGTCTGTTCTTACGGTAATCCCACTCCAGACCGGTTGCCCTCAGCCCTGGTCCGGTAACCGCCCAATCGAAAGCTTGCTGCGTTGAATAGGCACCTACCCCCTGGGTCCGGCGCTTCACAATTCCATTATTCATCACCATCTGGTCGTATTCATCCAGCCGGGGAGGCATAAACTCCAGCAACTCTCTGACTCGCGCCTCCCAGCCATTCGGAAGGTCCTGCGCCACCCCTCCAATCCGGAACCAGCCCGGATGCATTCGTGCGCCACAGATCGACTCGATAATGTTGAAGATGCGCTCCCGCTCGACGAACATATAAAAGATGGGTGAGAGCTGACCTACATCCTGAGCGAAAGTTCCGTAAAACAGCAGGTGACTGCATATCCTGAACATTTCCGCCAGCATGACCCGAATCGTCTTGGCTCGCTCAGGCACTTCAATTCCGGCCATTTTCTCAACCGCCATCACATACGGGAGATTGTTCATCACCCCGCCGAGGTAGTCGATTCGGTCCGTATAGGGGATAAAGGTATGCCAGGACTGCCTCTCTCCCATTTTTTCGGCGCCACGGTGGTGATAGCCGATATCTGGTACCGCGTCGACCAAGATCTCTCCGTCAAGCTGCAGAGCAATCCGGAAGGCCCCGTGCACGGACGGATGGTTTGGCCCGAGATTAAGGAACATAAACTCCGAGGTATCCGACTGGCGCTTCATTCCCCACTGCTCAGGGTTGAACAGCAGCGCATCCTGCTCGAATGCTTCTTGCTCATCATCAAGAGAGAAAGGCTCCATCTCAGTCGCCCGGGCCGGATGCTCTTTGCGCAGCGCATGCCCCTTCCAGGTCGGCGGCAACACAATGCGGAACAGGTTTGGGTGCCCTTCGAATTCAATACCGAACATGTCCCAGGTTTCACGCTCATACCAGTTGGCGCTCGGCCAGAGATCTATGGCGGTAGGCAGCTTGGGATCAGCATCCGTCAGCGGCACCTTCACCCGGATGTCACAGTGCCCGGAGAAAGATGTCAGGTGGTAGACCACGGTGAATTCTGAGGCAGGCTGTCCAGTTCGGTGCACCCTCACCCGCTCGTCGATGCCCGTGACATCTAGCAGCATCTCGAATTTGGGTTGACTCTCGTCCCGCAGAAACTTCAGAACTGCTTTGATGTGGGCCCGATCCACCCAAAGGGTGGGCATGCCGTCCACGGTCGCCTGCAGACTGATGATGTGATTCGGCAGCGCATCGTTAGCCTGAGAGATCACAGGATTGATGGGAACGGCCGGAGTGCTGATCGAAGCGCTTTGCATGAGATTATTAGTTAGGATAGCAATATAACTACTTGAATTTATTCAGACTTCATGAGGTGGTCTGAGTTCAGTTGCTGCGATGCGGGCGTCGTGCCTGGACTCCCTCTGCACCGGATTGGTCTCGCGCTGGATGATACCCTGATCGTTAATCACCCAACTCAGAGGCCGACGCTGTCGCCCGATGGATTCCTGCAGCAGAATCAGCCCCTGCAGCAGGGCTTCGGGCCGTGGCGGGCAACCCGACACATACACATCAACCGGCAAGAACTTGTCGACGCCCTGAACCACAGAATAAATGTCGTACATCCCACCGGAATTTGCGCATGACCCCATGGAAATCACCCACTTGGGCTCAAGTAGCTGATCGTAGAGCAGTCGGACAACAGGCGCCATCTTGCGGAACACGGTACCCGCGATCACAATCATGTCTGCCTGACGAGGCGTGCCGCGGATAACTTCAGCACCGAAACGGGCAAGGTCATGCCTTGCGGTAAACGCCGTTGCCATTTCCACGTAACAGCAGGACAGACCGAAGTTAAACGGCCAAATAGAGTTCTTACGTCCCCAGGCAACCATGTCCTCGAGCTTTGCCATCATCACGTTCTGACGGATGAAATCGTCGACCGCGTTACCACCGGGTTGTGGAGAAGCCGCTTGGTCTGCTCGCTGTAATTCCCAATTCATAGTTTAAAGGCCTTTCTGTTTACCACGCCGCCGGGGCCCTTGAGATCGACCAACTCACGACGCTGTGTTTCGGTCCGCCAGTCCAGCGCGCCGATACGCCATAGGTAAACCAGAGCCACAATAAGAATAAAGATGAAAACACTGATCTCGATAAAACCGGGCCAGCCTGCTTGCTCCACAGCAACCGCCCAGGCAAACAGGAAGACCACTTCAAGGTCAAAGATAATGAACAGGATGGCCGTGAGATAGAAGTGAACGGAAATCCGGAACTGCGCGCTCCCGACGGAAATGATCCCCGATTCAAAAGGGGTGTTTTTGTACTTCCTGTTGATTTTCTGACCGAGGAAAAACGACAGCCCGAGCATGGTAACCACGACGGCGAGTACCAGCGAGACGTAGAACAGGAACGGAGTGAGCGCTTCAAACAAAGTAGGTGATTCTTCCAAGACGTTAACCGATGCTGTGGGCTAATTGATCCAGTAATTCTAACTCTGGGTCTTGATGCCAAGACCTTGCTCTCAATTTTGGCCATCCCGCAAAAGGGCTGGCATACCAGCAGAGGCGGCACAAACTCTACAAGCGAGTTGCGCTGCGGGTCGATAATGACTTTGCTGCTGTCGCTGACAAAGCTGTCTGTCGTCCTACCTTCGCTGACGCGTCACGGGTCCGCTTGAGACGGTTGCCCCAGGTTCTGGCGGGGGGGTGTCCGGCGGTCCCGATGTTCCCGGCGCTTCCTCATTCTACGCCCGGAAAGTCTCCGGTGGTCGGCCCTTCATCCGGTCTGCATTTCAAATTCTTATTCGGCCTTAATCGGGCCTTCATTAGGACTCTATGCAGCCTTTATTTTAGGCTCTTGTTAAGTCCGGTGGCGGCCCTGTGCGAGCGCGTGAAAAGG
>Ga0255772_10000782_pt1 | contig 31112 bp, 49 predicted proteins | sample 071ome_34_FD_179970 | JGI IMG/M metagenome (GOLD analysis project Ga0255772, IMG submission 179970) | Coastal salt marsh microbial communities from the Groves Creek Marsh, Skidaway Island, Georgia - 071411BT metaG (version 2) | ecosystem: Environmental > Aquatic > Marine > Intertidal zone >...
CCAGCAAATTAAGCTTTGTTATCACGTCTTTTCTTCCGTCACGAGTGTATTTTTTCTTGTATGCGTCTTTCTTATTCTTGACGAATACATCCTCTACGTTTTCTTCGCAGTAGTCTTTGAGTTCAATTCTGTCGACTATGCTAAAGCCTCCCTCTTCAGGCATGTCGAAAGCGATGATTGCAGCGCCTCCATACATCCACCCTGGGTTGCCAGCCACGTTCTTGAACTCACACCAGATCTCGTAAGGTAGGTTATTTCCCTTAACGTCTACACCCCATCTACCTTTGCCTTCGTAAGACAGCCAGTAGTCAATGTGTAGGTGCATGTCGTCTTTGCGTGAGCCTTTCACGACTTGAAGCTTTTTAGCTTCAGCGCACATAACGAATCTGACTTCAGCTGCTCTCCCCGTCGCCGAAGAATATGTCCGTCTGTTCTGACTGATCATGGTTGGCTTCTTGGTGTTGGTACGAAGCCTCCTTAATAAAGTCGAGTTCGTGATTCAAAATTACCCTTACAGCCGATACCATGTTAGACACGAGTCCACTGCTTGTACACGGATCCCCTATTTCGCCGTGTAAATCCTCGTAAAGCTTCGTGATTTCATTATGCAAGCGCAAACACGCTATGCTGTAGCTCTCACTAAGCTGTTCTTTTGTTAGATCCTTTTTTGCCATATCCTAGTTCTTTTAGTTTCTCAATTGCTTGCTCCACCTGCGCTCTGTTTTTGCAGATGAATAGAGCTGGGACTGGTTCTCCAGAGTCTATCAAGTGACGTAGGAACAGCTTCCAGCGCATCGGAAAATCGTGATGCGAAGGAGTGTACCCTTTGGTTTCGATAACCCATTCTCCGTTTGGTCCTACGAAGTCTGGGGTGTATTTGATGGGAAGGACCGTCGAGCCAGAGCGGTCCGACAGGTCTTTCCTCTTAGAGGTCATCTTTAGGTAAGTACCTGGATATTTGAACTTATCCAGGAGCATGTACTCATGAGTTTCGTAGGTAAAACTTAGCCCCGATTCAGCTAGCAAATCAGCGCATGTTTTTTCTAGTCCGCTTTTGTATTTACCTAAATTTCGTTTCTTAGCTGACTTCTTCTTAGGAGTCCCTTTTGTTTTTCGCTTCACTAAAGCAAAGGTACAGCCTATTTTTCTAAAAACGAATGGTTAAAGTCAAATATTAATTCATCTTGTTTATTATTCTGTAAATCAACGGCTTCGAACAGAAGGTTTTGCTTGGGCCATACCCTAAATCCAGTGCGAGATGTATTCATCTCTAACCTGATTGGTTCGTCTAGTCCAGTGGGCTGGCCTCCCGTCTCTATGTCACGTACTTTTCGAACGTGAAACTCAGTGATCCTGCGCTGAGAGTGGTCAGGGTGCTGAACCTTTCGATGGATTGTAACGAAGCAGTCGGCTCGATTAACAAATTTGCCTCCACCTTCGGTGTCTTCTGCATACGGAGCTGTAGGTAATCCATCGTCTCCTTTGCGTCGTTGTGCCTCACTGAAGGCGTGCATATTGAGCCAAACTGCTACGTTGTTCGCCGTAGAGAACGTAAGGAACTCAGATGCAGCTTCGTAGTGATACTCGTGGCTACTCTTGTTTGTGGTGCCCATATCAAGCTTTAGGCTGTTGTAAGGATCTACAAAAACAGCGTCCACTTCTTGTTGGCGAAGAATCTTCTCAAGGAATACGATAATGTCTCCGTAACTGTACACCTGTTTGTTGCTAATGACTGTGAAGTGCTCGCTTACCCATTCATATGCCTTCTTGCGCTCCATATGGTTCATAGAAGTCACATTCTTGTTCATGGCAAACTGAATGAGAGTCTTCTTCAGAGCAGCTGTTCGATTCTCAGAGGAGTATACCACCCATTTCCATCCGTGACGAATAGCAGCGTTGACCATGAGGTACAGCACCATAGTAGTTTTACCTACGTTACTATGACCATTGATAATAGTGAACTCTTTCTTATACCGAAAGAACTCGTCCATATTGGAGTCGCCTGTGTTTAAGCCTACCTCTATGTTTCCATTAGCGTAGTCGTCAATCCATCGGAAGTCCTCGTCATCTGAGGATATGAATGACATATCTCCATCGTTGATAGCCATCTCACGACGCATCTTGTTCTCTTCGTCCATGGTCTCATGGATGGGGCGTAACTTGCCGTGCTCGATGCCGTCCTTGATAGTGCGAAGCGTTTGCACTTCGTCGTCTATATCACGCTTCATTATTTCCCTCGTAAGGATCCGAATAGCTTCGTCCTCTTCCGCTCTCCCAGCAGCTATCAAGCCTCCGCAAAACTTAGCAGCTCGCAATAGAGTGTTGTGCTTATCGCCGTCGTCGCACAATCTAATAAGACGTGAAGCGATATTCATTTTTTGGTAATCTGTGTAGACTCCTGCTTTGGATACAGCTACCTGAGACTCCGATTTCTCGGTTGCCATAGCTCCGAATACGGCGGAATCTTCGTTGACCACAATCTCTGGGTCATAAGATTCAAAACATGCGCGTGACTCGTTGATTCCTGATTCGTCTACTTCAAGATCGTACTGCTTGTGAAAGTACGTGCGTAGCGCACGGAAGTGGTCTCGGTGGCGTTCAGGATTACTTACCTTAACAAGCGCCTTAAGTCCGTCGCCACTCGGAGATACCCAGCAGCTATAGACATAAGGATCCGTGGATAGAATCGCCTTGGATGAAGCAACATCAACGTGATCGAAGTCGAGTACAATGAATTGGCTGTGACGCGCAAGAGCCTCGTCGTTACGTGCTTCAAATTCCCCTGAGAAGAGGACGATAGGTAGGGTTTTCTTAAACTCTTTGCTTCCATTGCGAATTGTTTCAACCTTGATGGCAGAGTCTCCGTTTTTTATTCTTTTTAAAGCTTTCGCTATCGGCATGTGATAAGCCTCCTTCGAGTACAGAGTCTCGAACATTGTTACTCTCATAGTGATATTCGATTAATAAGTTTAAATAATGAATTGCTTTTTGAATGTCTTCTATTCCATTCTTGTGGTTGTGCCTGCATACGTACTTGATTACGTTTCCTTCAATGAACGGTATATCGTTAGCCACAATAAATTCAGTCGGCTGAATCTTCATACGCTTGTAGTGCTCACCACCTATCTGTTTATCGCTGTGTTTTTTTGACATCTACAGTTGTTCCTATTTGTTTGATGGTCTCGACCTTATTGATAATAATCGTTCGTTGCTTTGCTTTTGGGGTAAGCAACTCTTGATCGAGCCTGTACATAGTGTGCTCGTCATACTTCATGATGTCCTGTGGGTTATCATACGTGCTGACGATCCATACAGCCCTGGTCTGCGGGTTTTTATTCTTAATGAACGTAGCCGTGCCAGTCATGTAGTAGATTGGTTTGCCCATGACGCAAAGATAAAGGGAAAGAAAAGGGGTGGAGCCGAAGCCCACACCCCCTCGCTAACCTGTAAACCATATACTAGAACGGGACAGTCTCGCTATCCTGCGTCTTAGCCGATTCATTTCGACGCTCTTGCGCCGCTTCGCTGTTCGGATCCCACACGCTTAAGCATGCTTTGCCGTTCTTCGACATGAAGAGACGGAATCGAACGTTACCTCCTTGACCGTTAGCATCACGGGATGTGGTGTACTGGTCAATGCAGTCTTTCAACTCGTTGTCTTTGAGGCGGAAGCTCCACCCCATCAACTCGCCGTTGTCATTGTAGCTAGGCTCGTCTGCCCAACCTACGAGAACACTCTCGTACTTTTTGTTTTGATCACTCATAATATAAATGAATTAAGGATTAAAATAAATGCGTTTAAGAATAGAGCCCAGATTAATAAAGCTGAGGCTCCTTTGATTAATGTTTTAAAATGTTTAAACTTCATAGAGTAAGTAGTCTGTTTCTGGGTTTTGACCGTCCTCAAGGAACTTCCTGATTCGGTTAACACCCTCGTTAAACTTCATCTCTCCAGTGAACAGAGTTTCCTCAGAGCACTTAACGAGAGCGGGAAGATACGGATAAGTTTTCTCCTGTACAACCCAATAGAAATCTTTTATGCCAAATACTTTCGTGTAGATGTAGGCTTGAATGTCGTATGAGAAGTCGCGCACTGCATACCGAAACTTCTCGGCGCTACGCGCAGACTTACTGTCGCTGATGAACCCGTCACCAAGGCAGTCAAGGAACCCTTTGACCTGAACTCCGTTCAGCTCTTCGAGGAACCCTACCTGATAGTCGCCAGCAAGATACGTATCCAACAGCCCACATGTTGCCAGTCGGTCAATCATATCGTTAGCCATCTGCCAATCGGCGTGCGATACGATAGTCTTGCCTTCTTCGAGAGCTTCAGTTTCCATGGCTGATACTATCGCCTTGTACTCCGAAGTCATAGACGGCTTCTTCATGTTGCGAGCCTTGTCGGATAGCCGAGCCATAACCTCAGATTCAGACAGTACGACATACTTTTCAAACGCAAGCTCACGCTCAAACAACAGCATATCGTACAAGGTACCGAAGTCAAGCGCATCGGATTCATACTTCAGTTCCCCTTTCATGTAGCGGTCGAACTGAGCCATATCCCCCAGCGCTTGCTTAAGGGATGAGTAAGATAAGTGTGACTTACCGTACCGCTCTTGTAGTTTTTCAGATATAGTCATCTTCGTAAATTGAATTTCCTTCTTGGTCTACGTAGTCGTAAGTGTCTATCTCAGCCCAGGCAGTTGGTTCTCCAGGTGTGAGCCAAAACCCTTGACCTTTCATGTTTATGTGGTATTCAGCTATGTCGATATCACCCATGAAGTCTTTGTGCTTGATGAAGAACAACCCTGCAAATTCAGGGTTGCCCTCCGTTACCCAATGCTTGCGCATCTTTGATCTCAAGCAGTGAGCTCTGTATTGAGTCCACGCTTTAGGGTTTGTTAGCCTACGATCTAGCACTTTGTACTTAGCCATTACCGAACGAACTTTTGCAGTCCAGCAATCTGACCCGCAGTAAGAGAGTCCTCGTACTTAGCCATGATGTTCTCGAAAGCTTTCTTCTTGTTTGTCTGCGACTTGATGTAAGCGACAGCCTTGTCCATAATGTTTACGGGCGGCTCGGTATCGAAGACCTCTTGAACCTTCTTAATCTTTGCGGAGTTGTCGCTGTCTTCTTGCTTTGCGATTGCGTCTTGGACTTCATTAGCTGACGCAATAGACGTGTCGATTCCGATTCCAAGCATAGCAAGAGCTCGCCCGATTGCTGATGTTTCGCAATTCTCAACGTAGCTGGTCTTGTTGATGTTGGATGAACCTTGCACCTCGTGTGCATGTCCAGTGGCAATAACACGTCCAGTAGCATCTGCGATGGTTGTTTTACATACGCACTGCTCTGAGTCAAGTACGGTGAATTCGGACATGATTGTCCAGTCTTTGTATTGATCTTCCTGACGGAAGAACTTGATACGTTCGTTAACTTCGACATACTGCTTACCCCGAATGTTGGTTGTTTTGAATTTGTAATTACTCATTGTAATAAAGGATTTGAATTTTCAATTAGATTTCTTTCTAGTCGTTTTAGTCTGTTTATTTCTAGCCTGACGGTCTTAAGCTTTGCTTGACGTGATTTGTACCTGAGTGTCTTGCAGTGCTTCTTTGCGATCTCAAACATTTTCGCATAGCCCTTCCAATACACCATGTTAGCATCGTGCTTCTTGCAGTGATGCACTACGCTAGAGTGGTCCATATCGAACAGCTTACCGATAGCTGTGGTCGTAGTGTATTGGCGTAATGCCACCATCACGGCGGCTCGTGCTTGGACTTGTTCTTTCATTCTTGTTCTGCTGGGTGTTAATCCAAGCTCTAAATAGTATCCCGCTAATAGGGACTTCATTTCTGAATTCATGCAAATGTAGGTTTTAATTGTGATTAATGCAAGGAAAAGAGAGACTTTGTTTCTCATAGCTTTCTAACAGGCTAGTTACGGGCTCTCCCCGCACACCATACGTCTCTCCCCTGTCAGCGTTCTGACAAATCCTTTTCGTATTTTTTTAGCCGTTCGTAAAATTTTACATAGAACATTGACGATAGCGGAACTAAGCATAAGCCCTCGAACATCTTGCCAGTTTCTGAGCCAAGGGTGTCTTTATTCCTGGTGTAACCTGACCACTCCTCTACTATTTGTGCAGCGAGTTCAGAGAACTGAGACAGATACGACGATACGTCGCTGTTTAGCCAGTTGTCTATGTCGTTTTCCAGTATGTCTTCGCATACATAACTGTATGCTAGCTCTAAAGGCGGGTTTCTAGGTTCACCTTTTTGGAAGGCTACAACTTCGGATATGTGTTTAATCGCTTCTTCGTTAGTCATTGGTTTTTAATTGATTATCTTTGGTTAAGAAAGGGAGACAGCCAATGCCTGCTGCCCCCCTCTCCGTGATCGTATTGCTGTCTTTCCAGCTGTCAGTCTTTAACATCCATAGCCGCATGACGGGGACTTACGCATGACGCACGGCTTTGCCCTGACTGTGTGATAACCATCATGACACACAGGGTTTGAATTCGGGTGGATGCTCGGTAACTCCTCCGACAAGAGCTGAGGTACAATAGCGTCATACGCCCCTGATGCTTTTAGTACGGCACAGCATCTACAATCTCAAGATTGTATTTCTTGCTGTAGTACTTGGCTGTTTCCCACGCCCATTCGAAGTCTGGCTCCCATTCATCAAGGACGACTTCGTTTGTGTCGTTGTCGATTACGAGTACGTTCATGCCGTCGTTCATTCCGAAGGCTTTGTGTACTATCTCGATTTCTACACGGCAGTCGTCGTGGATGAGGTGTTCGTTTGGGTGTGCTTTCACTGCTTGTTTCCGTTTGTTAAAAACCATGATAAGTGTTTGTTAATCCAGTTGGCAGTCGCATCCAGTTGCACTTCCAACCACAATAAGAGTTCTGTCATCTGTAATAATTAATGGGAAGGTTTCTTCGTTAACTATGTTGTCGTTCTCGTCAGTCCAATTAGGGTTGTTACGTGGGTTGAATCGTACACGGTAATCACCGAAGTTTCCTTTCTGTTCCCACGGGTCTCCGAACGACAAGTCTTCACACTCCACCCAGGCACACACTGTCTTGCATGCACCGTCGTGGATTTTAGTTGATGTACCTAACTGCACACGCAACTTAGCATTGAACATGGCAAGTTGAACATCGTCAGGACTAATGTACTGTGTGCCTGTGTCGCTCTTGATTTGCCACTTCATAAAGTTTTCTCCTCTTGCGAGGTGGAATCGAATTTTATACATGCTTCTTGAATTTGTCTAAAGTAATTTTTTCTTGCTGTGCTGTGGATGTGTTGCGCCCAGTCATTGAAGTCCTTCGCGGGGGCTTCGTTCGCGCTTGATCGTATGCATATTGGTTTGCTCATTACGCTTCTTTCACGATTTCGAGTGCCCCCCAGAACAAACTGAACTTTGACATACGGGTTGAACTAGGTTTCACTTGCTTGGCTACTACGGTAGGAGCTGACGCTTTATTGGTGCTGACCTTGGACCGACTGCGAGGCTTGGGGTTTACGATACGGTCGACCGAGGACGGACTTACACCTACATGCTTGGCTATAAACCTGTGGGTTTCACCCTGCTTCTTGAGCTTTAATACCTTTGATTTCTGGGCTTCTGTGATTCTTCGTTGTTGATTTTTCATTTCAGTTGATTTAGTTTCTTGTTGTTCTGTTTCTTGTTGTTCTGTTTTTTCTAGTCCGAGTAAAGCTTCTCGGGTTGTACCTATAAGGTAGCAAACTTGATCGAGTGTAATTCCTTCTGTGCTGGCTATATGGTCTGCGGAGTTGCCCGCCATAAGCCGTCTGCGAACCTTTACACTTAGCTTTTCTTCTACTGGAGTGTATTTAAATTCTTTTTTCATTGTTATTTCATTTCATCGAATATACACTAGCGTCTTCCCCATTGTTTGCTTCTTGGTTCTTCATCGAATACGACCATGCTGTCCTCTTCGGACGGTGTGTTGCGCACAATAGTCTGTGCTTGTTCTCGTGTGAGTCCATCCATCAGGACTTTGGGTCGCTTGTTCCAGTCGCGGAAGATGCGGTATACTGCGTAGTTACTCATTGATGTTAGGGTTTTGCTCGATGAATTCATCGAAGATGATACGTGCCTTGCCTCGTGCATAGGCATCTTGTTGTGAGAGAGTACCAGTCCTCTGTGGTGTAGGTAGGTCACCGATGCTGAAGTTGTCAGTGACGTAGCCTGATGCGCCGTTCTGTATACAGAAAGCGATGTTGCGGATGTGTTCTTCTTTACGTTGTGGTGTCATGATTAAAAGTTTTTGTGCAGGTAGCCTGAGAGCATTAACTGCTGGTTTACGTTTGATGTTGGTGTCTTAAGGATTTTACGTACACCCTTGTCCTCTGATGCAATCACGGGATCGATGTTGTACTCCTCGCATATGAAGATGAAATCATTTACATTCATGATGTTAAGTCTTTTGATTTAGGGATTTTGAAATAGTAGATGCATAGGTCGTCAGCATCGAACATAGCGTCTCCGTTGTACCATAGGTCGCGGATAAACTCGTGGAGTGCATCGACGCTGAAGGTCTCATCAACAGATTCCATACGCTCACACAGGTCTTTGACTACACCCATGTCGCTTGGTAGATACTCACCATCGAATGGAGCTTCGCAGTCCATCTGATTCCAGATGAGGTACTCTCGTCGTGATTGCGAATCGAACATAGGTTCGTAAGGGATAATTTTTAGAATCTCTTGCTCGCACTCACGGTCTGTGTAGGTGATAATGTCCTGCGTCCCGTCTGTGGAGCTTTCAACTAGCTCGTGAGGGAGGGTCATGAGCGAGGCAAGTAGCTCGCCCTTGTGATGCTGGGCATCATCCATGGTCTTGAACCATCTGACTGTGGTGTCGGAGTAACCCTCGGCTAGTCCACATACACCGTGTAATAATGCATAGTATTTCATGTGTTAGAATTTTTGAATTGTTCGACAAAGATACGATGAGGAATCCATTTATCCAAATTTATTTTGCAACTGACTGAAAATCAATCCATTGAAACAGCAAGTCACTTGCTTGTTTCAACTCCTTTCGCAGTTCAGGTGAGTCGTTCTCCATGACCAAGGGGCACCACGAATCAAACTTTAGCTTCTGTGCTTGACGCTCTATCTGCTCGATCGTTCGCGAAGCCATGTAATCGAGTACTTCTTGCGGGATTTGCTTCCCTATGTGTTGTTCAAATTTCGTCATTATTCTGTTCTTTAAATCGTCCCATAAATTCTGAGTGCATAGCATTGATAGCATCTGCTACTTTCTGCTTGCCACCCTTAAGCCCGAAGTATGCTTTCACGTCTCCGATTTTCCATCCACGATGGGGCTTGAGTCCGTGGAGGTAGAGGTTTACGTCGCGCCGTGTAACCATGAGGTTGTACAGGCATCGGGGTACATCACGACCTTGAATCTTTATCGTTGGTCGGTCTTCGTCGTGTAGCTCCACCCAGAATGGAGCGGATGCATCTACATCCTGCATGAAGGCTTGGGCTTCTTTATCTGTCATCATTATAGTCGGGGTAAAAAGTGTTCGTCATTAGCCAAGATTCCTGCAATGTCATGCAGGAGATCGATGGCACGGATGTGTGTGTCAGTGTCGTTGGCTGTGTTTGCCACACGCTCTGCCCACTGATGGAAGATTTCGAATTGTTCGGGTGTCATTAGTTAGGGTCATTAAGGTTCATTGCGTTGTCGAAGTCACGCACGATTTCGATAGGTACGTGGTAGTAGTCACCTGTTACAGGGTCTCTCCATGTTTCGGTCTCACCTGCATAGGTTTCCTCGCAGTATTCGAGGCGGTCAATAATTGATTTGTCCATGTGTTAGAATTTTGAATTAGTAAAAAAGGGCGGAGTTTAGGTTTCTCTCCCATCGGTGCAAGCCTCATGATTCCATAGCTTACACCACAGGTAATGGTCTTCCTGGTGATTTGTAACACCGCCCATTGTAGCAAGCCGAGGATTCGAACCTCGCTGACGTCTCGCATTTGTACGCCTTGCACCCCCCGACGGGGACTCGCTATGTATGAGCCGTAAGCACGCCAAACAGCTTACGTTTGCAGTAGTTGATTTAGCCTAACTACGCTCATGATGAATGTGTTTATTCCAAGAAGTCATCGACCGCTCTTGAAACATCTAATCGTCGACTCACATCAAGCCCGCAAGCTTTACCCATCTTCTTGGCAAACCATTGGTGGAACTGCTTCTCTTCATCCCCGAAGCATCCATACGTCTGGTTACGTAGGGTGACTCGGTTGCCGTTTTCATCGTAGGCTACGAGGAACGCAACCGTACTGCACTCACCTGTCGATGAGTTGATTTGGTGACGGTATTCGATAGCCACGGGTATGTTATTCGTGGTGGTAGTCATCACTGAGTCGTTACGCTCAGGAGTCATGCCAGTGACGATGAGTTTATCCCAAGAGTTGAGGAAGTCGGTAAGTGTAGGTAATGCCATGTGTTAGAGATTTTGATTTTGTCGTTGTTGACACTGCAAAGATAAGGCAGAGTTTTCGATTTTCCAAATTTATTTTCTAAGTCGCTGATTGTAAGTCAGTTAGAACTCCATCGACTTGGTGAGAATAGCACCAATGTCCATCATCTAATGTGAGTACGTAGTTGTCGTGCATACTCACCTCGTCTACCTCCTGTCCATACTTCTCGCTTGGATGGTAGGTGCGCTCGATGGCTTCTACGCCTGCGGTCTTCTGCGGGTCGCGACCGAACCCGCCTCGGTATACCACCCGTGTACCTACACGGATGAGTCGTTCATTTGTGAATTTTGTTTTCATTTTTATCTCCAGTTATTTTCATCTTTCCAAATCCATACTTCGTCAATTACGTGCCCTTTCTCACGCTCCATGTACGCTATGTGGTTGTTCATGTGTTCTTCGTCGTTGAACTTGCGGGTATACCCCCACCCGCTGGGCTTGCCACGCATCACGTCTCCTTTGTATGCGCTCTGAAATTGTAGTGTTGCTTTAATCATTTTCCTTCAGGTATTCGTCTATGATTTGGTAGGCTGTTTTGTTGTCGTTCAGGTACTCGTCACGATGCCCTGACCAGTACGCGGCATTGCGTAGCGTTTCCACGCCGCTGTTGAACTTGGGCTTCGGGGTCAGGTCAAACCGTGTGCCCTTGAAGGCATCTTCGAGGATTCTTGTGTTGCCATTATCGGCTTTCAAGTATGCGTCGATCAGCGCCTGCTCGAAGCCGCCCGCTATTTTGCGCCGTTCGTACAGCGCGTCAATGTGTTGTTGTGTTTTCATTTTACAAAGATTTCTTTTTGGTTTTCAAGGTCGTAGATAGCCCGCTCCCCGCGCTTCTTAGCGAGTGCAAGTGCTTCCTGTTCGTCATCGAGGACGTTGCACAAATCGAAGACAATCTTGCTGTCTTCAACCCACGTACCTATGACCACTGCAGAATCGCGCTCCAGAGCCAACTCAGCTTGATGGAACAAGCGGTTATACGTGTGCTTGAAAGCCGATTCGTTGTCCATCTTGCAGGACTCTTCGGGTACGATTCCGCCCACTACATACCCACACTTAGGTACATAGAATTCGCCGTTGTCCATGATTCCGATTGAGGAACCTCCAGTCAGCATTGTGCTACCGTATGCGAAGCACATAGCTTCGTCGAAAGAAAAGTTTTTCATAGAAAAAAGATTTTAAAAGTTTAACCGTTTTCGTCTTCGTCAGAGCCATCCTCCTCAAGCGTAGTCATGGACGTTTGCTCGTCTCCGTTCGTAGAGGTGTCGTCTTGTATGTTTTGGCTCAGGCTCACAACAGTGATTGTAAGAGCGCAAAAGAGCATGAATGGTTTCATGTGTAGAAATTTTGATAGTTGACACTGACACCCCGAAGGGTGTTTCGCCTATGCAAGGCTCATCAGAGTGCCTGATTACTCGTCTGTATCCAACCAGTTTGGATAAGGAAATCCAGCTTTCGTGAGCTTGTATACACACGGAGTTCCACGCTTGGTGGTGTACACGGTGCGACCCTCGAACGTCTCGTCAGTTGGGGTAAAAACCCAAACAGCGTACTCGTTCCCAGTTCGCGGGGAGGTAGCTTTGACGAATTTAGAACCACCTTCGGTGGTGAAAACAGGAAATTCTATTCCGTCTACGCTCAGAGCCTCGTTCGTCTCTATGCCTGAGTTCACGTCGTAACCGCCTCTGCCAGTCATGGCATCAGGCATTTGACCAAAAGTTGTGGATGCGACAGCAATCGCAAGGGTGAAAAATAGATTTTTCATTGAATAAAAGATTTAGAGTTTAAAAGATTCGTTTGTTACGTGTGTGATCGCCACTGCGAAAGCGACCATGATTGTGCATGAAACCCACATCATTCTCCGTCGAGTTCCATGTCCATCATCATCCATTCGAGTTCGCGCTCCCGCTCTGCGCTCCACGACAGCATATCGTCGTAGAAATCGTCCTCTTCGTAGTCCGTGCCTACGAGGTCTTCGAGGGTCATTTGCTCATCGCATGAGAGTGCATCCCACTCCTCTGTGGAGCGTATGCAATCGAAGTCGAAGAATTTAACATCGTTGAACAAGGCTGAAGCCATCTGCGCTTTTTTGCGCTCTGTGTTTGTGCTGTGTAGCATGAGTTAGAATTTTAGAGTTTTGTCGTAATCGACGATACAAAGATAAGGCAAGGATTCCTTAAATCCAAATTTATTTTTTTACCCTTTAGGGTAGTTAATCGATGACATGGTACATTTCCCATGTAGGAGCGTCATCATCCCAGCGCACCACCGTGTGCGACTCGCACGCTGGCTCGAACACGTAGTCCGAGGACGGCACGCGCTTGAAGTAGCAGTAATCATCGCCCTCCTTGAGGATGATTTCGACAGCCCAGTTCGCGGCTTGCAGGGCGTCTGCGAAGTTGCGCTTACAGCGAAACTCGCCTCCTCCCTCGAACGGGAAGACAAAAGCAAAAATTGGTTGTGACATAAATCTTTGATTTATAGGATTTAACATTAAACTTCGTTTAAACTGCTGGGGCAAAAGATGGCTCCAACATTGGATTGCCAGAGGCAATCAACGCCTCTGCCTCCAGTCGCTCTCGCTCCAGCACTGCACTGCGGTGCCGAGCCATAGCTTCCTCTGGAGACTCTCCTGGAAGGAGAGTCAACTTCATCTTAGCTTTCTTTCGAACCTTCGGTTCGACTACCTGAACCTCTTTACGAGGTTCAAAAGGTTGAGCCTCACCACCGTCAACTGCGTTGACGACTTTTGTCTTGATAGCCTTGCCAACTTTGTTGGCAGTAGCAGTCTTAGCTTGAGTTAACTCAAGCCCAGCAGCTGACGACCTCTTAGGTCGTCGAACAGTCTTCTTGTTCTTCTTCGAAGAACGAGCAGCAGCTCTCTCCTCTTGGAGGAGAGCATGAAGCTCTTTGTTCAGAGCGGAACGCTCTGCTCTCTTGAGCTTCTTACCAGAGGTAAGAACAGCCTCAATCTCAGCCTTTCGGCTGGACTTCGAGGACTTTACTGCCTTCGAAGCCTTTGGCTTCTTAGCTGACTTCGAAGCCTTTGGCTTCGTCTCAGACTCCGATGGAGTCTCGATGGCTTCGATGAAAGCCGACAACGAAGCTAAAGCTTCGAGAGTAGACTGCTTCTTAGAAGCAGAAGGGTTGAACACAAAGCTGTTAACAGCTTTCTTAGTTGCTTTCAGCAACTCGGAGTGATTGATGTTGTTGTTCATCAGTTGTTAGATATTAAGATTAGAATAAGAATTCACAGAATTCCATTCTTATTCTAATCTATATCTACTTTCTCCAATTCCTGCGGTTAGCTTTGCTAACTCATGCGATTGGTAGCCAACCAATACGATCATCGTAGATGATTCCTGCGCGGTTGGAAGTGAGCCATCGGATTTGAGGGTGAGTGAATTTGGGGAGGGGAGGGGGAGGGGATTGCGCCGCGCTCGCATTGAGCTTGTTACAAGCTTTACTTCATCCAGTTTCTAACCAAGCCACTCAATCGCTCTGACTATCAGTTACTTAACTGATGTCAGCTCTAGCTTCGTAGAAGCTAAGATTGTGCCCATTAGCTTTGAAAAAGCTAAAAATCTGGTCAAAACCGCGCAAACTTCGTTCCCACGGGGTTTTTAGGGTCAATTTCGGGTTTTGCGACCAAACGCTGGTAAGTGTGTAGAATCCCCACGATCTGTATGACAACCCCATTTTTTAAAGCGTACTTACTCACAAAGATATCCACAAACCTCCATCTCATTATGGTTAACATGCTGTTACATAGAAGCTTATGGTTACTCACTTAAAGCATTGCTTCAAACTTGACTTTTTAAAAAAAATGCTGTAACTTCGCCGAAGCTTTGTTAGCGATGATACTCCGAAGCTGTTCATTAACGAAGAGCATTCTTTTAGGGTTGTATTGAAATACAACAGAAGCTCTTGAGCGTCAATCAAACTAATGATGCTGTGAAAGGCGCTAAGACTGTTTTTATTATCTTTGCGGTATGAGACCAAAAAAGACACACCGTGCCCGCACTGTATCTGGGCCTAGACAAGGACCTCAGACAGTTGCATACAGTAGGACCAAAGGTGATGCTGTCCTCGACGTGGATAAATCCAAAAAGAAAGGATTAAAAAAAGCCATTGGTTCAAAAACCAGAACTGTTTCTTACACCAACCTTGATCAACACGGAGGTGACGTTAAGTCTGGATTGACCGCTAAGACAAAAACCAACGCAAAAGGTAAAAGTAAGACTAGGTTGATCTCTACCGAAAAGGCAGAGAGGCAGATGCGTCGCAAGAACCCAAGGTACGGATACAAAAACAAGCCTAAAGATTACGTTCCAAATATTCCTTCTGTTTTCTTTGCTTAATTCAGAACACCAAATATTGATTATATTTGCGTCATGAGACCTAAAAAGAAAAAGACGTTCATTCACGGACAGAACGCATCTACGATTAGAACCGACAAGGACGGCAAAACGTTCGTTTGGCATGCTGGCGATGACGGAACTTACGCAAGCGCATCAGATGAGAAGTGGAGCAAGATCCCAGGTGCTAAAAAGATTTACGGAACGGAAAAGCAACTCAAAAGAAAATCGGAAGCAAAAAGGAACCGCACATTGACTGACGACTACATGCACAAAGTGAAGAAGGGTAAAGACGGTAGCATGAAGTTTGCCAAAAACAATGCTAGAATGAGAGTATCTTCTGCGTTAAGGTCCGCTCTAAATAGATAATCATAAAATCGTAGTCATGAGGCCAGTTAGAAAAGACCCCCCTCCTTATTCGAGCAAGAGATTCTATTCTGATAGCTACCGAGAAAAAGTTTGGAATAGAGCCATGAATCCTCTTAGAGGTAAGAAGTGGGACGACGAGTTTTGGAGGATGCAGACAGAACAGCTCGCTAATAAGTACTCTCGACAAGGCGACTTGGGTACAGTATCCCCACATGGATATATCGCTTATGATAAAGAAGATCAAAAAGAAGCTAACAGGCTTTTCAGAAGGTACCATAAGATGAAGAAGCGTGCGGATCGAGCAAATCCAGGAGGGTATAGAAATAAAAGGGCGCGAGCAAAACAATACTTGGCTGCTGAAAAGTTCGACAAAAGACACCTTGGAGCTAGAGCAAAAGACCATAAAATAGATTTTGCTGCGGATCTTCTTAAGAACGACCCACGGTTTAAAGACTTACAGCAACCAGCACCAAGGTTCTAAACAATGCGGGTCTTAAAGTCAAGCGGAGATCCTATAAGACCAGTAAAGAAACAGCCTAGTAGCTCTGACGACGCTGATTTTTTGCAGCGTTGGATGAAATCCGACGACTATAAGCGCTCTACTGGGGGTCGGGCTATGCTGTCCACTGATTATGGTATTGAAACGCTACCAGAATACGAAAGGATTGGGTTTGCAGCCGATGATTTAAGGTATGTAGATGCAATTGAAGGTCGTCCAGACCTAGGAGGTGTAAGTAGACCTACGCCTGAAGCTTCTTTTATAGACTTAAGACAGCCAGTAAGAAGTACTGAAGTGATGAGCGAGTACCCACAGATCGCTACTCACGAGCTTTCCCATACAACTGGAGAGCCAGTAACCTTAACGAACGAACTTGGATTAGTTGACAGATCTACTAAAGTGGATTCTAGGTTTTTACCATCTGATCGCCTCCCAGTAAGGTACATATCGTACCTAAATCCAGAAACAGGAGAGATAATAGAGGAACCTGAGTACGTTTTTGATTCTGGTAAGGGTTTTGAAAACGTAAGACCAGAAATTGCAGACGTTTTATTAGGGAAGCATCGACTAGACTTTGAATACTCACCTAAAAAGCCAGGTGAGGTTCAAACCTTCTATGATTATCTAAACCAACCCACTGAAATTAGCGCCAGACTGAGGAATATAACAAAGAGCATGCAGGATGCTGGCCTCAAAGACAAAGACGACTACGAAAAAGGGTATACGTTGACCTTTGATGACGTCCTTTATGCAAATGATGAGATGGGGGACACTCAGGCTTTTGATTTGTTGGTTGCTATAGGGCTATATAAGTACGACAAGCAGTATGGAGAGTGGCTCTACGACGAAGACAGGGAGGCGGAAGCAAGGGAGTTATTTAATACGTATATTAGCGGAAAATTATAAAAACAAAATGAACCCCATTAAGCGACTCCAAAAAGGCATTAAGCGCCACGAAAAGCGTGAGGAGCGTTATGGGAAAATTTTGAAGGATCATGAGGATCTAAAATACGCTACATTCGATAAAATACAGTCAGGAGAAGCGGGGGAAAAGGAAATAAAGAAAGTAAACCGAAAACTCAAGAGAAAAAGGAACAGAATGGGGCGTATTGATAGGAGGGATCTAAAAGCCGCTAACCGATTGAATAAAAAGTACGGAGTATAATGCCACGAATTAGAAAGACAGCTAGAAAACTTGCTAGAAACGCTGCTAAAAAGCGTAAAGCAGTCGCTCGCAACCTTATGCGTCACGAAGATGACAGAGCTAAGGCTGCTGGTAAGGCCGCAATGAAGTCAGCTAGAGCATATCAAAAAGAAGTAAAAGAAAACTATATCGCTACCAGGAAGAAAATCCAGGAAGATTATAAAAAGGTAAAAAAATAATCATTATGTTAAGAAGAAGAAGATCTACTAGCAGGCCTTCAAGAATGGAGTCCATTGATAGACAAGGCCCTACTCTTATTAGGCACAATTACGGCTACAAAGACACCCATCCTGGGGGTTATAGCCCAATCACACGGTTTGATGCAGACAGATCAGACAACCCACAGCCCAAAGCAAATAGAATCATTCGACAGGCGAACCAAAGAGAGGTTGATTATATGAAAGGGGATCTTAGGTACGAGCAAGGCGGATCCATGGATATGCCATTACCAGAGAGCATCCGAGGAGATAAAATGTTTCAGAATTCTAAGTACATAGGTAAACTTGGTGACCAGTTCGATGGTGATGCGGACAGCGGTTACGCTGCTGGTGATCTTCGCTTTTTTAGCTTTTATGATGATGGTTTCTTTGTGGTAGATAAAGACAATAACGTCTGGAGCACTGACAAGTGGTACATGAAGGAAGGGGACGAGGATCAAGAGTATTCAATGGACGACTACGTAAAGGATAACCTGGGTGCGGAGAAGTTCATGATAGAAGGGAAATCGTATGTCGGATTACCTGAAAAGAAAATGGCTCGTGAAGCTACAGGCGGTATGGGTGCATCAGCCACTGAAGACCTCTTGGAGAGATTGGGACAATACAAGCGTAACGCTTACGGTAATAAGTACGAGCAAGGCGGTGAGGTGAAAGGCAATGGATATTCAATCAAGATTCCTGGGCAGTACGCTTACGAGCCAATCGCTACAACTGAAAGCGGGGAGCAGTACGTAACGATGGAGCTCCCTGACGGAACCATGGCAACAGTTTTTGGAGACTGGGAGACATACGGAAACCCAAACCAACAAGGTTACATTGAGGATCTTGACTATAGAATCATCCCAAGAGGTGACGGATCTTACGATCTTGACGCAGGAGAGATGGAGTCTGAAATGCTCAGAGACGAAGCTAGAGGATTTGCAAGAGACACTCAGGGAGGACCTGGGGCTACTAGAATGCAAGATCTTCTTGAGAAGCTTTCTGATCGACCAGGAATGGGATTCACTCCAGAGGGTAGAATGCGACCGATCAAGCGCCGTTAATTGGGTAGTAAGAACTACTTCAACCCAAGGATAAAGCGAATTAAACCGTCTCTTGTCAATAAAAGGCATGAGGCAAAAAATAAATTAAATGATCTTAAGAATAGGAAAAAGCGGCCCTGAAGTCGCTCAAGTTCAAGCGTTTTTAGGCATTGCTGTAGACGGCGTATTTGGACCTCAAACACATGCTGCTGTATGTAAGTGGCAGCGAGCTAATGATTTAATTCCAGACGGTATCGTAGGGCCACGAACATGGGAGGCTATGGATCTGGTGTCTACAGACGACTCTGAAAAGTCATACGTCACGAGCAATGGGCTTGTAGTAAACAAGAACTTTATGCCTGGTCATGAATACTGTCAGGGACCAGTAAAACCAGAGTGGGTGTTTTTACACCATACGGCTGGGTGGAACAACCCGTTCAGAACAATCAACAACTGGGCTAAAGACACTAGAGGAAGAATAGCAACAGAATTTGTTCTAGGAGGACAGTCTATCAAAGGAAACGACGACAAGTATGACGGTGTTTTAGTACAGGCATTCCCTCAAGGTAACTGGGGTTATCACTTGGGAAAGAACGGTTCGTTTGAGATGCACAAGAAGTCTGTCGGTATCGAGGTAAATAACTTCGGGTATATCAAAAACGGTAAGACGTATGCTGGGACCATTCCAGATCCTTCTCAAATCGTTACATTAAAAAAGAAGTTCCGAGGGTATAAAGACTGGCATCGTTATTCTGACGCTCAGATCGAGACCCTTAGACTGTGGATCTTGTGGATTGCAGAGCGAGACAATATCGATGTACGTGCTGGACTTCCTGCTCTCATCAAAGAAAAAGGAGCAGACGCTTTTGAGTGGAACGAAGATGCTTACTACGGTAAAGTAAAAGGTTTGTGGACACACACGAACGTCAGGAAAGACAAGTCTGATATGTTCCCACAAGAGGAGCTCATGGATATGTTAGTATCACTGTAATGGCAAAGCAAGTAAACAATTACGCTCCAACTCGAAACAAGGTTAATCGACCTGGGGTACACTCGAAGACAAAGACGTCCCAGAGCAAAAACAGCAAAAACTACAAAAAGGCTTATCGTGGGCAGGGGAGATAAAAAGTCTGTTTGTTTTTTCATGGTGTACTATAAACGTCCTGAACTGACAAGGATGTCTTTTTGGCACATGGCTAAGGTTATAAAAAAATTTACCGAGGCTGGTCATGAATGCTGCGGCATTGTAATAGGCAACGAGCCAGAACAAGCTGAGTATTGCGAAAGCCTTGGGTTGGAGCACCTAGAGCACGGAAACGCTGATCTTTCTAAGAAGTTTGAGTTTGCTTGGCGCGAAGCGATGAAAAAAGAAACCAGCTATATATGCTGGCTTGGGAGTAATAACGTAAACTCAGATGAGTTTTGGGACAAAGCATTAGAAAAAATAAACGGACAAGCCGTAGTTTCTTTTGGAACTAAGAACTTCACGATTGTCGATATAAACAAAGAGAATCAGAAGACCATGGCTTGGACCAGAAGAAGGTTTCATTTGTGTTCTTGCGGTCAGTTCTTCTACAGGTACACGCTAAACAAGACTGTAGACTTTTCTACTGTATTTCAAAAGACCAAGAATAAAGAAGGTCGTACCGACTTTGATGGTAGCATGAATCACACTCTCGTAGGAAGATGGGGAGAAGAGTGTTTTGAGCCGCTAGAGTCCGACCCGCTAGACTGTATTGACGTTAAGTCAGACGTCGATATTCATCCTTTTAAAAGATACGAAACTGGAAGGTATCCTCAACACTACACGAGAAATGAGATCTTCGAGAAGTTCGAAGAGTTGAAGATGCTGGAGGATGGCTACTTTAAATAATTGTAGAAACGCTGCACCGCTAGCCTACCTTTCTGCGACAGCGCATATCGAACTCTGTAATTGTATTTTGTTTCATCACGGAACAAATGATCCTCTAGAGTTTGAGACGGTGTAAGCTTATCAAAGTGCTTATAAAAATACCCAGAAGCAACCAGTGGGTATACCATTCTGTCTGCTAGGTTGCTTTTATTCATGCCGTAGTTCTCTGCTAACCACGAAATAGTAAAGAACTCCAGGTCGTAGACGAATAAAAGTAAGTACAGGTACGACTTTGTTAAGTCTGGGGTTGATTCTAAAAAGTCGTTTGTAGCGCCCCTCAAATTCTTTAGGTGGTTTTGCTTTACGTACTTGTCTGGAAGAACTGAAAAGTCTCGAAACAACCTTGTCTTTCTAACGGTGGACTTAGGCATAACTATTATGTTGTATCTTTGAGATAAACAAATTTACATCATGAACCCTAAAGACACCCTCTTCTTCGCCGAAATGTACTCACTCGTCAAGAAGATGGAGGAGGTTATCGACGAATTCGAAATGAAAGATCGAGTTTTAGCATCCATTGTCGTAGGAGTCATTGACTTAGACGAAATTGAATACGGAGATAATTCCGCAGAGATGAAGACCATGTACAGCTTCAATCTTCAGAACAGAGAAGAGCTGAACGCTGTAAAAGAGGTCATGGATAACGCCTATGTTGATGAGGATGACGACATTGATCTATCTGATCTTTTGGGTGATTTAGGAATATCCTTAAACTAATGGAAGGACTTATTAGAAAAATTGTCGTTGGGAAAGAACCCAAGGACGGAATGGCATATTACGTTGGTATGCGAGCTGGAAAAGGCGAAGTTTCAGCTATTTTAGAAGATGACAGATATCTTCATAAATTTGGCAAGAAAAGGTACTTGGTTTACATTGAAAGCGATGAAGGAACACTTCTCTGGAAGAGCATCGATGAAATGCCATGCATGCTAGAATTTGATTTAAATTTTTAATCAATGAAAACATTTAACCTGTTTGTCGTAAAAATCGACAAGCTGATTAATGATAAAATCACCACGGAAAGTGGATTAGAGTTATACATAGACAACAAATACAATGAGTTTAAAAACAGAACAACCGAAGCGCCCGTCGTGGCTGTCCCGTTTAAGTACGACACGGGTGTGGAAGTGGATGACACACTTTATTTCCATCATCTTGTTGTTATTAACGACGGTCAGCCTCTTACTGGCGAGGATAATCACTACCTTGTACGCTACGATCCTGATCATACCATTAATAACCAGGCTATTGCTTACAAGTCTGCAAAGACTGGCGAAATACATCCGTTGGCGGGCTGGGCGCTTCTCGAAGGAGTGGAAGAAGACGAAGAAGAGCAGTCTGGTGTTATCGAAGTTGTCAGACTTAAAGATAGCCCTGTCACGAAAGGCATGGTTGCTTTTGCGCCGCCTTGGGTGGAGCAGCTAGGCCTTAAGCCTGGAGATGTAGTTGGGTTTAGAAAGAATATGGATTACCGTATCAATATTGACGGTAAGGAGTATTATCGCGTCCGCGCAGAAGACCTGATGTATGTCGAAGTCTAAGTTTACTACTATTAGCGCTGCTGAGCGCCTTATGCAAAGCATGGAGGTGGCTATCAACAACATGATCGAAGAGGTTAAGAAGCCTGTCGATCCTGAAGCTGGTGGATCTGCTCGAAAAGCTGAACTTCAGTCCATTAAACAGACTGCTATCGACTGCAAAGAACTACTGGTAGAGCGCCAGAGACTAGAACAAATGGTTAAAGACCTCAAAGACAATGGAGAAATCGAACAAGAAAAAGACTACTCAGGTGGATTCGCAGAAAGGTTCTCAAAGTAACGCTAGCGGCCTCATCTATTGGGACGACTACAACTTTGATAATCAGACAGATACGGCTGGTTACTTAAAGGAAGACTTTAACATTATCTACGATGCTCCAGCAAGACGGAACACTAACTAGTTACCCTTCTTCAATAGATTATTACAGCGATGAATGGACTCATGAATGGAGTAGTGGTGTGGATGGCACCGCACATTTTAACCCATGTAACACACCTAACCCACCGTGGTGGTGCGAAGAAAACGAGCCAGTCCCGATCGAACCGAACATTTTAATAATTGTTGGAATGTTCACATATGGAGTCTTACTTTTGAAGAAATGCACCCGTAGCTCAGTTGGATAGAGCATCTGCCTTCTAAGCAGACGGTCACAGGTTCGAATCCTGTCGGGTGTACGAATTAAATTAAACAACATGCCAGACTTACATTGTCCAGAATGCGGTAAGGAACGCTTTGAGCGATCGCTTACTATGAAAGTAAAAGACGGGAAAACCTACTATGTCGAAGGGCGCTGCGAATGCGGAGCTCAAATGGAACTCACTAACCCAAAAACTGGTGTTGCATCTTTGGGAAAAATGGGTAGATTTGGAAGAAGTTATTGATGTCCAATTTAATAGACATAGAAGGATATGAAACTAAGGGGATTAAGATCGACCCTAACCGTACAGAAGGAGAAGTCATCGAACTCCATGGGCTACTCGTGGTACTCCCAAAGAAACCACCCAGATCGCAGATTCTCTTCCATGACTTACCAAAGTCAATGCAGCTGTGGAAGAGGATACCTATGCCAGAGGAATTGCAGCGGATACGCAGTATGGATGAGTGGCTCGAAAAGCCTGCCGAGTTTCGGAAAAAGTTTCATTCTTACATCGAACAAGAGTTTCAGCGTAGGCGTGACGGTGTTTGGTTTTACAATAATGGGGAACCTACGTATATTACAGGGCGACACTATATGTTTCTACAATGGTCTAAAATTGATATCGGATATCCATCATACCTCGCTTTCCAAAAGGAAATCTTTCTCCACATGGCTGCTTGCGAAGCTGATCCCCGTTGTTTCGGTCAGCTTTATACTAAGTGTCGTCGTTCTGGCTACACTAATATATGCTCTGCTGTCCTTGTGGACGAAGCTAGTCAAGTTAAAGAGAAGCTTCTGGGTATTCAGTCAAAGACTGGTAAGGACTCCCAGGAAAACATTTTCATGAAGAAGGTGGTTTCGATATTTCGCAGCTACCCATTTTTCTTCAAGCCAATTCAGGATGGTACTACGAATCCCCGCATGGAGCTCGCTTTCAGAGAACCTTCGAAGAGAATTACTAAGAAGAACAAAACCTCGAACAGAGGAGACGCTCTCAACACAGTTGTAAATTGGAAGAACACTACGAATAACGCATATGACGGGGAGAAGCTACACATGCTGTATCTGGACGAGGCTGGAAAATGGGAAAAGCCAGCAGACATCCGTGAGGCATGGAGAATTGAAAGAACCTGTCTTATTGTAGGTAAAAGGGTTGTTGGGAAAGCTCTAGTTGGCAGCACCGTCAACCCAATGGACAAAGGCGGTAAAGAATATAGAGACCTATGGGCTGATTCAGACCCGAATGAAAGAAACAACAATGGGAGGACTAGATCTGGATTGTATAGGATTTTTATTCCAGCTTACGATGCGCTTGAAGGGTTCTTTGACAAGCACGGAAACCCAGTAGTTGATGACCCAGAGAAAGAGCTTATTGGCGTAGACGGCGACTTTGTTGATCAAGGGAGTAAAAAATATCTTAAAAACGAAAGGCATTCATTTAAGGACGACCCTTCAGAGCTAAACGAGATTATTAGGCAATTTCCGTTCACTGAAGACGAAGCATTCAGGGACAGCATCGAGGGAAGCTTGTTTAACATTGGTAAGATTTACCAGCAAATTGAGCATAACGACAGCCTATACCCTAATCCAATAGTTCAGGGCAATTTTGTATGGAGGACAAAAGACGAAGAGGTCGTTTTTTCTCCAGATCCAAACGGAAGGTTTCGCGTTGCCTGGCTTCCGCCTGACCATCTAAGAAATAAAAAGGCCGACGAGAGAGGAAAGAGAGTAGCTCCAAACGGACATATTGGAGTTGGAGGCGTTGACTCATATGACCTAGATGCAACTGTTGACGGGAGAGGATCCAAGGGTGCGCTGCATCTTTACAACAAATTCAATATGGACGCTCCTCCAAATACATTTGTTGTTGAGTACGCTTCACGTCCAGATCTAGCAAGCATATTCTACGAAGACGTATTAATGTGCGCTTTTTTCTATGGGTATCCGATACTTATAGAGAATAACAAATACGGGATTGCAAGATACTTTGAGTCAAGAGGCTATGATGGCTACTTGATGGATAGACCATCTCACCTTAAAAACAATAGCTCCAGCTCTAACGTAAAAACAAAAGGCATTCCGTCTAATTCTCAAGATGTGATTCAGGCTCATGCTCATGCGATTGAAGCTTATATTCACGATCACGTTGGCGTAAACTTAGAAGATGGGTCGATGGGTAAAATGCTATTTAACAGAACTTTAGAGGACTGGATCGGATACAAGATAGACAAGCGAACTAAGTTTGACTTGACGATTAGCTCGGGATTAGCGCTGCTTGCAGCGCAAAAAGAAAAGAAAGAAAAGAAGAAAACAGACTTTTCCGACAAGAAATTTTTTAGGACTCACAAGCCAAAAGCCTGGCACTTGTAGTTTTACTATATTTGCAATGAGTTAAAATGACTCTACTTATTGCAGATGTATAGTAACAATAAAAAATCTTCTAACTTTCCTGACCCTTTGGCTTCTTCTGAGGAAAAGCAAGGAAAAGGATATGGACTTAAATATGCTAAGTCTATATATCAGCAGTGGGGAAAGATAGATCAGCAAGATTCTATTTACGGTAATAGAAAAAAAACTTTCGAGAAAAACCGTAGATACGCAAATGGCACACAAGACACGGCAATCTATAGGTCGCTTCTTACTTCTTTGGATCCTAATAACGGGGATGGAAGTATGCTTAATCTGGATTTCACACCAGTTCCTATCCTTCCTAAATTCGTTAGGATCGTAGTAAATAAGATCCTTTCTTTAAACCCGTATCCAAACCTAGAAGCGGTTGATCCACTTTCTTCTTCTGAAAAAGACACCGATCGGAGAAAGATAGAGATGCTGATAGCAGCTAAAAACCAGCTAAAAAAGATAGAGGACAAGACAGGCGTTGTTATTGGAATGGATTCAAACGCTATCCCTGATACGCTGGAAGAGGTTGAAATATTTATTGGAAACAATATTAAGTCTTCTTCTGAGATTGCAGCTCAGATTGCCACCAATCTTACGCTTGATTGGAACGACTTTAACGAAGGTGTTTTGCGCAGATGCGTAAACGACTTAGCGGTTTTAGGACTTTCAGTTGTAAAGCGAGATAATGACCCGCAGCACGGTATAAAGACGAGCTACGTAGATCCAATTAATTTCGTACACAGCTTTACTGAGGATCCAAACTTTAGCGATTTAGTTTATGCTGGACATGTAAAACACGTTCCTATTCAGGAACTTAAGCGCATGGCTGGCGATCAGTTTTCAGAAGAAGACTACAAGCTTATTGCTCAAAAAGCTCAAAAAAAATACGGGTACGATGCGTCTAAGCTTAGCCAGTCTTCTTACGACAGGGTAAATAACGTTAGTAGTTTTGGTTATGACGAGTACATGATCGAGGTGCTGGACTTTGAGTTTATATCTGTCGATTGTGAGTACTTTGAGTCTAAAGAAAGCAGATATGGTAATGTAGGGTTTTACTCTAAAGGAGAGAGCTACAAAGCGCCTAAAAACTCTGTATTCAACAGAGAGGTTTCAAAATTAGAAAACGCCTCTGTATACGGAGGATGCTACGTTTTAGGTACTGACTTTTTGTTTAATTACGGGAAGAAGAATAACATCCCGAAGAATATTCACGACATCTCTCGAACCAATCTTTCGTATTCTGTCTGCGCTACCAACCTGCTAGACATGATGCCTAAGTCTATGGTAGACAGTTGTATTGGGTTTGCGGATCAACTTCAGTTAACTCACCTTAAGATCCAGCAAGCTGTAGCAAAAGCAAAGCCAGACGGAATCATTATCGACATCGAAGGTTTAGAAAACGTCCAGCTTGGCAAAGGCGGGGAGCTTCAGCCTTTGGACTTGCATGATATTTACGAGCAAACGGGCGTCTTCTATTACAGGAGCAAAAACCCAGACGGAGGATTCCAGAATCCGCCCATCAGGGAGATTGGCAACAGCATTAGGAACATTAATGAGCTGATTGGACTATATAATCATTATCTCAAGATGATTCGTGACGCAACAGGAATCAATGAGGTTATGGACGCTACTTCCCCGAAAGGAGACGCGTTGGTCGGGGTGAGACAGCAGGCTTTAGCTGCTGCAAACAACGCTATTTATGACATCACGAACGCTTCTATGGTTCTTTACAAGAAGGTTTGTAGTGATATTGTGAAATGCATCCAGGTTATTCACCCTGATTCTGTTCTCTATCAGATATATGAAAACGCAATCGGAAAAGAAAACATGAGCGTATTGAGTTCTTTCAGAAACTTAGCCATGTACAATTTCGGTGTACGTGTGGTAAAAGAAATGGAGGAAGCTGAACGGCAGTATTTAGAACAAAACATCCAAATCGCTCTTGGTCAGAAAGAAATCGACTTAGAAGATGCTATTGCTATTCGTCAGCTAAAAGACGTAAATCAAGCAGAGAGGCTCCTCATCGTAAGAAGAAAAAAGAGAATAGCTCAAGCGCAACAAATGGCTCAGCAGAACTCTCAACAGCAAGCTCAGGTTCAACAGCAGTCTGCTCAGGCAGCTTCTGAAGCGAGACAGCAAGAGCTTCAGCTTCAGGCTCAGCTAAAAGCCCAGGAGATGCAACTCAAGGCTCAGTTAGAGGCTCAGCTAGAGGAAGTAAAACACGGCTTTAACAAAGAGATTGAAATGATCAAAGCTCAAGCTGTTTCGAATAAAGTTGAATCAGAAACTTCTTTTAAGCAGGCTATTGAAACAATGAAGGATGACCGAAAAGATGAAAGAGTTAAAAAGCAAGCTGTTGAGCAAAGCAAACTTATTTCTCAAAGACAGGGACAGAGAGGAGAGTTAGAAGGAGAAGAATCAGGCCCTGGAGACATAACATCAGAAATCTTAGGATAATAAAATGGCACAAACAATAAATTTAGATACCGCCCAAAGGGTAGATATCGTTTGCAGAAAAGGAGACACATTTGACCTGTCTTTAACTCTTAAGGACTCGTCAAATGCAAACTCAATAGTCAATGAAGACGACTCTTTTAAGATGGAGGTGAGGGTCTCTGATGATTCTAACACTGCTTACGGGGCTGGGGCTGGAGATAGTAATAGCAATATCATACTCAGCACCTTAGATGAAGCGACTGGCGCCACTAAAGAAATAACTGTTAAAGACTCTAGCGGTGAAAATTTACCCATCTCTCCTGCGTCAGATGCCGTTATTGAAGACGGTATTGTAAGATTTTCTGTTACATCTGCGATAATGGCTACTAGACCTGCTGGATTGTATGTATACGACATTGAAATGACAGACGCTTCAGACGATGATAAAGTCACTACCTTAATTTACGGCACTTTTAAAATCAATGAAGACGTAAGTGTATAATGGCAACGAATGTAACCGTATCTTCTGGTGATAACCCTCATGTTATCACTGTTTCTCAAGGCGGTAACACGATTGCTGTTTCCTCTGAGGCAAGCACGGCTGTAGTTTCTATACCGCAGGTCCAAAACAATGTTTCTGTTTCAGCTTTCGCTTCTTCTGGACCTCAAGGTCCTGCTGGAGCAGATGGTGCTACAGGGGCTACTGGCCCTGCTGGAGCAGATGGTGCTGACGGAGCTACAGGGGCTACTGGAGCTACAGGTCCTGCAGGCGCTACTGGAGCTACAGGTCCTGCAGGAACTGACGGTCAAGGTGTAGTTGCTGGGGGTGATCAATATCAGGTTCTTGCAAAAGCCTCAGACACAGATTATGACACCGAATGGGTCAATGTCGCGGTCACTCAGCGCGTTAAGAATGTTTCTGGAGGTGAACTTGCAAAAGGAACTCCCGTCCATGCTGTCACCGAGGCATCACCTCAAGGTCAGCTCGCTTATGTTATTGCGGCTCGTGCAGACACTGCCTCTGCTATGCCTGCCACCTTTGTTCTTAATGAAACTCTCGCTGATGAGGCCGAAGGTCAGGCAATCGTTGTTGGGTATCTCACTGGGGTAGATACTAGTTCTTTTTCTGAAGGAGATGTAGTATACGTTGGGGAGACGGGTGGGTATACTAATGTAAAGCCCACTGGAACAAACCTCATCCAAAACCTTGGTGTTGTCATTAAGTCTCACGAGAGTAGCGGAAGTGGCATTGTTTACGGATCTGGTAGAACGAACGACGTTCCGAACCTTCCAGAAGGGAAAGTCTTTATAGGCTCTTCTACCAACACCACCGAGTCTGCCTACACATTTCCTACGTCGGACGGAACAAATGGTCAGGCGTTAGTAACTGACGGAAGCGGAGCTTTGTCGTTTGGAGACGTAGATGCTGTTTTAGCCTCTTCTATTACGATATCAAATACAGACGCTGCGTTCTCCCACATGGATACGCCCATCGCGTCTGGCACGTCACTTGAAGCTGTTCTTAGAGACATGCTTGAGAAGTACAATATAACCACGATAACCCTGAGCGCTGTTAAAGCCGCTTATCAGAATACTGATGGCAGCTACCCAGCAACTGCAAACAAGAGTAGTTTTGCTACGCTAGAAGTTGGAAGAGGAGTCAAGTCGGATGGGTTTAGCTTCAGTATCGGAGACACAAGCCAGACTTCTGATAACTCTGTCTTGTTTAAGATTAACGGAACTACTGTTGCGAGCAGCATCTCTGAGACGGGTTCTCCAGCTACATACACGGCAGACACTCAAGATGTCAGCTCTCCAACAACCAGATACTATCGTGTCGAAGCCACGGACAACGGTAGCGGAACCAACAATACCATATCAGCCCAAAAGGGTGTTACCTGGAGGTATCTGGCTCGTCTTTCAACTGCAACAACTAATAGCATTGCTGACGACACTGCTGCTCAGACCTTATACGACAGCGGCTTAACCGATATGGCTACAGACCTTAACTCTGGGTCCACGTGGTTAAATGCGCTTACTACTGCTGACTCAAACAGTCAGAGTAATTACACGTACATAGTTTTCCCAGCAGCTTGGGGTGACTTACAGGGCGTTGTTCAGGACCTCTCTCTTCCAGTACTAGGAGCTTTTACGGATCTTGGTGACTTCACAATAAATAACCAGTACGGGGTGTCAATCTCGTATAGTTTTTACGTTTCTAACCAGACGGCTGCTTTTGCTAGCGGAACCCGACTAGACATAACCTTCTAACCATGGCAATTAAGTATCCTGATTATTTACAGAACAATAACCCAAATGCGGTTCTCATTGACGCAACTGAGAATCAGACTAAGGGTTTTGGTTTCTTTGACACCACGGGTGACAGAGACAACCTTGCTTCTGCGCTTCAGGTAGACGGGTACTTAGCTATTGTCGGAACGACTACGTTGACAGCCTACGTGTTCCAGGGAGGAACATGGACCGATGCGAACGATTGGGCAGAGATAGGGGGTGGCGGTTTAGAGAATGTAGTTGAGGATTTAACGCCTCAGCTCGGCGGAGATCTTGATGTGAACGGACAATCAATCGTTTCGGTAAGCAACGGAGACATAGTGTTTACACCAAACGGCACTGGACACATTAACTTAGATGGAGTCATAGAATTCAAGCGATTTGAGCCTGCCGAAGCTCCAACTGCTTTTGCTGGTGGGATGTACGCGGATACAGATGACAATCTATATTTTGGAGTTGAATAATTTGCTTTATATTTGCCACAGCTTTTCGAAAAGAACAAAAACATAAAATAGTATACTATGGCATCATGGAAAAAAGTCCTTGTGTCGGGATTAGATCTCAACTCATCAACGGACGTATCAAACAATCACATTGGGGTCACAGATGGATCCACAACCACGGACGTAACCCTTGGTAATAACATCACATTTGCAGCTAGTGGTGATCTTAGCGTAGCAGAAAGTGGCGGTACAATTACCTACTCATTTACAGCTGGGGCAACTACCAACGCCTTTACGACAATTAATGCTCCGAATGGAACAGACCCAGAAGCTAGTACTTCGTCAGACACCCTCAACCTTACCAACGGTAACGGTATCACAATCACTGGTAATTCTAGTACCGATACTATTGACATCAAGGTTCCAGACGGCGGTATTGACACTCTTCAGCTTGCTGCTGGTGCAGTAGAAACTGCTAAGATTGCAGACGGCAACGTCACTTTCGCTAAAATGGCGGGTGCTGCTGTTATTACTGCTTCCGAAACGCTTGCTTCCAACGACGACGATACTGCTTTCCCAACTGCAGCGGCTGTAATTGATTACGTTGATGCTCAGGTAACAGCTCAAGACCTTGACTTCGCGGGTGACTCTGGAACTGGAGCTGTTGATCTTGATTCTCAATCCCTGACTATTTCTGGTACAGCAAATGAGATTGAAACTTCAGCATCAGGACAAACAATCACTATTGGTCTTCCAAACGACGTTACTATTGGTAACAACTTAACAGTCACTGGAGACTTGACTGTTAATGGAGATACAACTACTGTAAGCACCATTAACATGACAGTGGAAGACAGGTTCATCTCTTTGAACTCTGGCGGTGCTTCAGACGTGACTACTGGTATTGTTTTTGAAGGCGCGGCTGACAAAGTATTTGGTTGGGATACGTCATCTGGACGTTTCGCTATGGACCTCGCTGGCGGCGATGCATCAGCAACGGGCGGAGGCTTCTCCCCTGACGGATACATGGTTGCGGCTCACTCTGGGGCTGGTACTCCAGCTGCTCCTGATGATCTTGCTATTGCTGGCCTTGAGAAAATCGGAAACATTTACGTAGACACAAGTGACAACGACGCGATCTACATCTATTCTTAATGGGCATTCTCAGCAAGGGCAGGGATGTCGGTAGGGTTACCACTGACACCTTGACCCAGCAAGAGCTTACGTTTATTTTAAAGTGTTTACATGAAGGCACTTTTGAG
>Ga0255772_10000783_pt1 | contig 31086 bp, 33 predicted proteins | sample 071ome_34_FD_179970 | JGI IMG/M metagenome (GOLD analysis project Ga0255772, IMG submission 179970) | Coastal salt marsh microbial communities from the Groves Creek Marsh, Skidaway Island, Georgia - 071411BT metaG (version 2) | ecosystem: Environmental > Aquatic > Marine > Intertidal zone >...
CTAATCTACATACCGCGATGCCATCTTCGCCAGGAAGCATAAGATCGAGAACGACTAAGTCTGGTTGTTCGTTGATGATGCGATCAATTGCTTGTGCGCCATCGCCTTCAATACTCACCTGAAGACCGTTGTTTTCAAGGTAGTCTTTTGTCAGGCCAGCTAATCGTTCGTCATCCTCGACGATCAATATATTTGGAGTATGGGTATCCATATTGCTCATTGTTACCAAACGCTTAAATGGTTTTCGTTATTGTTCTTTCAGTGTCTAATTCAAGTCTTTTTGTGTAATTATTTCAAGTTATTAGTCGTATATTTTAAAAAAACACTGAAAGTCGTGGGGTTTTGGATCGCTTCTTTGTCGTTATAGCATCATTGGATGCTTCACGGTGTTTTATCTTTTGTGCAGGCTTACATGCCTTAGAGTAAATTTAATATATGGCGCTTGACGGTTTTTAAAACCAATTTCAGGCGCACGAATTAATCGAGTTTTGAAAAGGTCACAATGTGATCTGCGGCGAAACGTATGCCGATATGATCGCCAAGTTCAAAGTTCAGGTGACTCGATAGGACAGTGGAAACTTGCTGTTTTGAGGGGAGTTCAAGTTCGTAGAAGCATGATGCACCCAAGAAATGCTTCTTGGTGATTTGAGCTTTCAGTGGGCTCTCCAGAGACGCGACGATATCTTCAGGTCTCACTAAAAGATCGACTTCTTCACCAGGCAGATGCATTAAAGGATGCGCGGAGCTGGCTAATCCTAATTCCGAAGAAATGCTGTTGGTGCTTTCTATGCGCGCCGGGATGAAGCTGCCTTTGCCAATGAAACTGGCAATTTCGCGGTTTACCGGTTCGTGATACAGGTCGTAAGGCGTTCCCCATTGCTGGATTTTACCATCCATCATAATTCCGATCTTATCGGCAACGGTAAAAGCTTCTTCCTGATCATGGGTAACCAGTATGGCACTGGTATTTTGTTCTTTAAGAATATCGCGTACTTCCATGCTTAAAGAACGTCGTAGTTCAGTATCCAGGTTGGAAAAGGGCTCATCTAACAATATAAGCTTTGGTTTGGGAGCCAGCGCGCGAGCCAGTGCAATACGTTGTTGCTGACCGCCGGAAAGCTCGTGAGGAAAGCGATCTGCCAAGTGTTCCAGTTTAACGGTTTCCAGGATCTCCAAAGCCTGTCGCTCTGAGTCGTCGTTTTTTTTCTTTAGACCAAAAAGGACATTATCCAGAACCGATAGGTGAGGGAATAATGCGTAATCCTGAAACACCATGCCGACGTTTCTTTTTTCAGGAGGTAATTGCTTGTTGGAGTTAGCAATAATCTTGTCATCGACCTTAATGTCACCTTGATCGATGCTCTGAAAACCCGCAATGGCGCGCAGGATAGTGGTTTTTCCGCACCCTGAAGGGCCAAGCAAACAGCCTATTTCACCAGGTAGAAGAGAAAAGCCCGCAGATTTTACAACAGCCGTTTTATCGTAACTGCAACAAAGATCGCTGACAGTTAACACTTTGTGACTTTCAAGTGACGTGCATGCCTTTGGAGTATCGCTTGTCATTTCAGGAATGTTTGACTGTTCTGCAGTAGAGTGTGGGGCATGCATAGGGCTGACTCGAATATGGATAATGCTATAAGGATAGGCATTTTATAATGCTTTTGGTAATAGTAAATATTCTCGTTCGTTTTTATTTTATCATGTATTGTTTCATGTCATTGTTCTGATACCGAATATTCATTGGATATTCTTGTAAAGCGGGCTTACTATTCGCCGCTTCTGATCCTGAAATATAGTCTACAAATGAAGATAAAGAGGTGATTGTGAATCCTATCGAGTTGGGCATTTTAGTCAGTCGTTTGGAATCTATTTGTGAAGAAATGGGGGCTATTCTTCAGCAATCTTCTTTCTCTCCGAATATTAAAGATCGAATGGATTTTTCATGCGCCTTGTTCGATGCAAAGGGCGGTTTATTAGCTCAGGCAGCCCATATTCCGGTTCATCTTGGCAGTATGGCTTACGCTATGAAGGACATTGTTAATCAGGTGGACTGGCATTCAGGCGATGTACTTGTGCTGAATAACCCGTATATGGGCGGTACTCATCTTCCTGATGTCACCATGGTTGCCCCTTACATTATTGATGGCCAAATTCAGGGCTTTATTGCCAATCGAGCGCATCATGCCAATATCGGTGCTGAAGCTCCGGGATCTATGCCTTTATCTACCCATATTGATCAGGAAGGCATCGTTATTGATCCAGCCAAGCTTGTTTCTGCTGATGAACTTGATGAAGCTCTGTTGACTAAAATCAGCTCTGACAATGCGCTTTCCAGGGGGGACTTTCTAGCTCAATTAGGATCTGTGAAAGCAGGGCTTGAACGCTTTTCCCAGTTAGTAGAAAACATGGGGGCTGAGCAACTGCCTAACGCGATTTCAGCATTGAATGACTATGGTCACAAGTTGGCTTTAGCTGCATTCAGAACATTACCCGATGGAGAATATCAAGCAACGGATTTTCTGGATGGCGATGGTATTCATCCTCATGCAATTCAGATCTGTCTTAACATTCGGGTTAATGAGGGTCAGCTGGAATTTGATTTTGAAGGCACCAATCAGCAGGTTTCCGGCAATGTGAATTGCCCGCTCTCGGTAGCGGCGGCGTCTGTATTTTATGTTCTTAGATGTTTGATGCCAGATCAGGCGCCGAGTTGTGATGGTGTGTTCAAAACTTTTTCTATCCAGGCACCCAAAGGGTCGTTATTGAATGCGACCTACCCGGCAGCGGTGGCCGCTGGCAATGTTGAAACCTCTATGCGGGTTGTGGATGTGGTGATCAAAGCGTTAGCGCAAGCACTACCTGATACGTTTTGTGCAGCCAGTCATGGTTCAATGAATAATGTGGCTATGGGCTCGAGGAATTCAGAAATGGTGGGTCAGTGGGATTACTACGAGACCATTGGTGGTGGAATGGGTGCCAGTGTTTCGTCCAATGGTTTGTCGGCAGTTCAAGCGCATATGACCAATACTTCAAACACTCCGGTGGAAAGTCTGGAATTACATTATCCCATTCGCGTTTTGAATTATGCGATTCGAAATGACAGTGCAGGCAAAGGTAAGCATTCAGGTGGTGAAGGCATTGAGCGCTGTTATCAATTCAAAGAAGATGCCCAAGTAACATTGCTGACTGAGCGACGTGAACGAGAACCCTATGGTTTAGACGGCGGAGAGAATGCCGGGAAGGGACAGAATTTGTTAAATGATGAGCTATTACCGGGCAAATGTGAGTTCAACGTTAAGCCGGGTGATCGTCTTATGATACGCACCGCTGGTGGCGGTGGTTATGGCAAGGCTTAGCCATTAAACAGAAAAAGTTAGATAGACCAACTGTTTTAGTAGGAATTAGGATTAATAGTCGTTAAAATCCTGACAATCTATATAATACGACTCAAATTTGGCTGATTATTCAAGCCAAAGGGTCATAGTTAAACTAATTGGTGAGGTAGTAATGTCTGATACTGTTGAGCGCATTAAGCAACAAATTTCTGAAAACCCGATTCTTCTTTACATGAAGGGCAGTCCTAAGCTTCCTCAATGTGGTTTCTCTTCTCAAGCATCACAAGCCATCATGGCATGCGGTGAGCGTTTCGCGTTCGTAGACATTCTTCAGAACCCGGATATTCGTGCAGAACTTCCTAAGTATGCAAATTGGCCGACGTTCCCGCAATTGTGGGTTAACGGTGAGTTGGTTGGTGGTTGTGACATCATTGTTGAGATGTATCAGAATGGTGAGCTTAAGCCGCTGATTGAAGAGGCTGCTAAAGCCGCTTCTTAATTAGCGCCTTTGACACTTCTGGTTCTTTATTGCTCTAACAAGTAAAAGAACCCATAAAAGAGCCGTTAAGGCTCTTTTTTTTGCGCGAGAATAAATATTTTTTGCTTCTTATAACTGAGTTTTGATCTTAGTTATCAAAATACTGAAGGGTGATGTCGAGGGTGTATTCCTTGCCTTGGATGTCATCCGGAATCTTTGGAAAGGGACTGGCAGAGAGTACCGTTCGTTTTGCCGCTGCATCTGCTGCTGGATCTCCGCTGCTCTTTTGCACTTTAGCAAAAATTACGGTGCCGTTTCGCCACCAGGTGGCCTGGATCGTGACGGGTTGCTTAAGCGTTTTTCCGCCGCCAAAGATTCGGCTATTTGGGCCAGTTAGAATCCAGGCGTAGATTTGCGCTTCGTACTGTTCTGTCACGGTGAGTACAGGCGGCGTTGGTGTGTCTGCTGATTTGACACTTTTCTGGCTGCTTGCTTTGGCGTTTTCGCTGGCATTTTGCGCTTTGGATGCCGCAATTTCTGGGGTTTTTATTTCCTCTTTTTGAATCACTTCTTCCATTACTTGCTCGACGTCACTGTCTTTCTTGCCTGCGATATCGATTGGGGTATCTGATAGTTCTTGCAGGGTTTTGTTGGAGGTTCGAGCGGTAGTGGTGTCGTCTAGTTTCGTATTTGACTCTCTCTTGGGGCGAATAGATACGTTTGCTGATTTGCTGTCTTCCCTAAGATCACTTTTTTGTGAGCCGGCTTGCTCCTGAAGTGTTTGCGCTGAAGCCTCTTCCAATTGCTCTCTTACCGCTTTGGACTCTTCGCTAGCTGATGACTCTATTTGATCTTTGTCTGCTTCTTCAGTCTCCTCCTTTGAGTTAGAGCTGGCCTTCTCATTGGTCAGTTCGACTTCCACAGAGTAGGATGGTTCGGTCAGGGGGATAGGGACGAGCTCTGGCGTTGGATACAGCAGGGCAATATGTGCAATGAATGCAAGGCATAAAGTGATGGCTAATCGATAGTTACTGTTGCCCATAAAGCACTGTTAGTTAAAAGTGGTAGAAAGGTTAGTGGTTACAGTTAAAAGTTTACCAGCTCATTGAACGGTGAATAGCACTATTTTAACTATAGCCAGTTCTAATGTATTGATTTGTTTATTAAATAATCAAAATTAATTGGATAGTAATATTAATAGTTTTTATTTATCGAGCTGATAGGAAATTTTAACTAATCTCTTGGGTAGGATTCTAAATATCGCCCGTGTATGATTGATCCACTTTTCTGAATTTATGTTTGATTGGCGATTTGTGTCTGATCAAACATTCTCTTATGTAAAAACAAAAAGGAGTCACGCAATGAGCGTACTAGTAGGCAAGAAAGCACCAGACTTTACAGTTCCAGCAGTACTTGGCAGCGGCGAGATCGTAGACGCATTCACTCTTTCAGAAGCAATCAAAGGCAAGTACGGTCTAGTTTTCTTCTATCCTCTAGACTTCACTTTCGTATGCCCTTCTGAGCTTCTTGCTCTTGACCACCGTATGGAAGAATTCAAAGCGCGTAACGTTGAAGTGATCGGTGTTTCTATCGATTCTCACTTCTCTCACAACGCTTGGAGAAACACGCCAGTAAACGAAGGTGGTATCGGTCCAGTTAAGTACACTCTAGCGGCTGACATGACTCACGAAATCTGTAAAGCATACGACGTTGAGTCTGAAGGTGGTGTTGCATTCCGTGGCGCATTCTTAATCGACAAAGAAGGTAACGTTCGTTCTCAAATCGTAAACGATCTTCCACTAGGTCGTAACATGGACGAGCTAATCCGTTTGGTTGACGCGCTTCAGTTCCACGAAGAGCACGGTGAAGTTTGCCCTGCGGGTTGGAACAAAGGTGACAAAGGTATGGATGCTTCTCCAGAGGGTGTAGCTAAGTACCTAACTGAAGAAGCTGATAAACTATAAGCTTTCTTCGAAGGAAGCTACTGTGCTTGATGACTCAGCGTTAAAAAAAGAATTCAAGATCCTCACTTACAAAAGTAAGCTCCGTTCTTTCATTATTTTTTGCCTTGATTCATCTTCGCTCGTGACGCTTCTCATTTCATTTGGTCGAAAGACTAGGTGATTCAAAAAGAGCCTTTCGGGGCTCTTTTTTTGTTTAAGCTGACCCGTCCTAAATGCGGTTGACACTTTTCCAGCTAATTATTGGAGAGTGTTATGAATTCAATTACTAAAAAAACTCAAAGAGATTATTCCCTCGCTTTTAAATTATCCGTTGTTGATCAAGTAGAAAAAGGCGAGATGACCTACAAGCAAGCCCAAGATCATTAAGGCATTCAAGGTTGTTCAACTGTATTAGTTTGGCTTCGTAAGCATGGTCGACTAGATTGGAGTAAAGGTACTCCTCAACGTTCTAGACGGACAGAAGCTATGACTGATCCAAAACATTTAACCCCAGAGCAGAAAATTAAAGCGCTCGAAAAAGAACTCGAAGATACCAAGCTCAAAGCGCAATTTTTTGAAGCGATCGTTGATGTGCTTGATAAGGATTTCGGAGTTCGCATCACAAAAAAGCAACACGCCAAGTTATTGAACAAAATGACATGGCTCGACTAACCATCACCGGAGCCTATCTGTTCTTAGGTATCAGTCGGCAAGCCTATTACAAATCTAAGGCAGTGGAGGAAGTACGCTACTTTCATGAGTAACGAATACTTGAGTTTGTAAAAGATCAGCGTATTCGTCAGCCTCGAATTGGTACCAGGAAACTATTATACCTTATGGATCAATCTGATCTACATATTGGCAGAGATAGATTCTCACTTATAATCAGAAAAGGCCTCATATGGCCCTAAAATACAAAACGCTCGATGAAGTACATCGGGCGTTTTTAACCTGAAATAGTGTAAAGCTATATCAGGACGAGAAATGAATGGTTTAGGTACGACTAGCCGGCCAAGGTTAATTTATTTGAAATTCTAGCTGGCTTTCTCTCTCAAAGAGTAGAACGTATGTCCGTTTTCAAAGCACTGCCAAATATCTTTTTCAGCTTGTTTGGCTTTAACCATTGCTGCTTTTGCCGAGATGTAGTAAGTCTGGTCTCCTTCACGAAGAATTAATTTTTGGTTCTTATCTCGCCAAGAATTCATTTTTTGTAAGTATTGCATGCATCACCCTTCGGTGTATTGTCTTCGTATGATCAATTATTGATCAGCAAGCCTATCTTGGTAAGTATAGTCATGGAGGACAATAATGTTCAAAAGCGGCAAGTATAACTTAATCGGGTAGCCTTAATCGAACAAACTCGGTGATTCCTTCTGAACACCACCAAATATCAGCATCTTCTTTTTTGGCGATATGACGAATGGATTTAAAAGAAACCCAGTTCCTATTATTTTGTTGATCTATAAACAGAACTTTTTGATTGGGTGGAAACCAGTTTATGCGCTCTAAGTACTTCATAACTAACCCTAAAGAGTGTTAAGAAATGGTTAAGGTGTTCATTCATCAAGTATATGAAGGTTTGATTCATTCTTTATCATGAGGGTAGAGAGAGTTGGTGTAGAATAGTTATTCTTTTGATTGTGCGTAATGTATGTAGCGTGTTGAGATATTCTTCCATCTCAATCTCTTTTTTCATGGAACCTTTTATGGAATGTCGCTTAGGCTGTGGTGCTTGCTGTATCGCACCCTCAATATCCAGCCCGATACCAGGTATGCCTGAAGGCAAACCATCAGGGGTTCGTTGCATTCAGCTGGATGATGAAAACTTGTGTAAATTGTTCGGAAAGCCTGAAAGACCTAAGGTTTGTCTTAACTTTCAGGCGGCTGAGTGGGTGTGTGGAAATACATCTGAAGCAGCGATGATTACTTTGCTTGATTTGGAATCATCTACCAATTAGGTAACTGATGACTGAGAGCGGTAACCTTCTTAGGCTGTTTCTTTTAGGCTTTGTCTCCATAGGCGGAGCAACTTTTCTTGATAAAATTTTAAATCAATTCCAAATGCGCCGTTGTTCAAAACGTTTTTGATTTTTAATGTCTGACCATTTTTCAGTTTACGCGGCGAACTTAAATCAAGAACACGTTCTACACAGGATTTCTTGTCTGGGGTTCTCACGATAAGGATTTTTGGACGGAGTTTATGATCGTCCTCATTCGATAGAATGATTCCTATGTGTCCTGAATTTAATTCAGCTATGTAACCCGGAGGATAAATTCCGATATGGTTGATGAATTGCTCAACGAGAAGGCGATCAAACTGTAATCCTCTCGTTTCATAAATTCTTTTCAGTGCATTCATTGGTGACGTGGCTGTTTTATAGCTTCGGTCACTGGTTAACGCGTCATAACAGTCGACAATAGCAATAATCTTGGCGAGTTCAGAAATCTTGTCGCTGGTAAGGCCTTGAGGATAGCCTTTGCCATCGATTCGTTCGTGATGTTGTAGAGCAACAAGCCGAACTTCTTCGGGGACGTCATCATGTTGTTGAAGAAACTCATAGCCTTTTGACGTGTGTTGGCGCACTAGAGTTCGCTCTTCAAGATTTAACCTACCGGCTTTGGTTAGGAGCTCATTCGGTATTTGAAGGTTTCCAATATCGTAGAGCAAGCTACTTAATCCCAGAAGATTCAGTTTGTGGTCATCCAGTTCAAGGGCTTTACCAAACTTAATCGCAATAACCAATACCCGCAATGCATGTTCCGTCAGGTAGTTTTGAGTGTTTTTAATCTGACTGAGCCACGTGAGGGCACTTTCATTTCGATTAATGCTTTTAATGCAATCCTGAACGAGTTCCTGAATGACTTTGAAATCGAGTTCACGAGTGGATTTTATATGCTGATGTACACTCTGTAGGTTTTGCCTGGAATCGTGAAAAATTTTTTCAGCGGTATTGAGTTCCCGTTCAAAGCATACAGGATTGGTCAGTGATTTTTCTTTTTCAGATGTGTGTTCAGCGGTGTGAATATGCGAGCTGTGCTTAGCCAGAGTCGAAGATCGCTTTACATCGATAACCACGTTCTTACATAGCTGCTTTAGTTCAACAAGAGTATCTTCATCTGAAATCTTGAAGCCTTGAAAGATGAAAGGGGTCTCGGACCATGGACGATCAATCTCTGACACAAACATCCCGATTTCCAGTTTATCCACAGAAATTCGTTCTTGCTTAATTTCAGAGAATTGTCGAATCATATAACCGCCTTCTATATTCTAAGAGAGGTAATTTGAAGATACATTCTACTCATTCGTTGCGAAAGTTTGGTAATTTTTTGTATAAAAAACGAACAGGTCTGTTATCAGTTGGGTTGTGTTATTAAGCTTGTGTTACCTCCAATCGCGGCGATATTTTCAGAAACACACTGTTCGTTTATAAACTGCAAGAGGTAGTTTGGCCCGCCGGCTTTGAAGCCTGTCCCAGAGCGCTTATTCCCGCCAAAAGGTTGTGCAGCAACTTGCGCACCTGTTATATGCCGGTTGATATAAATGTTACCCATACTGAGTTTCGAGCATAAATAGTCCACCCAATGTTGATCACGACTGTGAATGCCGAGTGTCAGAGCAAAGTTGGATGATTCAATATCATCGATCAGTTGTTCTATCTCGCTGGATTGATACTTTATGACGTGCAAGATCGGGCCAAAGTGTTCGCCTTTAAGTTGATTGAGCTTGTCTAAAGCTACTAAGGCGGGTGCAAAGTAATACCCGTTTGATACCGATGAAGGGAGTTGATGAAGTAGCTGTTGATCTTCCGTTTTTTGCTGGATGTATTCTTCCAGTCTTGATAGTGCGGCAGAATCAATGATGGGGCCCAGATCTGTATTTAATTGTTTGGGAGCACCAATAATTAAGTGATCCATAACGCCTTTAATTGCCTTGACTGAGTCGTCGTAGATGCTGTCATGTAAGAAGAGTACTCGTAACGCTGAACAACGTTGTCCAGCCGAGCCAAAAGCAGAAGCAACGACGTCTTTGACCATTTGCTCGGTGAGGATGGAGTCGTCTGTGATCATACAGTTCATGCCACTGGTTTCTGCAATAAAAGGAATTGAGTAAGAACGGCTTTCCAGTAGTGTTTGTTGAATACTTCTAGCTGTTTGCAATGATCCTGTAAACGCGATGCCATTGATGCCCTTGTTACTTACAAGTTGGTGGCTGGTTTCATTGTTTGCAGGAAGGAAATACAGACTGTCGCTTGGAACACCACAGTTTCTTAGTTGGTCGAAAACAAGCCGACCACAGATACGTGTTTGTGGAGCAGGTTTAATAATTACTCGATTGCCTGTGATAAGTGCTGCAACGACTTGTCCTACCAATATTGCGATAGGAAAGTTCCATGGGCTAATGCACAGAAAATTTCCTTTTGGACGGTATCTTAGTTGATTAAACTCATTGGCGGTGTGAGGCAGAATAATCGGGTCTTTAATTTGTTCATATTGATTCGCGTAGTAGTGGCAGAAGTCGATGGCTTCTTTTATCTCGCTGATGGCATCCTGCCAGGTTTTTCCTGCTTCCTGGATGCATAGCGCAATAAGCTCGAACTTATTGTTTTCCAGGCTTTGAGCAAAACTTCGAATGATGTGTATGCGCTTTTCAGGCGCATATTGAGCCATTGACGCTGGGGCTTTCAACGCCTTTTTAAGTGCCATCTGATCCAGTTGAGTCAGGCTATAACTTAACCCTAAGCGATGGCTGACCTCGTTCGGTGAATAGAGCGTTTCTGTGGTTTCAATGTGATGAATATTCTCTGGTAAAGCGGATTTGACGTCATAGAGTTTGTCGAAAAAAGGTTCACAATGCTTCTGTAGTGTTTGAATGTGTGAAAGATGATTCACATTGAAGCCAAAAGAACCTTCCAGCCATGGCAGATAAATATCTTTAGGCGAGGGGAAGTTCTGTCTAAAACGATCGTATTGAAGCAGTGAATGGTACGGCAGTCTGGAAAGTGCTGGATTGTGTTCAGAGGATTCAGCTTCATCGCTTGTTTCTTCTGTACTGATCGACGGATTGCTCATTGCATTCAGAAACGATTGATTTGAGCCATTTTCCAGAATTCTTCGGATCAGGTATGGGAGTAATTCCTGATAAGGGCCGACCGGGCAATAACTTCTGCAGTAGTATTCTTGCAGGGGTTTTCGGTAACCACTGAGTGCACTGTATACGTGCTCTCCCATGCCGTGTAATCTTTGGAACTCGATGGGGAATAGCTGTGTTCGCTCAGGGTCTATCGATTCGGCTAGGGTGACTACCGTGGCAATCGTCATAGCATTATGGGTGGCGAATTGAGGTTTAATCAGGCCTTGCTGTTGCAGTTTCAGCATGATTTTAGCGCAAGCTTGATAGTTTAAGTCCGACGCTGCTTTTTGGGTAAACACCGGGTAGCCATCCAGACCCAGTTCCTGAGCTTTATGAATCTCTGTGTCCCAATAAGCCCCTTTTACCAAACGTATAGGAATGACAGTGTGGTGCTCTTTGGCCAGCTCCGATAAGAATAGAATCGAAGGAATAGCTCGAAATCCATAGGCTTGAATAGCTATGCCCAGATTTCCCCATCCCTTAAGACCAGGCAAAAGAAAGAGGTGTTTGAATACTTCTAATGTCATTTCTAACTGGTCGGATTCTTCAGCATCCAGCGTTACGGCAACGGTTTGTTCATGAGCGGTTCGAACAAGCTTCTCAATGCGTTCCAGGAAATGCTCACACGGTCTGTTGGCTTGGTAGCGGTACTGGAACTTGGGTGTGAGTGCAGATAATTTAATGGAAATGCTATGTTCTGGATAGCCCGACAGTTCGTTTCTTTTGGGTCGTTGGCTATTCTTGTGATGCGCTATGGCCAGAATGGCCGAAAGATAGTTATCAAGATATTGATCAGCATCTTCTTCCGTCAGAGCTGCTTCTCCTAACATATCAAAGGAACAGCATTGTTCTGTATTCGTTGTAGGTTTGGACAAGGCTGAGTCTATTGAAGCGCCTTTGATAAATATGCCGGCTAATTTACTGATAAGCAGTTTCAGGGTTTCTTGGGCAAGGAAGCTTTTTCCCGAGTTGAGCCAATAATTGAATGGGATAGTATTTGAAGCGTGCTCAGATGGGGTGGAAGTAAGCCAGTGTTTCAGTAGTGATAAACCCTCCGTCGCCAGGTTTACTTTGGTGTGTTCACTTTTATGTTTATGGGCCTCCCAATTACCTGAAACGATTTTGTCTTGTATGAATCGCTGGGCGGTATCGTGGCTTTTTATACGAAGCAAACCTTCCGCTAATGCAAGCAATTGAACCCCTTCTTTCTTATCTAACTGATACTCTGATAACACCTGATTGATTAATGGTATTGATTTATTTTCTGAAGCTACGCTTATAAGTGTGTGTGTTAGTTGTTCGATGCTTTGCTCAATTTCAGGCTCAACATGAGCGAAATTCGTGATTTGCTCGACGTATTCTTTTTCATCATACAAGTAATAATCTGATACCACCTCCAGCAGTGGATCAGAGCTTAATTGTTGATATCTATCCAACAGGTCTTTTAGGATGAGCATAGAGTACCTTCTTTGAGCGGCATTCCCTTTAAAGATAGTCCCTTTAAAGATAGTCGCTCCCAATAGACCTACAAAGTAAAGTTGTATGTTTAAATCTGTGTTTTATTTTTTATTTCCAGATGTCTTATCCATTATGGATATCACCTTGTTGGCGGTTGCCAGTTTTATTGGTTCTTTGGTAACCGCGGCATTAGGCGTTGGCGGTGGTGCATTCCTGATAGTCGTAATGGCCGAGTTTCTGGCTCCTTTGGTGCTTATTCCTCTTCATGGTTTGGTTCAAATGGCTTCAAATGCCGGTCGAGCCTGGTTAACTCGAGATGCTATTGACTGGACGTTAGTTAACGCTTTTCTGGCGGGCGGTGTGGTTGCGTCTTTCGTTGGCGGGCTAGGCCTGCAAACCTTATCTGGTGATGTGATCAACTGGGCCATTGCAATTTTTATTCTCTATACCTGCTGGGGCAAGGTACCAAGCGTTGGGTTATCCGATTCAGTCATAGGAAGGGTAGCTGGTGGCTTTGTAACAACCTTTGCCACCATGTTTGCCGGAGTAACTGGTCCTCTGGTGGCCAGTTGGTTACGAACCTCCAAGATGGATAAGTTTTACTATACGGCGAATTTTTCAACCTGTATGACTCTTCAGCATGGTCTGAAGATATTGGTTTTCAGCTATGCCGGTTTTTCATTCTTTCAATGGGCAGGTTTGCTTGGTGTGATGGTGCTCACTGGTTTCATTGGAACAAAAGTGGGACTGAAATTATTGGGCGTGCTCCCTGAGAAAGGATTCAAACTGTTCTTTAAAGTCTTACTTACTCTTCTTGCGTTACGTTTGATTTATCGTTTGATTACAGCATGAGGTTCTGGTTCAAGATCTGAATTTTTATGAACTTGAAGCAACGTGAACTTGAAGCAACGTTTAGGTTTAAATGTTAATCATCATCTTGAGTTGGCATGGTGAAATGGCCAGAATTCAGGCCTGCTAATCTTTTATCGATATTCAGCTCTTCTTCACTCGATAGTTTGATCGATGGATCAGCAGGGCAGAATACATGCTCATTGTTTGAGGTATCGAAGGTGATCTTTCCGAGAATTTGACCATCGGAATTAATGCAATCAAGTTCTTGTTGATTGGCCAGGAACAGCATCATTTCAAAGCTCCTTAATGAATAAACCTTTATCGGGCATTAAATCTGGGATGATCCCTGTCTCAACACATTGCCGTTGTATGGATAGGCTTTAGTAAGTCATTGCCGAGAAGGTTTGATGGTTGGCCTCCCCACGAGGACTCGAACCCCGATCACTCGCTTAGGAGGCGAACGCTCTATCCTGTTGAGCTATGGGGAGAAGGCCGAGCAAAATTCTACCTGTCTGAAAATTTAATGTCACCTGCGTTTCTGAAAAACAAAGGGCGAATCTAACCTGCTGTTTAATAATATCTTTCGCGATTCATTTTAATTTTGATGTGGTGGATGTATTTGAAACCTTTTAAACTCGATGTGATCAAAGGTGCTGCGAGTCTCGTAATAGATTCCCTAAATAGATAAACACCAAAGATGTACACCAACAATAAAGAAGCCTGATGAAAGATACCAAACCTTTACTGCTAGAAACGGATTTTCCGGCAATTAATCGCTCTCAACTGACCACTTTACAGGTAAACCTGGGTTACCTATGCAATCTAAGTTGCACACATTGTCATGTGAATGCAGGTCCGACTCGTACCGAGTTAATGACCAGGGAAATTCTGGAATTGATCGTTGAGTGTATTGATGCGCTTAATATTCAAACGCTGGATCTAACCGGCGGAGCCCCGGAAATGAATCCTCACTTTCGTTGGTTGGTTTCTGAAGCCAGTAAACGAGGTGTTGAGGTGATTGATCGTTGTAACTTGACGATTTTGTTGGAGCCCGGCTATGAATGGCTACCTTCCTTCTTGGCTGAACACAATGTAGAAGTGGTGGCATCTCTACCTTGTTACCTGGAAGACAATGTGGATGGGCAGCGTGGTAAAGGGGTGTATCAGAAAAGTGTCGAAGCACTAAAGCTGTTGAATGAACATGGTTATGGCAAGGGCAAGGATCATTTGCCTTTGAGCCTGGTTTACAACCCAACAGGTCCTTTCCTTCCACCCCCTCAGCAAGCCCTTGAGCATGATTATAAGCGGGAATTAGCAGAGCGTTTCGATATTAGCTTCGACAATCTTTACACCATTACCAATATGCCAATCAGTCGTTTTGGGGCAGTGTTGTTAGCAAAAGATCAGTTCGTTGATTACATGACTCTGCTAAGAAATAACTTCTCGGAAGCGAATCTGAGCAATGTTATGTGCAAAAACCTTGTGAGTGTGGATTGGCAGGGTTATCTCTATGATTGTGATTTCAACCAGATGCTGGATATGCCATTACTAGCCACTGATAAGGAACGACCTCATCTTAGTGATCTTCTAAAGAATGCCTTAGAAGGGGAAAGTATTAAAATTGCAGATCATTGCTATGGATGTACTGCAGGTCAGGGCAGCAGTTGTGGTGGCGCACTTGACTGAAACTCGGCAGCCTTTAGTTCCGTTTCTGAGTATTATTATCCCGGTCTACAAGGATGCTATTGCGTTAAAAAAATTACTGACAGATCTAAAGGCCGTTGTTTCCATTACCTGTGAAGTGATTGTCGTTGATGGCAGTTGCGATGATGATTTGAAGCCTTTAGCACACGAGTTTTCTGATATTCATTTTATTGAATCCGAGCCTCAACGGGCGGGGCAGATGAACGCTGGGGCAGAGCATGCTACGGGTGATGTCTTGTGGTTTTTGCATGCGGATACCCGGCTTCCTGGTAATATTATTGATACCTTCATTGCATTCAGGACGCAAAAGATAAGCGCTTGGGGGCGTTTTGACGTTGAGTTGGATAGCAATTTAAGATCGTTGAAATTAGTGGCCTTTATGATGAATAAACGCAGTGCTATCACCTCAATTTCAACAGGTGATCAAGGTTTGTTTGTGTATGCGGATACATTTTTAAGCGTAAATGGATTTCCTGTCCAGTCGTTAATGGAAGATATTGAGCTCAGCAAGAAACTCAAATCTTTATCCCGACCTTTTATCCCCAAAGTACGTTTAACGACTTCGAGTCGAAAATGGCTTTCTGACGGTGTGTTTAAGACGATCCGAATTATGTGGTATTTGCGTTTTATCTATTGGTTGGGCGCGTCGCCAGACCGTATTCATCAACTTTATTATGGCGTCTCCAAAGGGAAAAAATCATGATTGTTTCGTTTCCTGATGACTCTTTGAGAGAGTTCAACTTCGGTAAGAAGGTTGCGGTTATTGTCTTTTCCAAAGCACCGATAGAAGGGCAGGTGAAAACCCGATTGGCAAAGACCATCGGAGACACTGCCGCTTTGAATGTGTATAAGGCGCTGTTGAGGGTTGTGGTCAGCGAGTTAGTGAATGTTGCCTCTTGGGATTGTTACTTAAGTGCGGCTGATGAGTTGGATCACCCGGTATTTAAAGAACTGTCTAACGAATTCAATTTGGGACTTCATCTTCAGAAAGATGGGAATCTTGGCATTAAGATGTACGATTGCTTGCAGGAAATGTTGGAACATTATGATAAAGCAATCATAGTAGGAGGCGATGCTGTCAGTATTTCTTGTTCTGTTATCTCAGACGTCTTTGATCATTTATCATCACATGATTTGTCGTTTGTTCCTGCTCTGGATGGTGGATACATAGCCATAGGAGGGCAGTCGATTCATTCAAATATGTTTGATGGCATTGAGTGGGGCACTGAAAAAGTGTTGAGCCAGCAAATAAGTCTGTTAGAAGGTCTTGATAAATCTTTCTGGCTAAGTGAACGTTATTGGGATCTGGATGAGTTCGAAGATTTTGAAAGGGTAAAGCAGGATTCAAATCTTTATCAAAAGATGCTTGATGCGGGTTTAAATCCTAAGATCTGATTGACTAGAGGGGTTTATTCGAACTTCTGTTTACGTGCGTCTCGTTGAAGTTCGTTTACAAATCGTTCCATGGTTCGATGACCTAATCCGAAAAGTTCTTTCAATTCGATACCAAGAATGTAACTGCCGTCTTCTTGCTCGTCACTTAGGAAACGCAGTTCTGCTTCACCTTCTACCTGAATGTTTCTACTGATTTTCATCAGGAAAACCGGCAGTGTTTCGCCTTTCTCAAAAGGTGGGTTTGGCATTTGTTTTAACTTCAAACGACAACCGGTTGCAGAAATATCAAGTACTTGAGCATGGCTTGTGGATTGATGTTCCGCGCCTCGTAATTCAGCGAAGATTTCATTGTCTTCGGGGATGTCTACTCGGTAGGCATGTCGACGTTGCAAGTACAGGATTTCATCTGGAAATTGAAGCTTGAAAAACATGCCGTCTTCAGATTTTCCTGCCCCAAGAATACTGGAGCCTTTAATAATAATCTCAACGCCATTTAGCTTGGTGACAATATCGAAGGTCTCTTTTGATGCAGCAAGTTTGTGACCACTGGGTGGTCTCAGCTCATCAATGAAAAAACAGCGATTCTTAATATCTGCTTTGATGACCTGGGTTAGATATTCCTGATCATGCGAGTGGAAGCTCAGCGTTGTTGGATAACGATTGTCTTGAATGGTTCGAAGGACCGAATAATGCTCTTCCGGTGTTTTTAAAATTCTATAAGTCATTCAGTACTATCCAATAACTGCTGGTAGATAAATCCATGTAACTTTTATTCTATCATTCCAGTCCCCTCTGACTTAACAAAGAGGACATAGGGTAAATTAATTAGCTGGAGCAAAAAGGTCAAATACCAAGGTCACATATTAGATAACAAAAGGTATTTAAGACCGTTCGCACACCCGAATATCTTACGGGACTTAGGCTTCGCCAATTAAGTTACCTGAAATGAGGGCAGCCGTATTTCCAAGAGGATTGTAAATATTGGCCTTGTCTGATTTGCCTTGAACAATTTTCAAGATGCGTTCTATGGTGTGGCGCGCTCTTGTTGCCAGTTTGCGATTGGCTTCATTGGCTTCCTGGCAGAAGATAAGCTCTGATTTGAGTTCTGGCCAGGATTGTTCGATGCGTGTTCGCGGGGCACCTTCGAACAATTCCATTATGCCAGTTTCATCATTGTTAAGGTTGAACACAGAAAGAATCTCTGTTCGTTGATTCGCTCGCAAGGTAAGCACGTCAGTCAGTTCTGACTTTCTTTGACCAATGGTTTGGATTGAGTCAATATCCTGATTTTCAAGCGCTTTACGCTCATCCAAGAGTAAAGTTCTCATTTCAGACAGGGCGATGAGATCATCATCGATTCCGTCAATAATCAGTTGTCTTGCTTTCTCAATATTGTCAGACATTGAATCATCCTTTATAGCTGGACTGAGCTTATCAACGCCTTTCGGTTAACCTTGTTTAATAGAATCAGGGTGCAGTTAGCATGCATAACCCAAGACAAGCTGTTGTCCTTAAGAAGATACACTTACTAAGCTACAGACCTAACAACAAGCTGTTAGCCGAGCAGATCGTCAAACTCAATCATATTGTTAGCTAAAGCTTCATCGTCGATGACAAAATTGCCTTCTGCGATCTCCGCTTTAATGCGTTCTACTTTTTCAACATCAAAATCCGGCTCTGCTTTGATAGAGCTTTCAAGATCTTTTAATGCTTTACTTTCTGAACTGATAAATACCGTTTCGCCAGAAGCAGGTTTTGCTTCGTCTACTGAAACCTTGCCTTTGCCTGACGATTGGCCGTCGGCTTGCCTAGTTTTATGACTACTGCTATTAATATTGAGGTTGTTGATTTCCATAATTTTCTCCAGCCTTTCCGCGAATTTTAATTACTTTCACTCGGTTATATCGGCAGTTACATTTCTTACTTTAGTAATAAATTGAACTTTTTTTTCAAAAAAATCAGAATGTTCCCTTCGAGTGATTACTTCTGGTAAAGGCCGCTAGTATAACATCACAACCACGGTGTCTTTATTTTTAACTTTTGCGATAATTTCACGGTCAGATTTCAGATTTCTGACGCGTATGTTCTCACCTAAGCGCCCTTGGCTTAGGGCTTCGCCTGCTGTGCTGACGGTCATGGATTTGCCAATGGCTTGTATGACTACACCGTCGCCTCGTTTAATCAGCTTGGGTTTTTCAAATTGATAACTGGTAAGTATTTTTCCTTGTCGGATAGGACGTTTAGCGGCCATACCCAGAATAAGTGAAGGATTAGTCAGTGTGTTGCCGCTGATCTTGGCTCTGTCTATCCTAGTGCTCTGGATGTGACCTTTGGTAATGATTTCACCTTTGGCGATTGGCAATGCTGCCGTTAGTATTGTTCCGAATGCCTTAACAGTGGCACCACTGTAAAAACTCCACTTTGGTGACGAGCAGCTGACTTTTACTGTGTTACGCCCATAGATGCTTTTGTTGCCTTCTCTGGACAAGCTTAATGGGTGTTTGCAATTAGGTAGCTTGAGGGTCTTGCTAATTTTGTTTGGAATAATTTCAATTTCAGTCGTGTCCATAGCTGCAACTTCCATTAATGAATGGATGTATTTTTGTATTTGTTGCTGGATTGTTTGACTGTCAACGAATTGCAGTGTGCTGGACGCAGCTGAATAAGTCATATTGGGATTAAGTAAAGCGGCTGAAATGAAACATAATCCAAGGAATTGCTTTGCCTTTTCCAATAATCGGCTAGACTTTAGAGCAGAGAAAATAGAATGCAGCATATAGTTAGCCTTTTGATCTGAATGTATCTGCGTCATTTTTTTGCCGCTCTGTTGATGTGATACTGGTATTAAGCAAGGCCTATGCCATGCAGTTGTTTAAAATGCATTTTTGTGATCGTCAGTTATGTGAGTTTTTTCTTTTATGGCTAACGTTCAAGAAACGAAACTATGAGCCGATACTTTGTTAACTATGCTTCGTGTTTCAAAGATATGCTTATTATGGAATTGAAGCCGTTTGATCTGTAATTAGGAGAAACCAATTAATGGCCGGTGTATTAGATACGGTGAACTCCCGAACGCAGATGGTTGGTCACAACCGTCTGGAGTTATTATTGTTTAAGTTAGGGTCATCTCAGGTCTATGGTATTAACGTGTTTAAAGTGAAGGAGGTGCTTCAGTGCCCCAAACTGACCATGATGCCCAAATTGAATCCTGTGGTTAGAGGGGTTGCGCATATTCGGGGTGGTACTATTCCTATCCTTGATCTAAGTATGGCTACAGGATCGCCAGCACTTCCTAATATAGAGAATTCTTTTGTCATTATTTCTGAATATAACCGAACGGTTCAGGGGTTTCTGGTAAGTTCTGTTGAGCGCATTGTGAATACCAACTGGGACTCGATTCACCCGCCACCGTCAGGTACGGGTAAGGAAAGTTACCTTACAGCGGTTACCGAAATTGAAGGTAAGCTTGTTGAGATTATCGATGTTGAGAAGGTGATTGCAGAGGTGGTGCCAACTACTGCAACCATCAGTGAAGAGGTTCTGGAGGAAATTCCTCAAGAGGAAGGTGATGACCTCGGTCATATCCTTATTGTTGATGATTCTTCTGTGGCGCGAAAACAGGTTCAGAAATGTATGGAATCTGTTGGGTTGGAAACAACTTTGTTTAAAAATGGTCAAGAAGCCCTTACGCATCTTCAAGGCTTAGTAGAACAAGGCGTGGATCCTGCAGATAAGTATATTATGATGATTTCAGATATTGAAATGCCTGAAATGGATGGTTATACCTTAACTTCTGCTGTTAAGGCTGACCCTAAGATGAGTGATTTGCATATTATGCTTCATACATCGCTTTCTGGTGTATTCAATCATGCTATGGTGGAGAAAGTTGGGGCGGATGACTTTATGGCGAAGTTCAGTCCGGACAGTCTAGCGTCGAAAGCCGTCAATGTGCTTAAAGGCGACTATAATCCCGTCTATAAAGGGGGAGAGTAATCTCCCTTTTGTTTGGTTTCGAGGTAGTGGATGTCAATATCTGGCTCAATACGTTTTGAAAAGAACGATTTTGATCAATTTAGACAGTTTCTAGAGAATGAGTCCGGCATTGTGCTGGGTGATAATAAGCAGTATCTGGTGGCAAGTCGCCTTAGAAAGATCATGCAGGATGCCGATTTAGGCGACCTTAAAGATTTACTTTCTAAGGTAAGAATTAATTCTCGTTTAAAAGAGCGTGTGATTGATGCAATGACCACAAATGAGACTTTGTGGTTTCGAGATAAACATCCTTACCGTATTCTCAAGGAAGTGATGTTCCCTGAGCTGATTTCTCAAAAGAAAAGCAGCGTTCGTATATGGTCTGCTGCTTGTTCTTCAGGCCAGGAACCTTACTCTATGAGTATGATGGTTGAGGAGTATAATCGCTCTAATCCCAGTAAGCGGCTAAATCAGGTGCAAATTGTTGCGTCTGATTTGTCCAGTGAGATTCTGGATCAGGCTAAACGGGGGTGTTACGAGAAGCTTGCTTTAGCTCGGGGCTTGGATGATGATCTACAGCGAAGATACTTTACTTCCAATGCCGATGGGTCATGGGCTGTAAATCGTGATATCAAATCAAGAGTAGAGTTTCGTTCCCAGAATTTATTGGCTAGCTATTCTAGTCTGGGGAAATTCGACATCATTTTTTGTCGAAATGTATTGATTTATTTTTCAGCAGAACAGAAGAAAGATATTTTGACCCGCCTTGCGCGCAGCTTAAATCCCAATGGTTACCTTGTGATAGGTGCGACTGAATCCCTCACAGGCTTGAATGATATTTATGAAATGATTCAATGTCGTCCTGGTCTTATCTATAGGGCTAAATAGAGTTATTTCGTTATAAAGGTTGCGCAGAGCCCTCTGCGCAATAGTGTTTCCTGTTTCCTGTTTCCTGTTTCCTGTTTCCTGTTTCCTGTTTCCTGTTTCCTGTTTCCTGTTTCCTGTTTCCTGTTTCCTGTTTCCTGTTTGCCTCCTTGCCGCATTTGCCGCCTAAAAAATATACTTTTAATGTTAATCTATTGAAAATAAAGGAAAATTTATTTTGGCACGCAAATTGTTTATCTAATGGAAAGTTGAAAGTTTTTAAGTTTGAGGGCGGCAGCATGGCAATATCATTTGATAACGCGTTAGGCATACATCAATCAGCACTAGGGGTTCGTGTCGAGCGTGCTGAAATTATCGCGAATAACCTGGCAAATGCTGATACACCAGGATTCAAGGCCAGAGATATTGATTTTCGTGCCGTCCTTAATCAGGAAAGTGAAAAGTATTCTTCTGTGAAGTTGGATAAGACCAATCACGGTCATTTGGATGGTTTGTTGAGTCCGGATGAGGGTTTGAAGTTCAGAAATCCACATCAGCCAGGTATTGATGGCAACACAGTGGAGACTCAAGTAGAGCATTCAGAGTACATGCAGAACGCAATGCGCTATCAGGCGACATTCCAGTTCTTGAACAGCAAATTCAAAGGCCTGACAGGCGCAATTAAAGGCGAATAAGGAGACTAGTTATGTCATTGGGTAATGTATTTGATATCGCCGGAACCGGCATGATGGCGCAGTCTCTTCGTCTGAATACGACTGCCAGTAATATTGCTAACGCTGAAGCCGTTAGTAGCAGTATTGATGAAACTTATCGCGCTCGCCATGTGGTGTTTGCTCAGCTTCATAATCAAGAGATGGGTTATGTCCGAGATGATGTCACGGTTAATGAAGATATCGGCAATGGTGTGCAGGTTTTGGGGGTAGTGGAAAGTGATGCTCCGCTGGATGCACGCTATAACCCGGATCATCCAATGGCTGATGATCAAGGGTATGTATATTACCCGAATGTGAATGTTGTGGAAGAGATGGCCAACATGATTTCGGCTTCTCGTTCCTACCAAACTAATGTGGATATCATGAGTACAGCCAAGACCATGATGCAACAAGTTCTGACTCTGGGTCAGTAAGTTTAACGGCTTGAGTAACACTGATCAGATGATTAAGTGAGTAGTCTCATAGCCAGATAAGGTGACAAAAAATGACTGGTATTAATTCTTCCACTCAAACAGATGCTTTGTCCGCATACCGGGCCCAGGAAACCACCAATACAGCCCCTCAAAATGAGCTGGGTCAGGATGCATTCCTGGAGTTGTTGGTTGCTCAGTTGAACAACCAGAACCCGTTGGATCCTCAGGATAATGGCGACTTCATCGCTGAGCTGGCTCAGTTTAGTTCGGTTGAGGGTATCGACAAGCTAAACACTAATGTTGAATCCATGCTGAGTGATTACAAGTCCAATCAAGCGCTTCAGGCGTCATCTCTCGTAGGGCGTCAGGTGGTTGTCCCAAATAATAATGCTTTTTGGAGTGGTGAAGGCTCTGTAGTGGCATCGATTGATGTTCCGGCTGGTGCAACCAATGTTCAGGTAGGTATTTACGACAGTGTAGGGCAGTTAGTTGCTCAAATACCGATGGGGGCAGCAGTTCAGGGTGAGAATTCAATTCTTTGGGATGGTAAAGATGGTAGCGGAAATACTTTGCCGTCAGGTGCTTATATCTTTAAAGCAACAGGTACTGTGGATGAGAAATCCGAAGAGCTCTCTGTATTTGGTTCTGCCAAGGTGACCAGTGTGACGCTTACCGGCAATGAGATGATGCTCAATGTAGCAGGTCTAGGAAAAATGCCTCTGTCTGATGTTCGAGAGATTTCGGAATAGTATCAGCAGAAACATAGTAACTAATTTTTTAAGCGCTTACTTGAGATGGTTGTTGCCTCAAGTGAGTGTCCATGACACGGTTTTTTGATTGTGTGCTTGCGGCTAAGTACACAAAGCTAGAGGGGATAGAGTTATGTCTTTTGGAGTCGGCTTAACAGGTCTGAAAGGTGCTCAAACAGCACTGGATGTAACAGGTCATAATATTGCCAATGCGGGGACGGTAGGTTTTAAACAGTCTCGAGTAGAGTTTGGTGATCTTTATGCGGCTAATGTCAGTGGTGTAAGCGCTGCGGGTCAAGGCGTGAACATTAACGCAGTAACCCAGCAGTTCAATCAGGGTGAGATTACCTTTACTGAGAATAACCTGGATCTGGCGATCAATGGTAACGGTTTCTTCGTTGTTCAAAATGACTCTGGAGAGCAGTTTTATACGCGTTCAGGTATGTTTCAATTAGATAATGAAGGTTACATCGTTACCAACACAAACCAGCGTGTTCAGGGCTTTGGTGTTCCAGAAGAGCTTCAACTTGAGGCTAAACCAAATCCTTCTCGACCACTAGGTGATCTTCAGGTCGATGATGCCGATATGGCGCCTAACCGTACTCAAGACGTGGGGTCGTTGTTTAATCTTGATGCTCGATCTGAATATCCAACAGGTGGATTGCCAGCGACTTCAAATGGTACCGGAGTAAGTGTTCCTCAGGCAGGCGCTACTAACGGTTATCAGGCGACGACAGCCTCAGGTGTTATTCAGGTAGTAAATGCGGGTTTCACTCCGAATCAGGTGGTTTCTGATGTGTCCTGGACTGCGGATGAGAACGCTTACAACATTGCTCAAACGCTTTCCGCTATAGATGGTGTAACAGCGTCGGCGACCACAACGGTTGTGATTGATAATAGCTATGCGGGTGCGGACGATATGGTTATCAATGGTAACTTGTTGACCTCAACCACTGGTGGTGGTGCTACAGGGGCTGCATTGGCGGCTGAAATCAGTGGACTGGCGAACTTCTCTGCAACGTATGATGCTGCAACCGACTCCATTACCATTGTGAACGCCCTTGGTTTCGATATCAGTCTTGATAGTACGGGTGCAGCGGGTGCTGCGTTTAACGTAACTGGTCAAGCTAATGGTGTGGCTACAGGTACTGTAGCAGCTGGTGGCGTTGCTGGTGGTGGTAACCCGGTCACAACCGGTGGTTATGTTGATACGATTTTGGATCCAGGTTTGTATTTGGTGAATAACGATTCAGCTACGGCACAGAATACAGTGGTCTTTGGTGCGACTCCGACCAACGATACAAACGTGTTAAGACCGTTTGATGCCATTGATTCTACCAGTTATAACCATACGACCTCGGTGACAATTTACGATTCTTTGGGTAATTCTCATGTAATGACTCAATATTTTGTCAAAGAGCCACCAACCTTGGCGGCCACCAACCAAAATACCTGGACTATGTACGTTCAGATTGATGGTTATGATGTCGGTGATCCAAATCCGGCTTACGATCCAAACTTGCCAGAGTCGGCAACTAACCCACAAAACTTGCCGCTTTCTCAATCCTTGAGTTTTGATACTTCCGGGCAATTAGCTTCGGCTAACCCGTCGGCTCCGTTGTTAATTGATGACTGGGTGCCTCGAGATTCTGAAGGCAATCCTAATGGTGCTGATGGGCCGGTTACAGGTTCACAGCCGACGATACCGCCTACCAGTTCGAACTTTACGCTCGATGTAACGAGCTCTACTCAGTTCGCGTCCCAGTTTGCCATTAACTCGTTAAGTCAGGATGGCTTTGGAACCGGTACCTTGGTCGGTCTTGATGTTGATGTCGACGGTCAGGTGACAGGTCGATACACCAACGGTGAGCAAAGAACCTTTGGGTATATTGCCATGGCAAACTTCACTAATGAGCAAGGTCTTCAGCCGATTGGTGATACTCAGTGGCGTGGATCTGCCGCTGCCGGGGAGGCAGTAATTAACCTTCCAGGCACTGCAGCGCTAGGTCAGATTCAGTCTGCAGCCCTTGAAAGCTCTAATGTTGACCTATCTGATGAGCTTGTTGGCCTAATCATTGCACAACGTAATTATCAGGCGAATGCCAAGACAATCGAAACTGAAAATACTGTTTCACAGACCATTCTGAATATCTAAGGAATGAGTGATCTGATTAGTTAGCAGCTTTTTTGTTGAGCTAGCTAATCAGATCAACAACCAGTTCAGGGAGGAAGACCAACCTCCAGCCGCAAGTCGCACAGGGAAGTGTGGCGACCTGAGCGGTCTCTGAAGTCATATCAGGCGACGGACCCTTTGGGATATTAGATGGCTTTGTGAATCATAAATGGCTGGAGACCATTATGGATAAAGCACTATATATCTCGATGTCAGGCGCTAAACAAAATATGTTTGCTCAGCGCTCACACGCCAATAATCTGGCGAATGCAAATACCACCGGTTTTAGAGAAGACTTTGCTCAAGCTCGCAGTCAGTCTGTTTGGGGGGATTATCACCCAACCAGGGCTTATGCGATGACAGAGCGTCCCGCGAGTAATTTTAAGCCGGGTGCGATGATGGAAACTGGTCGATCGTTGGATGTGGCCATTCCGGACCGTGGTTTCTTCGTTGTTCAGGATCCTGAAGGTAATGAGGCGCTGACGCGTGCCGGTAATTTTGTTCAGGATGTTGATGGGCAATTACTTACCCCTCAAGGCTTATCTGTCATGGGTGAGGGTGGCGCTCCGATTTTTATTCCACCGGCTAGCACGATCAATATTTCCGATGATGGTTCAATTTCTCTGGTTCCAACAGACGGTCAGGCAACGGATATCGTTGAGCTTGGGCGCCTTAAATTGGTTAATCCGGATATTTCTACTTTGGACAAAGGCACTGATGGCTTGTTCCGAATTAAGGATGAGCAGGGTGCTGTGTTCCAGCAAGATCAGAATGTTCGCGTTGTATCTGGATTTCTTGAATCCAGTAACGTGAATAGCATCAATGCAATGACTGAAATGATGTCGCATCAACGTCAGTATGAGCTTCAAGTGAAGATGATGAAGACAACTGAAGAGAACGCTGAGAAAGTGGCAAGTTTATTGCAAATTCAATAAATAACGATAAGTAGCTAACGATTTTGACTGATCAGTGACGCTAAGCGGCAAACAACAGCCAGCACAAGAGCGACACAGGTCTGAAGTAGGAGAGAGATTATGCACGGCGCATTATGGGTAAGTAAAACTGGTTTAAGTGCTCAGGATACTCAACTGACCACTATCTCGAATAACCTGGCTAACGTGGCAACGGTTGGCTTTAAGCGCGATCGCGCTGTATTCCATGATTTGATGTATCAAGTACAAAAACAACCTGGCGCTCAGTCAGCACAGGATTCTCAATTGCCTTCAGGTTTGCAGTTGGGTACAGGTGTTAAAGTGGTTGGTACTCAAAAAGAACACACGCAAGGTAATTTACAGATTACAGATCAGCCATTGGACATGGCCGTGAACGGTCGTGGTTTTTTCCAAATTACGTTGCCTGACGGTGAAGTAGGCTACACCCGAAATGGCCAATTCCATAAAGATGCTGATGGCAACGTGGTAAACCCGTTAGGCTTCCAGCTTGAGCCAAACATCGTGATTCCTCAGGATACGACCTCTATTACCATTGGTCGTGACGGTACGGTAAGTGTGACTCAGGGGAATAATGCCGAAGCAACTGAAATTGGCAATATTACATTGGTGAGCTTTGTTAACCCAGCTGGTTTGCAGGCGATTGGTGACAACTTGTTTGTTCAAACCAACTCAAGTGGTGACCCGATTGAAGGTGAGCCAGGCCTGGATGGTATTGGAAGTATCCTGCAAGGTTCGCTTGAAAACTCAAACGTAGACACGGTAGAGGAGCTGGTGAATATGATCACCACTCAGCGTGCTTACGAAATGAACTCCAAAGTGATTTCAACTGCGGATGAAATGCTTGGATTTATTAGCCAGACACTTTAACTAAGAACTGATTAAGTCTCAGTTTTATATGAAATAGGGTGGATGAAACATCCACCTGAAACTTACGTGAAGTGAAACTCCAAAGCGATATTAGGAGTCGGATAATGAAATTCCAATCATCAATTTTTATAACTCTCGTGATGGCCGTTGTGTTGTCTGGGTGTACAAAAGAGGTTATCAAGCCTGATGACCCAATGTATGCGCCAATTCAACCAACAGCGCTTGTTCCGCCTGAACGTCAGGATGGCTCTCTCTATCAAGCTCGTTACAACATGGGCTTGTTTAATGATCGTCGTGCACATCGCATAGGTGACATCATTACTGTTGTGCTTTCAGAACAAACCAATGCCAAGAAATCGGCAAACACTGAACTGACCAAAGAAGCGGATATTCAGTTTGATCCTAGTGTGATTCTTGGTCGTGATATGAGTAACGATCTATCAAGTACGATTCCATTGCTTAAAGACATTGGTTTATTAACCAGCCTTTCTCAAAATCGTGAATTCACGGGTGAGGGTGATAGCGATCAAAGCAATAGTCTGACAGGTCAGATTACCGTAACCGTATCTAATGTAATGCCGAATGGCGTGTTGGAAGTCCGTGGTGAGAAGTGGATGACCTTCAACCAGGGTGATGAATACATTCGAATCAAAGGTCTGGTTCGTCCGGATGATATTACGGATGACAACACCATTATGTCGAATCGAATTGCCGATGCTCGTATTACCTACAGTGGTACAGGTGATCTTGCCGATGCTAATCGTCAAGGTTGGGGTTCGAAATTCTTCAACAGCGAATATTGGCCGTTTTAAGGGAGCTTAATTATGAACGTGGCTGGAGTAATTAAGTTGTTTAAAACCTTTGTTGTATTGATCAGTGTTTTTGCATCTCAGATGGTGTTGGCTGAACGCCTGAAAGACATTGCAAGTGTGGCGGGTGTTCGTTCTAACCAACTGGTGGGTTATGGTTTGGTAGTTGGTCTGGATGGAACGGGTGATAAAGCCCCGTTTACCGATCAAACCTTCCGTAACATGATGAGTCAGTTTGGTATCACGATTCCACCGGGTACGAATCCTAAATTGAAAAACGTGGCGGCGGTTGCCGTTCATGCAGAATTGCCCGCGTTTGCCAAACCAGGTCAGAACCTGGATATCACAGTCTCTTCTATCGGTAACTCAACCAGCCTCCGTGGTGGTACCTTGCTTATGACGCCTTTGAAAGGCGCTGATGGGCAAGTGTATGCCGTAGGTCAGGGAAGTATGGTTGTTGGTGGCTTCGGTGTAGAAGGTAACGATGGTTCGCAATTGACGGTTAACGTACCAAGTGTTGGCCGTATTCCAAACGGTGCCATTGTTGAGCGAGCTGTTCCTACATCATTTAATCAGGGTGATTCTTTGGTGTTCAACCTGAACAGTTCTGATTTCACAACGGCTAAGCGTGTGGTGGATCGAGTGAATCAACTCCTGGGTAACGGCATGGCAAGTGCAGTGGACAGCACCTCTATTCGAGTAACAGCGCCACGTGATCCGTCGCAGCGTGTGTCCTTTATGTCGATGCTTGAAAATCTGGAAGTGGATCCGGGTGAAGATAAAGCGAAAGTGGTGATCAACAGTCGTACAGGTACCATTGTGGTTGGTCAGCATGTGAAGGTTGATCCGGTAGCGATTACGCACGGCAGTTTGACAGTGAGTATTAATGAAAATTTCGATGTCGATCAGCCAAATGCGTTTGGACAAGGTGAAACGGTTGTAACTCCGCGTACAGAGCTTAATGCTCAGGAAGCGATTAACCCTATGTTCGAATTTAAAGGCGCTACTTCACTGCAGGAGATTGTGACTGCAGTGAACCAGGTAGGCGCTTCTCCTTCTGATCTGATCGCGATTTTAGAGGCCATGAAGAAGGCCGGTGCTCTAAAAGCTGAATTGATCGTGTTGTAAGGAGATGATCCTATGAAATCGAATTTTGATACCTCGTCTCTTGGTAACTATCACGATTTAAACAGCCTTCAGAATTTGAAAGGCAAGGCCAAAGAGTCGGACGAAGGCAAACTGGAAGCGATCCAGAACATCGCAAAGCAGTTTGAGAGTATGTTTGTTGGCATGATGCTTAAGTCCATGCGTGAAGCCAATGCATCCTTTGAAGAAGATAACCCGTTGAACAGTTCTGAAATGAAAATGTATCGCGACATGTACGATCAGCAGTTGTCGATGCATCTTTCAGAAGGTCGAGGAATCGGTATTGCTGATGCCTTGGTACGTCAGTTAAGTCAGCAAATTCCCGATCTTAAAGGCCTGAATCTCGAGAATGGCGTGGAAGGAAAAGGGAAGCAGTTTGGCATGGAGCTCTCTGGTATGGATCGCCAGTTAACGGACGCATTGGGCACGGACGCCTCTTTTTCTTCGACAAAAGGGGATGCACAACCGTTCGGAATTAAGCTGGATGCACAAACCGGTTTGCCTTTGAAAGGGCAGGAAACCTGGTATGGCACGACAGATTCTCCGCAGGCTAAACGCGTTGCTGATGCGGTTCGTCAATATATGGATCGTCAAAATATCCAGATGTTCGCTGAAGACGAGAAAGCATTGAAGGCTGGCGTTGAAGCGGCAAGAGGTAAGCGCGACGGGTTTGACGCGCCTGAAGAGTTTGTTCAAATCTTATGGCCAGTAGCTCAAGTGGCGGCTAGAAAATTGAATGCGGACCCGAAAGCACTGTTAGCTCAAGCTGCTTTGGAAACCGGCTGGGGCAAGAAGGTGCCGCAAGATTCAGACGGCCAGATGTCGTTCAATTTGTTTGGTATTAAAGCAGATCGAAGCTGGCAGGGCGATAAAGTCAATATTCAAACGACCGAGTTTCATGATGGTATTGCACGTCGTGAACAAGCGGACTTTCGTTCGTATGGGTCTTATGTAGAAAGTATGTTGGATTACGCCAGTTTCTTGCAAAGCAGAGATCATTATCAAACGGCGCTTCAACAAGCTGAAGATGCTCAAACATACCTCTCTGAGCTGCAAAGTGCCGGTTACGCAACCGATCCAAACTATGCCAATAAAATTGTACGAATTATGAACGGAAATTTGCTAAAGGATTTATCGGTTGGTGCCGATAGTTAATGTAATCGCATTTTTTGTTTTGCTGAACGACAGGTTCAGCAGAAAAATATTAAATTAAAGGTATCGTCATGATTAAAGTATTTGTTGGTTACGATCACGCAGAAGCTGTGTCTTTCAATGTACTTGCTCATAGTATTCAGAGTAACTCTTCCGTGCCTGTGGCGATTATTCCTATCCGACTGAGCCAGTTAGAGGGGGTGTTTAAGCGTGAGCGAAATGCGCTTCAATCAACTGAATTTTCTTTTTCCCGTTTTCTAGCGCCATACCTATGTGACTTTGAAGGTTGGGCCATCTTTATGGATTGTGACATGTTGGTAAAAGCTGACATCAAAGAGCTATGGGATCAGCGAGATGAACGCTATGCAGTTCAAGTGGTGAAACACAATCACCAACCGGAAGAAAATACCAAGTTCCTGGGTGCCGTTCAGACCAAGTATGAGAAAAAGAACTGGTCTAGCGTAATGATGTTCAATTGCGCTAAATGTAAGGCTTTAACGCCTGATTACGTTAATACTGCTACAGGTCTGGAGCTTCATCAGTTCAAATGGCTTGAGTCTGACGATCAGATTGGTGAGATTACTAACGATTGGAACCACTTGGTTGGCTATGACGAATATCGAGAAGATGCCAAGTTGATTCACTACACCATTGGCGGCCCTTACTTCGATGAGTACATTGATTGTGATTATGCGGACGACTGGTTTGCTTATCGTGATGATATGTTGCACTGTGCTCAGCGTGGCGATATTCAGAAAAAAGCAGGTTAAGAGCGTGTAAGTGTATTGCTAAAACAGAAGGTCAGCATTTGCTGGCCTCAGAGTGTTGATGAACCCCCATGTTTTTTATGATTGCCATTCTGACTAAGAAAAAGCATTCCAAAAACATTAAAAGATTTAAGAAATGGCCCTATTTGAACACTTTTTGAATCTAAATTTGGGCGTTTTTGAACTGTTGA
>Ga0255772_10000787_pt1 | contig 31026 bp, 32 predicted proteins | sample 071ome_34_FD_179970 | JGI IMG/M metagenome (GOLD analysis project Ga0255772, IMG submission 179970) | Coastal salt marsh microbial communities from the Groves Creek Marsh, Skidaway Island, Georgia - 071411BT metaG (version 2) | ecosystem: Environmental > Aquatic > Marine > Intertidal zone >...
AGAGTTTAGAAGTTACTTCAGATTATATTGCATTGGGCGGCATTGTTGTTGAAGGTGTGCTTAATCCTAATAACTATCCTGAAAATCCGGCCGATGTTAACTGGTCAGGTCTAAGTGGACTTGCACAAGGTGGACAGCCTAGCTTTGCACAAATTGCATCAGGCGGCGGCATTAACTGGGGTACGGCAAATGTTGTAACTGATAGTAATTCAGTTGTAGCAGGCGCAATAAGTGGAACATTTAATCTACAACAGAGAATAGGCAATAACAACCAAGACACATTAGAAGATGGTAATGACAGATTTTATATTACTACAAATGACGTTCTTAATAACGATATCAATGTTGGTGACACTATTACAGGCGTTTCGACTGGTAGTTTTCCAGGAGGAACAACCATTCAAAGTATAAGTTATTATAATGAATATGGTTTAAGTAGCTATGGCAATTTTGAATATTTTGCAAGAATAACTGTCAGTAATGATTATAATGGGCCCGGCGGCAATGACGTTAGCGGTACTCAAACAGTCACAATGACTAGAGCAAGAACTGGATCCACATATGGTAAAACAAACAACCTGCCATATACTCAAACAAGTTGGCAAGCTGCTGAAGCAGCCGGAGTAGGGTTAAATACAGAAGTTGATAGTAGTGATACTAGTTGGCCAGCAGGTACAAGAATTTCTCAAATAAATGAAATTACCTATGGTGGGACAACCTTCTATGAAGTATTTTACAATGCTACATCCACACAAAGTATTTCATCAGGTTCTAATACGGTATTCAATCTAAGTACTGCACAATATGCAGAACCGGGGGAAACAGTATTTTCGTTTATTGCTGCTCCAGGAGAAAGAGCAACTGTTGATTTTTCAGAATTGAAAGAATTAACAAACACACCATTAGGAGGCCGAGGTACATATCCAAACGGTCCTGATGTGCTTGCAATTAACGTATATAAAGTTAGTGGTAGCCCTATTGATGCTAACTTAATTTTAAGATGGGGTGAAGCGCAGGCTTAAAGCGTTTCTAAATAATCAACAAAAGCGGCTAGGTTGTCAAAAACTTTTGTCGCTTTTTTTATCTTTTGATATGTAAAACGTTTGTTAATTAATTCTTCTGTTTCTTTACCGTGCCCAGTACGCACTAGAATTGGTCTTGCGCCTATTTTCATTGCTGCTTTTAAGTCGCGTATCCTATCGCCTACGTAAAATCCTTTAGAAAATTTTACGTGCGGAACTTCTTTTTCACAGCGTTTAAACATTCCTATATTTGGTTTTGCATACATATCATTTTTGGCACTACTTGCACTGTAGTATAAGCCATCAATACTGCTACATCCAGCCTTACCAAATTCGTCAAGCATATAATTATGTATAGTGTCAACATCGTCTTGGGTGTATATACCTTTTTCAATGCCGCCTTGATTTGTTATAATAGCAACCTTATGGCCTAAACGTCTAAGTTTTACTATTGCTTCTAGACTTCCTTCTTCAAATTCAAAATCTTCTATTTTATAAACATAGTCGCCAATGTCTACGTTTATAACACCATCACGATCTAATCCTACAACACATTTAGGTGCAATATAGTTTGGTTGTTGTGATTCATCACCCCAATAAATTTCAGCCATTTGATTCGTCTTTCTCTAATTCTTCTTGTGCTCTTTGACTGTCTCCGGGTGCAACACGATAGTTGTCTTCAACACTATCTGCTGTACTTACTTCAGTAAGACTACTACCGTCTACAAGTGCTATTATCTGATGTGGTTGCAATGGAGGATTGTGCCAGGTTTCGCCTTCACCTAAATCTTTTTCGTGAAGTTTAGCGTTTGTTGTATCGATCCAGCGCACTCTAAATTTACCAGAATTTACAAACCAAGTTTCATCTTTTTCTTTATGGAAATGCATACTAAACATATTTCCTGCTTTTTCAAATACTAAAATTTTACCGCAGTATTTGTCGTTAGTAGCCCAAATTAATTCGTAGCCCCAACCTTTTTTAACAAATCCTTCAAGACGCTGCATTTATATAATCCTCTATTTTTGTCCATTCTATGTCTATAGTATTGTTTAGCTTGGTCAAGTTTGCACAAGTAAACTCTTGGTATTGTCCTTTTAAATTTTCTGGCATTTCAATAAAGCTAATTGTTGATCCGTATTTTCTTGATATACAATCTGCCACAGTTTTAAAACTTACTGCACGACCTGTTCCTACATTCCAAATACCTGATTCTTTAACGTCAAACATCTTTTCGTGTACACGACAAACATCTTCTACACAAATAAAATCTCTTAAATAGTTTTCTGAACCTTTAAACAATTCAATGTAACCTTCTTCTTTTGCTTGTTTTGTAAACTTAGTAAACGGACTAGCCATATTACCCTTTTGTTCTTCATTGTATTGTCCGTATACATTAAAATAACGGAAGCCTTGTATTGTAATATCAAATTCGTCTTTATATTGATTTACAAACCTGTCAAACAAATACTTACTCCAAGCATATGGAGATTGTGGTAAGAGAGGTCCATCTTCTTTAAAATGTGTAGGTTTCCAGCTACCATACACACTTGCGCTAGATGCATATTGTAAATTTACACCAAAATGACCACAAGCTTGTACAAGTCTAGTACTCATTTCTAAATTTTGTTCTAATATAAGCTCAACATCTGTTTCTGTTGTAGAACTATTTGCACCTAAGTGTACTACCCAGTCATAGCCTTCTGGATCTGGAATAGCATTGGGTACATAGTCCCATCCTTCTACTTCGTGGCCTTGTGCTTGTAAATATTGTGCAATGTTTGCACCTATAAACCCTTTGTATCCTGTTACTAATATTTTCATAATGCTGCCTCTATTATGCTAGTTGTAGAATAACCTTCAACAGTTTTTACTAAATGTACATTAGCTAAATCATTTCCTACAACTGTATCTATAGTATAATCACCACCTTTTACTATAGTGTGTGGTTTTATTTTTTTAATTAAATTATATGGAGTATCGTCTTCAAACACAACTACCTCGTCTACCCAAGGTAACATTTCTAACTGTGCAATTCGTCTTGTAACATCATTAATTGGACGTAATTCGCCTTTTAATCTCTTTACACTAGCGTCTGAGTTAATACCTACAATTAATTTGTCGCCTAAACTACGTGCTTCATTTAATAATTCAAAATGTCCTTTGTGTAATATATCAAACACTCCATTTGTAAAAATGACACGTTCTTCTAAATCTTCTACTTTAAGAATATAAGTACCAGTATGCTTTACACTTTTTGTAGAACCTTTAACTGCCATCTCTAAACAAGTTTTGTAATTATATCCTCTAGATAACCCATATACAAACCCTGCTAAAAAACAGTCGCCTGCTCCTGTTACGTCTGATACTTCTACAGGGTCCACTGATACAGTATAATATTCTTTGTCAATTTCTGCTATTACAGGATTAGCAGCATTTGTAGTTATAATATTACCTAGCCATTTTGTAAATCCTAAGCCTTCAAATTCAGAACTATTAGGTTTAACTAACCAAGCACCCTCATAATGTCTAGCTTGACGTTTAGGATCTACAATAACTTTACAATTAAATTTGTTAATGTGTGCAATGATCTCAATTGCATAGTCTAATGTACCTTTATTATAATCACTTAGTATTACATAATCGTATTTGCTAAAGTTAACAAGTTTTATATTGTCTAGGAATTCGTTACCTGGAACAATAAAGTCATCGTCTATGCGTGTAACATAATGTCCATCACAAATTACACGAGTTTTTAAACTCCTGCGCCAGCCGCTATCATAAAGTTCTACATCTACACCTAAACTTTTTAAGTTTTCGTAAACTAATCCTGCTCCGCCTACAGTTTCTTCAATACGTTTTTGTCTAACAATAGGCACAGGTGCCTCGGGACTTAGACGTTCTGAAGTACCGTAAATATATCTATCAGTAATTATGTCGCCAATAACTAAGACTTTCATAAGTTTATTATACTTTACTTTGTATTAAGTGTCAAGTAAATTAATAGTTTGAAAAACAGTTTCTAACTTAGATAAATTAATTTTACTTTGAAGTGTGTTGCGTAATCCGTGGTGTAACGGTTTAGGCCATTTTGTAAATGAACACCAAGCATAACCGTCGTGTTCAGAATTGAGTTGAGGAATAAATTCTTGTTGTACTACGCAGAGGTATGTATGAAAATAAAATTTACTGTCTGCACTTATAAAACTTTCTAACGGAAGAGTTTTTTTGATATCAGGCAAAAATCCAATTTCTTCTTCAATTTCTCTTTTTAATCCCTCCCAGGGTGTTTCTGCACCTTCATTAGTGCCTCCGACCAATCCCCACATATTGCTACGCTTGCCGTTAGCTCTATGTAAAAATAAAAAACGATTAGACTGGAGAGTGTAGAATAGTGCTCCACTACAAGTAATATGTTTGTTCATATATGTAATTAGCCGGCAAGCTCTATGCGCCAAGACCCAACTGGATAATCACCGTCTACAGACTTAAACCACTCGCCATTTTTAAATCTATATTGTACGCTTGTATTTAGATTTGTTGTATAAGTTGTAGCAGACACAGAACTTGAATCAAATACAATGTTCCATTTTGCACCATCCCATTCTATAATATCATTTGCTTTTGCTATTAATCCTGTGCCGTCTGTATTTTGCCACGCTACCGGAATATTAATGGCATTAGGATCTCCTAAATCTTCTAATAACAATAATCTTAAACCGGATATTTTTATAGAGGCAGGGTTAAAACTTACAGGATTAATTATGTAATCAATAGTAGTTCTACCATCTATCACTGTATCTGTTGGAAAACTATCAGCATCCCAATTAATTAAAATTTTGCCCTCGTCAAATGGACTTAGTGTAAATGTACCTGTAACTGTTGCATCGTTATCTAGATTGGTTAAAAATATACGACTTACATCGGCTGCATATGTACCTGGAAGTGCTTCAAATATTTCTCTCCAGTTTCTATTTCCTACTATACCATTAGAATAAAGTTGCGCTGTGTCAGTATCTAAGTAAACACCATACTTGTTATAATTTACATTAGCAGTATTATCTGCAATACTAGTTTGCGCAAGATTTCCAAACTCGTTTGAAGTTATACCAGATGTTGGATAATCATCGAACTGATTTAATTGTGGAGCAGTAACTCCATCTTCAATAGTTCCCCTATCTTCGTCAAACATACTAGTAATGATATTAGTAATAACACCCATTTTACGTACTTTAGTAGGCGGACTAATATAAATTGGAACACTAAATGTTAATGTAGCAATGTCTATTTCTGAATCAACTCCAACTGGTACACTTCGATTTGACCATTGCACATTTTCTAAATTAACAACAGTAATACTTGTCCAATCAATAAAATTGTCAGTAGTTTGCATTTCTAAACTAGGGTTAAACAATACTAAAATTTGTTCTAGTAATTGTAATTTTTGATCAGTGTTTGTTGTCCATATGTCTGCATTGACTCTCATCATATACGGTGTAGGAATTAAACGCTCTACAGTATAATTTTTACCTTGATAGTTAAGATATTCTTGATTAGTTTCGTCATAAGCACGTTCTCTAATATTTGTTTTACGAGTATAAGTTGCATCAGTAAGTCTATCTTTGTCTAACTCTAAGCCAGTTAAGTAAACAGCAATTCTTGGTGCGCTAGGTAATTTATTTTCTGAATTTTCTCTTATTATATTTGCAACTTGTCTTGTAAGATCTCCATATGTAACTGGTACATCTTTTATATTTCCGTCACCTTCTTTGATAGGAAAGTTACTCAAAATACGCATCATTTGAGTAAGATATCTTCTAACTTGTCCGTCATAAAAGTGTTGCATTAGTTATTATCCGCTGTTGGTTTTTTTGGTCTGAGTGCTTTAGATAAACTTTGTCTTTCTTCAACTTGTTCGCCACTTATATTACTTGTGTTAGTGTTGTTGATAAACGATGTTTTATAAGTTTGTCTTTCAAGAGTGTTACTTAAGGTCATTCTAATATCGTCTGTAACTTTCACCCATCTTGCTCCGTCATATCTAAACATTCTATTTGGTAAAAAATCTGTCCTTAAAAAATAATCTCCTTCATTATTATCTCTAGGAAACTGTATACCAAAACCAAATGGCGCACCGTTTGGCGCAACATCTCCAGTACCTACTAAGTATCCCGAATATCCTTCGCGTTCAGGTCTATTAGTAATTTCGTCGGCACTAACTGTAAATCCGCTTGCATCTAAGTCTTCGTTATCTGCTGTTCGTAAATCAATACTACCGTCGTCATTTGTAGCAACAGTATAATAATGATTAATATCATACCCTGATTTAGGAGCATCAGCTTCTGCTTGTGCAACAACAGCATTGTTTATTTGCATTTCTTTTTCGTAAGTAGAAAGTATATCACGTAATGTGTTATCGCTACCTTCTTCAGCAGGAAGATCTAGTATTTCTTTAAATTCTGTACTGTCTACGATTTGTTTTAATTTTATTCTATATAAATGCGGATACCAAGTTTGGCTAAACCCTTCTGCTGCACGATTCACATCTTCTACAACATAAAATCTTTTGAGTGCAATACTATAATCATTTAGTGCATATTCGTCTTTTAAGTGAGGTAATTCTATTACATCCCCACTCATAATTTTTCTACCAAGTGTTTTAACTGAACTGTTAATATGTATAGTCATAAACAGTGTATCATTACTTAAAAATAACCCAAATTGACTTAGATCAAAGTCAATATCTTGTACATTATAAATGCCACGCATTGAGTATACATCAGGATCATATTTTCTATCTCTATTTTCTAAGAATAACAAATCTTGAATGTTAGTTTCTTTTACTACATCATATTGCGGCTGATCAGCTGTAGCTTCACCGTCGGCAGGATTGTTAGGTCCTATATATTTGTGTACATTAATGTCAGTACCGCCAATGGTAAACATTTCATAAACTTGTTTGTCTATAAAGTGATAATCATTTCCGCGCTCTGGTTTATATAAAGATAGTCTTGGCATATACATATTTATCGTAACGATAAATACTATGTGGAGAAACTTATATGGCAGATTTAGCAACACAAAAACAAGAAGTATACGACTATGTAAACACATTTCTCGGCGGTGGAATGGTTGATGTAGAACTTGACCCAATACATTATGAAACAGCTCTAACAAAAGCATTGACTAAATTTAGACAACGTAGTGATAATAGTGTTGAAGAATCATATATGTTTTTAACAACTGTAGTAGATCAAAATGAGTATACATTGCCAAATGAAGTTATAGAAGTTCGTAAATTATTCCGTAGAAGTATAGGTTCTAGAACTGGTGGCGGTGATGGCGGCAGTTTGTTTGAGCCATTTAATTTAGCATACACAAATACATACTTGCTATCTAGCTCTAAAATGGGCGGACTAGCAACATATGATTTGTTTGCACAACACCAAGAACTTGTAGGACGTATGTTTGGATCATTTATCGAGTTTAAGTGGAGTAATACAAGTAAAAAACTTACATTACTACAACGCCCTAGAGCAGAAGAAGAACTATTACTTTATTGTTACAACTATCGTCCAGATTCGGAACTATTAAGTGATTACTTAGCAGTGCAATGGATTAAAGATTATACACTTGCAAGTTGTAAATATATGTTAGGCGAAGCACGTTCAAAGTTTGCTACTATTGCTGGACCACAAGGTGGTTCAACACTTAACGGTGATGCACTAAAAGCTGAAGCACAAGCAGAATTAGAAAAGCTAGAAGCTGATGTATCACTTGCAGTTAGTGGCGGTACTGGATACGGTTTTCTTATTGGTTGACAATTTGCATTAAAGACTATACACTATAAATTAATATAGAGGTATATCTTTTATGAAATTATTAGTTATCGGACACGGTCGCCACGGTAAAGATACTGTGTGCGAAATTTTACAACAAAATTATAATCTAAGTTTTGAATCAAGCAGTCGATTCTGTTCAAAACTTTTTATCTATGATATGCTAAAGGACAAGTATGGATATGCTGATGAAGAAGAGTGCTATGCTGACAGGCATAATCACAGAGCAGAATGGTATGATGCTATCTGCGATTTTAATAAAGGCGATGGAGCTCGCTTAGGTCGAGAAATATTTAAACAACACGATATCTATTGTGGACTACGTAATAAGCGTGAATTCTACGCTATGAAAAATACAAATGTATTTGATTATGCTATTTGGGTCGATCGTAGTGATCATCTTCCTCCTGAAGCAAAAGACTCAATGAGTTTAGAACAATGGATGGCAGATTTCACTATTGATAACAACAGCAACCTTGACGAACTTATGTTTAATACGTACCAACTTGTAGAACATTTAAAAGTCAGGACGTAAATCTCCTTGTCTCCAACGGACGCCTTCTTTTTGAACTAAACGCTGACAATTTGCACATATTGTTTTTAGATTATTAGGTCGACAATTATTTAAATCTCCGTCGATATGAAAGACATTAAATTGTTCTGTATGTTTTGATTTAAAACCGCACTTTTCACATTCTTCTTTTTTAACATAACCTCGTTGTTTCCATATAGGTATGCCGTGATGAATGCCATTTCGTAAACAGCGTTCGCACAGTTTTCGATAATATGTTTTACCTTGCTTTTTGTAATTAATAGCAGCAGGCCGCTCTCCGCACTGACATAAAGGTCTCATAGTGTATTTAGCTCACCTTTTTGGTGCCTTTTTCGGGGTGTATATAAGGGTGAAAACTTTCTAAATTAATAAATACACTATATAAAACAATATCATTTTGATAGGAGAAATAAAAATGGCATTAGTATCACCAGGCGTAGAAGTCAATGTAATTGACGAATCATTCTACACTCCGGCCGCAGCTGGTACTGTACCTATGATTTTTGTCGCAACTGCTAGTAATAAAACTTCAAGTAGTGGCGCAGGAATTGCAGCAGGTACAACCAAAGCAAACGCTGGTAAACCATATCTAATCACCAGCCAGCGAGAGCTTGGTGAAACATTCGGAGATCCATTATTTTACTCAGATGCCAATGGCAATATGATTCACGCAGGTGAATTAAATGAGTATGGATTACAAACTGCATATTCTGTATTAGGTGTATCTAATAGAGCATATGTAGTAAGAGCAGACATCGACTTAGCTAAACTTACTGCACAATCAAATGCACCAGGTGGTGAACCTGCTAACGGTGCAAAATGGATTGATACGCAAACTTCAAGTTTTGGTATTTTAGAATGGAATAGCAACGCTGTTACAACAACAGGCGGTCAGTCTTTTTCAGTAGTACCTAGAACTGTGTTAGTTGAAGCTTCAGATATTGATTCGAACACATCAGCACCAAAAACATCAATTGGACAAATTGGTGATTATGCTATTGATGGCACAATTGATGTAAACGATACTGCTACAGAGTTTAGAACATTTTATAAAACTCCAGGACATTCATCAGCAGCAGGTTCTGCAGGTGATTGGGTTAGAGTTGGTTCAACTCAATGGTCAGCAAGTTGGGCAACAGTTAGAGGTAGTAAAACACCAGTAAGTATTGCATTAAGCGATTCAATGGTAATTAACAGTTTAGAAGTTACTTCTTCAGGCACAACACTTACTACACTTGCAGCAGATATTAATGCTAGAGGTATTGCAGGTGTATCAGCAGCAGTAGTTGATAGTGCATTAGAACTTTATTCAACAGGTGTTGATATTATAATTGAAACAGGATCAGGGTCACTAGTAGGTGACGAAAATACTGCTTCAGAAGATGGTGGCGCATTAGGTATTATAACAGGCACATATGCTGCACCTAAAGTTACTATTGCACCTCACACAAGCGTTCCTGCATACAAAGATGGCGGTTCAGCAGAAGCACCTAGTGGTTCACTTTGGATTAAAACTACAAGTCCAAATGGTGGAGCAGACATTAGTGTTAAATCTTACAATAGCGACACTCAGCTTTGGGAATCTATTGATGCACCAATGTACGCAAGTCCAGAAAGAGCACTATTTGGTTTAGACAAAAGCGGTGGCGGATCAAATCTTCTTGCAGGAGATTTATATGTAAAAGCTAACATTAACGAAACAGATCCAATTTTATTAGACTTCCAAGTTTTTTCAAGAGCAGCAGCCGGAGCAACAGTTGTAACTGGTGATAAAATTACCACTCAACTAGTATCTGGTACATATTCTTTTGATATTGCAGAAACTACAGCAGGAAGTTTAACTAGATCTAATAAGACAATATCAGTTACAACTTTAGGTTCTAGTGCAGATGCAGATATTGTTGCAGCAGGTATTAATGCAGCCGGATTCACTAATATCGTTGCACTTGTTGATGCTTCAAATAGAATTGTTATTCAGCATAAAACAGGCGGCGATTTCCGTATTGCCGATACTGATGGACTTTTAAGTTTAGCAGGTTTTGTTGCTACAGGAACTAACAAAAAAGCTAATCTTTACACTGCACCTAGTGGCGATACAGCTAATGATTTAGTTGCATCAAACTGGAAGCCTTTAGAAGCAACTGCTAGTGATGATGCACCAGCAAGTCTAACAGCAGACGGCGAATTATGGTACAGCTCAGTAGTTGACGAAGTTGATATGCTAGTACACGACGGCAGCGGCGGATGGAGAGGATATCTAAATGTATATCCTAATTCAAATGCAACTGGTCCTATTGTAAGTGCTAGTGAACCAACACTACAAACAGACGAAACAAGTCCACTAGTTGAAGGCGATTTATGGGTTGACACTTCAGACGTAGAAGCATACGGCACACTATATCGTTATAATGCTACACTTGCTAAGTGGGTGCTTATTGATAAAGCTGATCAAACAACTGAAAACGGAATATTATTTGCAGACGCACGTTGGTCAGACGCAGGTTCAAATTCAGCAGCAGCTGATATTGACGAACTTCTAGTAAGTGACTATTTAGATCCAGATGCTCCAGATCCAGCACTATATCCAGAAGGAATGTTGCTTTGGAATACACGCAGAAGCGGATTTAATGTTAAGCGTTTTGAGCGCAACTATATTGATACAGCAGCTGATAACGGACGTTTCCAAGTTGTAGGAAACAGCGGTAGCTTAGAAGATCAATCAATGGAACAGTACTATCCACATCGTTGGGTTACTGACTCAGGCAATAACGAAGACGGTTCAGGCACATTTGGACGTCACGCACAACGCAAGTCTGTAGTACAAGCTCTACAAGCAACTGTAAACAGCAACCAAGATATTAGAGACGAAGAATCACGTCAGTTTAACTTGATTGCTGCTCCAGGTTATCCAGAACTAATTGGTGAAATGATCACGCTAAACTATGACAGACGCTTAACAGCATTTGTTGTAGGTGACACACCAGCTAGACTAACACCAGATGCAACATCATTGAATGAATGGGCAACTAACGTTAATCTAGCAGTTGAAGATAACGATGATGGTGCAGTAAGCCGTGATGAATATATGGCAATGTATTATCCTTGGGGCTTTACAAGCGATAATGCAGGAAACAACGTTGTTGTTCCACCAAGTCATATGGCACTACGTACTATTATACTAAACGACCAAGTTGCGTTCCCCTGGTTTGCTCCAGCAGGTACAAGACGCGGTGGTGTAACAAACGCAACAAGTTCAGGCTATGTAAATAGTGAAGGTGAATTTGTAAGTGTTGCACTTAACACAGGCCAGCGTGATACACTATACAGCAACAACATTAACCCAATTACGTTTATTAGCGGAGCAGGTTTAGTTGTATTTGGTCAGAAAACTCGTGCAAGAAATGCAAGTGCGCTAGATCGTGTAAACGTAGCACGTTTGGTTGTATACTTACGTGGACAACTAGAACTACTTGCAAGACCATACTTGTTCGAACCAAATGACAAGATCACACGTGATCAGGTTAAAGCAGCAGCAGATGCTCTGCTACTAGAACTTGTAGGTCTAAGAGCACTTTATGACTTCTTAGTTGTATGTGATGAAAGCAATAATACTCCAGCAAGAATCGATAGAAACGAGCTATGGTTAGATATTGCTATTGAGCCTGTTAAGGCAATTGAATTCATCTACATTCCATTGAGAATTAAAAACACAGGTGAAATTGCGGCACTAGGTTAATATACGCATATAATGAGCAGGGAATTATCCCTGCTCAAATGTGTATAAATACTATGTATAGGAGATAAAGAATGCCAATCACAACTTTAACAAATATTTCGATACCTACCGAAGGTGCAGGTTCTAATAGTTCGCTATTAATGCCTAAACTACAGTATCGCTTCCGTGTTTTCCTTGATAACTTTGGAACAACAGGTGGCGCAGACGGTACTAGAGAAATTTCAAGACAAGTAGTAGATGTAACTCGTCCAAACGTAAGTTTTGATCAGATTACAGTAGATACTTATAACTCAAGAACATATCTTGCTGGTAAGCACACTTGGGAACCAATTACGCTTACACTACGCGAAGATGCAAACAACAACGTACAAAAAATTGTTGGACAGCAATTACAAAGACAGTTTGATTTCTTTGAGCAATCAAGTGCAGTAAGTTCAGGTACTTACAAATTCCAAACTAGAATTGAAATACTAGACGGTGGTAACGGAGCAACAGGTGCAAATGTTATTGATAGATTCCATTTAGTAGGATGCTATATTGAATCAGCAAACTATAACACATTAGCATATGCAACAAATGACCCAGTTACAACAACATTATCTATACGTTACGACAATGCAATCCAATTTGGAGCAGATGAAGACTTTAACGGTATCGGCGAACCAACAGCTAGAATCTTAGCTGGCGGAACAGGCGGCACAACAGTTACTGGCTAATTAGTCAACAGATTGGCGTTATATTAAAGCGAGAATTGTTAATTCAGTTCTCGCTTTTTTATATACGCATATATTTTCTATAGATAAATATTATTATGAGTACTTTAGATCCATATCTTGTTAATGTAAATCTTGATGTGCATATGCGTGATGCAAGACACGCACATCAACTGTATACGGAATACGGACACGCTTTCTCGCCGAAGCAAAAATTCTTATACCACGTTGTATTTCAACCTAGTAGAGCAATTGCAGATGCATCATTATATAATACATTTTTATTTGTTAAAGAAATCGGTGTATTAGTTAAATCTACAGACTTACCTAGTTTTAGAGCAAGTATCGAAAATAAACAGCAATACAATAGAAAGAAAAATGTTCAAACAAGAATAGATTACCAAGATGTAAGAATGACATTTCACGATGATTCTGTAGGTGCTACAAGATCAATGTTAGAAGAATACTACAAATGGTATTATGCTGACGGCAATCAAGATATTACAGCAGCAGGCGGCGCTTATAATCCAAGAGACAAATACTATTCAAAAGTACCAACTTACGGATTAAACACAAGAAAACAATCTGTAGCTCACGAAATACCGTTTTTTGAATATATAAAAATATATCAATTATCTCGTAAAGAATGGTTTAGTTATACTTTAGTTAATCCTTTATTATCTGCTTGGCAACACGGTGATTTAGATTATAGTGACGGTTCTGGTATGGTTGAAAATACAATTACAATTGCATATGAAGCAGTTTTATATGATAAAGGAACTATAGGTGCTCAAGGAGAACCTACACATTTTACATCAGCTGAAACAAGATATGATAATGAAATGAGCCCATTGGGTTACGCAGATGAATCTATTTTTGAAAAATATAATTTATCCCCAAAATTGCTCAACACGTCTCCTAATGTTCCGCGAGGCTTAATTGCAAGAATGGCAAATAGTGATAGTACTATTAATCCTTCAAATATTAATAATAACTCACAAACAGGAGTACTAGAACAAATTATTGTACCGTTACAAACACCTGCAATAACTACAACTAGTATACCAGCCACTGAATCTAGTTTAAATCCAGTTGCAATTGCAGCACAAATAACCACTAATCCATCTGCAAGATCGAGTTTTGTAGCACAAGCTATTAATACAGGAGCAGTACCTGGTACCACAGTTGAATCATACACTGGATTGTCTGCAACAGCACAACAAGATATTACAAATGGGTTAATTAACCAAATAAACAGTAATACGAAATTAGCCTCATTTGCAAATACTGCATTAAGAGCAGCAAGAGGAGTAATTACATAATGGACTCTGGTAATCCACAAAAAGTTTCAGACGAATTAACAAAAAAGTTTTTTGACAATTATTATAATAGACAAATTTCTTACAATGCATCGGAAGTAGATGCAGTAATCGGTTATTTTTTAAAACGAGGGTTTGATAAAATTGCTGCTGTAAATACCGCAAGTGTGCTTTTACAACAAGCAGAAATTGATCAGATAACAGTTTTTAAATTAATAGATACTTTGAAAGGTGTCACTGATGTACAGTTGAGTAATATTGTTGCACAAATATTAAATCTAAATCGCAGCAAAGTAAGTACTCTTGGTTATAGAATACCAGAAAAAACACAACTGTTTGAGCAGCGTCAAATCTTAGTCTAATGGCACATTTTGCTCAAGGTAAATTCAATCTAAAAAACCCTGAAAAATATGTAGGAAACAAAACTCCTACATACCGCTCAGGTTGGGAATTTACCTTTATGAAATTCTGCGACGAACATCCTAGTGTATCGCAATGGGCTTCTGAAGCAATACGTATACCTTATAGAAACCCGTTGTCTGGCAAACATACAATATATGTTCCTGATTTTTTTATTGTATACTCAGATAAAGGTGGAAGGAAAAGAGTTGAACTAATAGAAGTTAAACCTAGCAGTCAAGCACTAAAAGAAAAATTAGGACGCAGTAGAGCTAATCAAGCACATTATGTTGTTAACCAAGCGAAGTGGGAAGCAGCAAGAGCTTGGTGCAAACAAAAAGGAATATACTTTCGTATAGTGACCGAACAAGACATATTCCATAATGGTAAAAGACGATAAATAATACTAGCATATAATGGAAGCTACAATGACAAAAAAGTTAGAAGATTTATTAAATTTACCAGATTCAAAAGATATTATTGAAGAAGCTGAAGCACAAGAAGTTGAGCAACATAAACACGAAATAGAAAGAGAAGAAACATTTCGTGATATAGCAGAATTTGATAAAATTAATGCTGCACTTCCAGCTGTCAAAGGCCTTGGAGAAATGGCTGATAAAGAGTTAAATGAAGTTGCTGACAAAGCTATGAATGCATACGAAGACTTAATGGATCTGGGTATGAATGTTGAAAGTAGATATAGTGGCAGAGTTTTCGAAGTAGCAGGCGGAATGCTAAAAACTAGTTTAGATGCAAAGGTTGCAAAACTAGATAAAAAACTTAAAATGATTGAACTACAACTCAAAAAAGAAAAACAAGATAAAGATTCTAATAATGCACCTGGCGATATAGTTAACGGTGAGGGTTACGTAGTTACAGATAGAAACAGTCTACTTGAGCGCCTAAAAGGTCTTGATAAAGATAAATAATATATATAACAATTTAGGATCAATGCGCAATGAGATCATTTAAAGAAATACTAACAGAGTCTAAAAAGACTTATGAATTTAAAATTGGTGTGGCAGGCGATTGCCCTCCAGAATGTGTAGATAAATTAGAAACTGCTCTTAAAAAGTTTAATTTGTCTAATTTAACATCTGGAAAGAAAACACCAATACAAGAACGTCCTTTAGATTTTCCACAACTACAAAATATGGAAGTAACATATTTTGAAGCAACAGTAGAATATCCAACTACAAATATTATTTTACAGGAATATCTTGGCAAATGTTGCGGTATTGATCAAAGTCATATTATAGTGCGCAATATGAATGATCCTAGAGAAGAATACCAAGAAATGAAGGACGACGAGCCTTATGAATCTATGTTGAATACCGAAGATATGGGCGGCGAAAGTGCCCAAGAATCAGTAGGTGGCAATCGTGTAATGGATTTATTAAAAGAACTAGAAACTGCTCGTAAAGAACGCGACCACGATGCAGCAGAAGGTGCACCTGTAGGAGAATCAAGCGATATTGGTGACACAGAAAACAGTAAAGCGGTCGTAGGAGGTTAATATTATGGATATGAAGAACTTAATTCAGCAAATGACTGATATAGAAAATTCAAAAAAAGAACAACTTAACGAAGCAGCTACAATTTCTATTAGTGCAGAAACAGGCGCAGAGATTGCAGATATGATAGCCGCTATGCAAGGACACGCAGGTGTAGGATCAAAGCCAGTACCAGCAGATATGCCAATGCCAATGCGTACTGACATTGAAAAGTTTCGTGCAGCAATGGACGACGATCCAAAAATTCCAGGTAAAGACGATGTAGAAGGCGATCAAGATTTACAAGCAGGACTAATTGGCGCACTGGCAGGAGGCGCATTAGGTTCAGCAGCAGGTGCAGCTACAGGTGCAACAGGCGCACTAGCAGCAAAAGGTGCAGCACTTGGTGCAAAAGCAGGTTCAGGAATTGCTGGCGCAATGGGCAAAGGTATGTTAGGAAAAGCAGCCGGTGGCGCAATGGGTGCTAAAGTAGGTTCAGCTGTAGGCAGTGCATTACCAGGAGCAGCAGGAGCAGCTATTGGCGATAAAATGACAGATGACATTGAAGAAGATGCTGATCCTAAAGTTGCGTCAATGATTGCCAAGTTTGTAGATGAAATGGACACAGATATGATGTACTACGGTGATCCTGACGTTGCTAAAGTAAGTATGTTAATAAAGCAAGGTAACATAGAAGATGCCGCTGGAGAAATGGCAGATGCTATGGCTGATCAAGATGGCGGCAGTGATAAGTTTGATATGGTAATGGCACGAGCTCAAGAATACATTGAAGATTATATGGACAATATGGGCGAAGGTTACGACAACGAGCCAGATCCAGAATATCAAGATCACAAGCATATGACAAAAGATCTAAGCGGTGGTATTAACCGTGAAAAGAAAGCATATGCTAAAGCACAAGACGGCGACAATGCAATGGCTGTAGAAGCTATTAAAGCACAACTAATGAAAGCACTAGAAGAAAAGAAAAAGCCAGACGCAAATAAGAATGGCATTCCGGATTATGCAGAAGATGGCAAAGGTCCAAACGATCTAAAGAAGAAAAAGAAAAAATAATCTACGGTGGGGTTACACCAAATAGGGCCTACGGGCCCTATTTTTTTGGATAAGTATTATTATGAGTAAATCACTAGATGGTGTATTAACTAAAAAGGCTAATACGCAAGAAACATATACTGAAGTACAGATTCAGGATCTTATGCAATGTATGGATCCTAACGAAGGTTACTTACATTTTGCAAAGCATTTTGCATACATACAACATCCGGTAAAAGGTAAGTTGTTGTTCGATCCTTATGAATATCAATTACGTTTGATGCATTCATATCATAACTACCGCTTTAATATTAATATGATGCCAAGACAAACAGGTAAAACTACCTGTGCTAGTATCTACCTTGCGTGGTATGCTATGTTTCACCCGGACCAAACTATTCTTATTGCTGCACACAAATACACAGGTGCGCAAGAGATTATGGCACGTATCCGCTATGTGTATGAAACTTGTCCAGATCATATTAGAGCAGGCGTTACTAGTTATAACAAAGGTAGCATTGAATTTGAAAATGGTTCACGTATTATAAGCCAAACAACAACGGGCAACACAGGACGTGGTTTGTCTATCTCACTACTATACTGTGACGAGTTTGCATTTGTGCAACCTAACATTGCTGAAGAATTTTGGACTTCTATATCGCCTACACTAGCAACAGGTGGTCGTGCTATTATTACTAGTACACCTAACTCGGACGAAGATACATTTGCTACTATTTGGAAACAAGCAGAACAAAAATTTGATACACACGGTAATGAGCAAGAAGTAGGTGTTAATGGATTTCACGCATTTAGAGCAGAATGGCAGGAACATCCTGATAGAGATGAAAAATGGAAAGAAGATGAAATTGGACGTATTGGAGAAGAAAAATTTCGTCGTGAATACGGATGTGAATTCTTAGTATTTGACGAAACACTAATTAATTCAATTAAACTTGCCGCAATGGAGGGAGTTAATCCTATACTTAATATGGGACAAACCCGCTGGTATAAAAAGCCTACTAATCAATATACATACTGTATTGCATTAGATCCGTCAATGGGTACAGGCGGAGATTATGCTGCTATACAAGTATTTGAATTGCCTAGTTATGAACAGGTAGCAGAGTGGCAACATAATCAAACTGCTATACCTGGACAAATAAGAGTACTTGCTGACATATGTAAATATATAGAAAGTTGTACACAAAATTCACAAGGCATATACTGGAGTGTAGAAAACAATGGGTTGGGAGAAGCCGCACTTATCGTTATCAATGACTTTGGGGAAGAAAATATACCTGGTCTGTTTGTTAGTGAACCTATACGTAAAGGACACGTTAGAAAGTTCCGCAAAGGTTTCAACACAACGCACAGTACCAAAGTTACGGCTTGTTCCAGACTTAAAACAATGATTGAAAATGATAAAATGCTTGTACACTCAAAACCATTTATATCTGAATTAAAAGGTTATGTTGCAACAGGTTCAAGCTATCAAGCCAAATCAGGTATGACTGATGATTTGATTAGTGCAACACTATTAGCAATTAGAATGATGAGCGTACTTAAAGACTGGGATCCTAGAGTGTATAGTACATTTAATCAGGCAGAAGATTTAGAGGATTATGAACCGCCGATGCCAATCTTCATTAGTAGCAACTATTAGATAAATACATTATGATTGAACAAGATAAAATAAGCGAAGATCTTTTTAAAAAAATACGAGGTAGATTTCCAGAAGTTACTATCGGTGATGCCGAAGGTATGGTAACTAACGAGCCTTCAAAAGCAAGATTTTTTGATTTTGATTATAAGGGTTTAGGAAAAGTAAGTATTAGTATTTCTGAGGAAGATGGTTTATCTGTAATATATTCTAAAGATTTTATTAGTAACGAAGATGAACTAACAAAAAAAGATTGGTATGATTTTTTAAAAGAACTTAGAGTTTTTAGTAAAAAAAGAATGCAAGACTTTAGTGTTCGAGACATTAATAAAACAAATTTGACAAAAAGAGATTACAAATTTTTAGCAAATCGATCTGGGGACGATACAATGACAGAATCAAAACTTTACGGTACTAGTCGTGTAAGCTATCAAAAAGTAGGCGAAGCACGTATTATGATTAAGCATACAGAAAACATTAATCAAGAAAGTGCTACAGGCAGAACACAAAAGATTGGTAAGATCTATATTGAATCACCCGAAGGTGAAAGATTTAAATATCCATACAAACATCTAAGTGGTGCAAGGGCAATGGCTCGTCACGTATCAGAAGGCGGCACAGCCTATGATGATTTTGGCAAGCATATTGTAGGTCTTTCAGAAGAAATGTCTAAACTACGCAAGTTTAAAAACTATATGGGTCGTAGTGCTGTAATGGCAGAAAGCCTAGCAGGATATATGGACATTGTCAAAGAGCGTATTACTACAGTTAAGAAGACAATTGAGAGTTTACAAAAGCCGGCATATTACAAAGAAACATTTGAAGCATTTAATCCCCCAGTACTAGAAGATGTTCCGAGTGATGTACGTGAAAACTGGATTGATGAGTTAACTATCAAGCAGTTTAACGAAGAACTAGCAGATGTATTTCCATACATTTACAAACTAGTATCAGAGGCTACACTAGCAAAACAATTAGGCCCAGATGATATACTAGGCGAGTCAGATGAGCAATTGGATGAAATTGCACCAGCAGTACTATTGCTTGGTACAGCTATACGAGCAGCAGTTCCTGCACTTACACGTATAGGTGCAAATATTATTGCAAAAGGTGGCAGCGCAGCAGCAAGAGGTGCAGGCGCAGCAGCAAAAGGTGTAGGTACAATGGCTGTAAAACATCCTATTGCAACAACAGTAGCAGGTGGTGCAGCATACGCTGGCAAAAAAACAGGCGATGCAATTGACGCAGTAGGCGATATGGCCGCTGATTTAAAAGGTGATGCTGACGCATTAATTGCACAAGCAAGCGACGGCATTGATGCAATACAGGATCAGGTTACAGCAGCAATAGGCAGCAGCGGTTTCCTAAAAGTTGCTAATTTTGCATCTAAATACGCACTACCAGGATTAGCAGTTGTTGGTCTTCTTTATGGCGGTAAAAAAGTAATTGATATGTTATCAGACAAAGCGGACGATGTTGAAAAGGAAAATATAGAAATTGACGAAGGTTGGAAAACTGATGCTGCATTAGGCGCATTAGGTGGCGCATTTCTTGCAGCATTTGCAGTTCCGGGTGTTATACCAGCCAGTGCAGCATTAGCAACAAAACTTGCAGCTTTGAAAGCATACGCAGGAGCAGGCGCTTTAGGAGGCTCAATAGGTGCTACAATAGGCGGCGCACTGAAGAGAAGAGATCAAAAAAAGAAAGCAAAAGAAGAGTTTGAACTAGAACAGGCATTTGAAGACACAATGGGACAGTTTGCTGACCACGTTTGTGAAGAATGTGGCAATCCTAGCTGGCGCACACTTGACGAAGAAAAGCAAAAAGGCGTTGATGGCAAAGTATGCTGGAAAGGCTACAAGCGTATGGGCACCAAAATGAAAGGTGGCAAGCGTGTAGATAACTGTGTTAAAGTAGGCGAAGATGATACAGACGAAGGCAATGCATACGCAAATGCAGTACGTCAGGCTAAAAAAGACGGCAAGAAAAAAGGTGATAAAATCCAAGGCCCAGACGGTGATGAAATTACTATTGAAAAGGACGATAAGACACCATTAGGCGAATTCATATTATCATACTATGATAGAGAAACAGGCTTGTTTCCAAAAGGCGAAACCGCAGTATTAACTATGGTTGAGAAAGACTACGGCGAAGAGTTCATAGAACCCGCAAAGGCTTTCATTGAACAGGTACAAGCACTCTTCGATGAGTATCAGATGCGTACACAACCACAGCAGTTGGATACAGAAGAGTTTGACAGAGTAAAAGAGTTAGCGGGTTTAAGATAATCCGCTAACTCTTTAAAATAATTTGTAAAAAGTACTTGACTTTTTATAAATAGTATCGTATAGTATATATTGTGCTATACGAATAAGGCACAAAGCACATAGGCATAACATTATAGGAGGCACAACTATGGCATCATTAGCAGAAATTAGAGCAAAGCTCAAAGAACAAGAAGCACGTACATCAGGTGCATCAAACGGCCCATCTGGTCCAAACCCAATTTACCCGTTTTGGAATATTAAAGAAGGCGAAAGCGCAACAATGCGTTTCTTGCCAGACGGCGATCCAGACAACACTTTTTTCTGGAAAGAACGTTTGATGATTAAACTTCCATTTAGTGGAGTAAAAGGTGATACAAGTTCACGTCCGGTACAAGTACAAGTTCCTTGTATGGAAATGTATGGCGAAACTTGTAATATCCTTAACGAAGTGCGTGGATGGTTTAAAGACCCAAGTCTTGAAGATATGGGTCGCAAGTATTGGAAAAAACGTTCTTATGTATTCCAAGGCTTTGTAACAGATAACCCGCTAGCCGATGACGAAGCACCCGACAATCCAATTCGACGCTTTATCATTGGTCCCCAAATCTTCCAAATTATTAAGCAGGCTTTAATGGATCCTGATATGGAAGAATTGCCAACAGATTATACTGCTGGTGTTGACTTCCGTCTTAATAAAACATCAAAAGGCGGTTATGCAGACTATGGCACATCAAATTGGGCACGTAGAGAGCGTCCACTAAGTGATGCTGAAATGGCTGCGATCAACGAACACGGTTTGTTTAATCTTTCAGACTTCCTTCCTAAGAAGCCAGATGAAACTGCGATCAAAGTAATGCAAGAAATGTTTGAAGCGTCAGTAGACGGTGAAGCATATGATGCAGATCGTTGGAGTAATTACTTCCGTCCAAGCGGAATGGCTGCACGTACTGGAGATCCTAATGTAACTCCAAGTAATGGTACAGCAACAAGCCAAACTGCATCAACACCAACACCTGAAGTAGCGCCTGCTCCAGTAGCAGAAGCAGCGCCAACTCCTGCTCCAGAAGCAGAAGCAGCAGCACCTGCAGGTGACGGCGGCGCACAAGACATCCTAGCGATGATCCGCGCACGTCAAGGACAGTAATATACTATGGGGGAGCAATCCCCCATTTTGCTTTTTAGATTAGGAGATACATATGGCAACTAAGGCATTCGATCCTACTAAGTTTAGGACATCGCTTACAAAATCCATTACAGGTATGAGTGCAGGGTTTAACGACCCAACTGATTGGATTAGCACAGGTAACTATGCACTCAACTATCTTATTTCAGGTGATTGGAACAAAGGTATTCCACTAGGCAAGGTATCTGTATTTGCAGGTGAGTCTGGTGCAGGTAAGTCATACATTTGTTCAGGCAACATTGTAAAGTCAGCACAAGATCAAGGCATCTTTGTAGTATTAATTGACTCAGAGAACGCACTTGACGAAGCGTGGCTAAAAGCACTTGATGTAGATACATCAGAAGATAAACTACTAAAACTTAATATGTCAATGATTGACGATGTTGCTAAGACTATTAGTACGTTTATGGCAGACTACAAAGCAATGAACGAAGAAGATCGCCCTAAGGTATTGTTTGTAGTTGACTCACTAGGTATGTTGTTAACACCTACAGACGTAGACCAGTTTAACAAGGGTGATATGAAAGGTGATATGGGTCGTAAGCCCAAGGCATTGACTGCACTTGTTCGTAACACAGTTAATATGTTTGGTTCACACAATGTAGGACTTGTAGCAACTAACCACACATACGCATCTCAAGATATGTTTGATCCAGATGATAAAATTTCAGGTGGTCAAGGCTTTATCTATGCATCTTCAATTGTTGTAGCAATGAAAAAACTAAAACTAAAAGAAGATGAAGATGGTAACAAGATTAGTGAAGTGCGTGGTATTCGTGCAGCCTGTAAGGTTATGAAGACACGTTATGCTAAACCGTTTGAAGGTGTACAGGTAAAGATTCCTTATGAAACAGGAATGAATCCATATAGCGGCTTGCTTGAATTGTTTGAAGCAAAAGGTGTTATTGTTAAGCAAGGCAACCGTTTGCGCTATGAAACAATCAACGGTGAAGAACTACTTGAATACCGTAAGAACTGGAATGGTGAATTACTCGATAAGGTTATGTCAGATTACTTAGAAAAAGAAGCTTCTGTGGTAAATATCGACAACGCAGACGAAGAAGCTGCGGCAGCAGATCTTAACGAGGAAGAATTCGCCAATGAATGAAGACCAAATTGCAGATATTTGGATGAGCTTTAAAGAATACTTAGATAAAAAACACGTAGAATCAGCAGCAGAGAAATTTGTTGATTTGCTTGCTGACTACGGTGTTAGTGACGAAACTTTTAAAGAAGTTTTAGGTAACGACGGTGTTTTAGATGATGCAATTTATTATTATTTAGAAATAGATGCAATCGACTACGACACAAACGACGATGACGAGGATTGGGATTACTAATGGGTTGGTATTCTGAAATATCAAGAGATATTTCAAAAATTCCTGATGGAATTTTGCATTTTGAAAAAGAACTGCAAGATGCACGTCAAGAATGTAAACTTGTTGGAAATGTTGAGAAATCAGCTGCTGCAATGCCAGGAATAGTAGAGCAGCGGTTCAATCAATTACAAGAAATCGAAGCTATCTTAAATTATCTAAATATCGAACTACGCAGATTACGTAGCTCTTACTTTAAAAAATATTTGGAAAACTATCAACGAGCTCTGTCTAGCCGTGACGTTGAAAAATACGTTGACGGCGAGGCAGACGTTGTTGACTATGAAAAAATTATCAACGAATTTGCGCTTTTGCGTAATAAGTGGTTAGGTGTACTAAAAGCACTTGATCAAAAGCAATGGCAAATTACAAACGTAGTTAAACTACGTGTAGCAGGAATGGAAGATGCAACCCTGTGATATTTCATACAGCTACCGATCCTCTCTACTATAAAAGTTTTTATACTTCTTACAGTTATACTATAAAAAAATTTTATCCTCACGATAGTTTATCTTTACATTTTGTCGGCGATAATAAACCAACAAATAGTAACATAAATTTTATTACTACTACAAATATTTCATTTGAAGATATAAAGCAACAATACAATTGTAATGACGATGCAGCAAAAGGATTTTATGCTCTTGCAAGATGGTTCAGTATTCCTGAAACTGATCAAAATGTTGTAGTATCAGATGCAGATATTATTGCATTAAAAAAATTAAATATAGAACAAGTTAATAATTTATTCAAAACACATCACGCTATAAACATTACTAGAACAAAGAAAAACGGTTCCGAAGGCGGAATGGCAATGCTAATATTACGACACGATGTAATATCAGATATTAACCGTGTTGCATTGTCTGTATTAGATAATACATTGCAATGGGACTCAGATGTCCAAGTAAGAACACACATTTATAATAATTACAATGTAGCTGAAATTCCTGAAATGCACGTTTTCGGTAAAAGGTCTAACTATAAAACACTCGATAATACAGAAAGAAGCTTTGCAATTTATAAAGGACGTTTGAATAGGAAAATAGCTGCATTAGAGCAGGCAATAGAAAACATATGATAACATATATAATTAGACTTGAAGAAAATGAACATTCTTGTAAAATGGCAAAAGATTGTTTTGACCAAGCAAAAAAACACGGGCTTAGTCCCAAATACTTCAAAGCTATAAACGGTAATGATTGGAAGAAACATTACTATGCAACAGGAATAGAACCTAAACGTAAATTTAAAAAAGGACGGTTAGGTGTTAGAGGATGTTTTTTTAGCCACTATTACTTATGGTTAGAATGTTTAAAACAGGGCGAACCTATGTGCATCTTAGAACACGACGGTTATATACTAAAGCCATTTGGCAATAGTATTTGTAACGAATTTGAAGATGTTTTAAAATTAGATAGACTTGATCCTTATAGCAAATCGTATGACAAACTTTTAGAACAAGAAGCTAATAATCCACTTGCTATAGAAAAATATACAAATTTGTCACCAAAAAATCCCTATAAAATAGGTACAGGAAATTATTTCAAAGGAGCCTATGCATACATATTAAAACCAGAAGGCGCTCATAAAATAATAAAACATATTCGTCAACACGGTCACGTAACAGCTGATCAACAACTCGGAGACTGGGTATTGAATACTAATACTACAGTACCTAGTTTAGCAAGATTACATCCTTTTTATAGTATAGGAAATAATATAAAAACCCATAGTTTGACACAAAATTTAGAAGGTACCATTGATGACGTATAATACCTGGTGGATAAAAAAAGATAGAAATTTTGGAGATCTATTAACACCTTATATACTCGATTACTTTAATATAGATTATCAGTATAGCGGAATCGAAAGTGCAGATATTATTTGCGTAGGATCTATTGCTAGACACGCTAAAGACAATACAATTGTATTAGGTTCAGGAATGATTAATTTTCGTAAAGAAAAACTTAATCCTAATGCCGATTGGCGATTTGTACGAGGACCCTACACTAGACAACGTGTAATTGATTGCGGCGGAACTTGTCCTGAAATTTATGGAGATGCAGCAATGCTTTTGCCCTGGATATGTCCAGAAGAACCTAAAGAATTTAAAATTGGTATAGTCCCTCATTTTGTAGATTATGAATATGTAAAAAATACATATCCAGACTATAATGTAATAAATGTAATAAATGATGATCCTTTAGAAGTAGCAAAGGAAATTAGTAAATGTACTTCAATAATATCTAGTAGTTTACACGGTATAATTGCAGCTCACGCTTACGGAATACCAGCAGCCTGGGTTGAATTTTCTAATAAAATAAAAGGCGACAGAATAAAATTTAAAGATCATTATGCTGCAATGGGTTTGAATCCTGTAATTTCTACAGTCGAAGAACCTGTTTATTCATTAGGTTTATTAAATTTAGATCCTATGTTTAATGAGTTAGAGAAATTAAGAAAATGAAAGCCATAATACTAGCAGGAGGATTAGGCACACGCCTTAGTGAGGAAACAGTCGATAGGCCAAAACCTATGGTAGAGATAGGAGGCAAACCTATTATATGGCATATAATGAAAATTTATTCTGCACACGGAATAAAAGATTTTATAATTTGTTGTGGTTATAAAGGCGATTACATTAAAGAATATTTTGTAAATTATGCAAGAAAAAATTCTGATGTTGAAATTAATATAAAAAATCAAAATGTAAAATTTTATAATAATGATTTAGAGGATTGGAATATAAATTTAATTGATACAGGGCTGAAAACTATGACAGGCGGCAGGCTCAAACGTGTAAAAGAATTTATTAAAGACGACGAAGCATTCTGTTTTACTTATGGCGACGGTGTAGGAAATATTGATATAGGAAAAAGTATAGAATATCATAAATCTCATAAAAAACTTGTTACAATGACTACTGCATTTCCACCAGGAAGATTTGGTAACTTAAAATTTGAAGGTGACACTGTAACAAAATTTCAAGAAAAGGTTAAAGGTGATGGTGCAATGGTAAATGCAGGATTCTTTGTTCTTTCGCCTAAAGTAATTGATTATATTGCTAATGATAATACTACTTGGGAAGAACAGCCCTTACAGCAATTAGCAGAAGAAGGAAATTTAAAGGCATTTAAACATCAAGGTTTTTGGCGTCCTATGGACACTTTACCTGATAAAAAAGTTTTAGAGAATCTATGGAATACTGACGCACCTTGGAAAATTTGGTAATGGATAAGTTATTTTGGAACGGAAAAAAAGTTTTTATAACCGGACACACAGGATTTAAAGGTAGCTGGTTAACTTCGTGGCTTAAACATTTAGGAGCCTATGTTTGTGGTTATAGTTTAGAACCACCATCGAATCCAAATAACTTTACTGTATCATCTGTAAATGACAATATGCAAAGCGTCATAGGTGATATACGTGACAGAGAGTATCTTTTTGAAATTGTTAATATATTCAAACCAGATATAGTTTTTCACTTAGCAGCACAACCATTAGTAAGAGAATCTTATTTAAATCCGTTATATACTTACGAAGTAAATGTCATAGGAACATTAAATTTACTAGATTCCCTTAGAAATATTCAAAGTGTAAAAAGCATTGTAAATGTCACTACAGATAAATGTTATGAAAATAAAGAATGGGATTGGCCTTATAGAGAGAATGATGCATTAGGAGGACACGATCCTTATAGTAGCAGTAAAGGATGCAGCGAACTTTTAACGAGTGCATTTCGAAGAAGCTATAATCTTCCTGTTGCTACTGCTAGAGCAGGAAATGTAATTGGTGGTGGTGATTGGGCTAATGATAGATTGTTGCCAGACATACTAAAGGCTGTGCAAAATAATGAACATCTTACAATTAGATATCCAGATGCTGTAAGACCTTGGCAGCACGTTTTAGAACCATTAGCAGGGTATATAAAGTTAGCAAGACTGCTTTACGATGATAAAAAATATGCTGACAGTTGGAATTTTGGACCAAATGAAGATGGGTGTAAGTCTGTCAGATACATTTTAGATTTTATGCAAAGCAAGCTTTATCCTAATTTGCAGTGGAATATAGATGATTCAGAAACTCTCCACGAGGCTACTTTATTAAAACTAGATATTAGTAAATCTCAAAATAAACTTAACTGGCGTCCCCAATGGAGTTTGCAACAAGCTTTGGAAGCAACAGCTGAATGGCATAATTATTGGTTGCAAAACAAGGATATGGAGATTATTACTGTAAACCAAATAAAAAAATATATGAACGGAGAAAAAAATGTCTAAAAAGATATCATATGCAAAAACAGTTTACGGCCAAAAAGAAATTGATGCGGTAGTAAAGTGTTTAGAAGAATCTACACAAATGGGCACCTATAGTCGTAAATTTGAAGCTGAGATAGCAAAATTATTTGATAAGAAAGAGTGCCTATATGTTAATAGTGGTTCAAGTGCTTTGTATATAGGAGTAGAATCATTTAATTTTCCCGAAGGAAGCGAGGTTATAACTCCGGCGCTTACTTTTGGTACAACGCTTGGATGCATTATAAAAAACAATTTAGTTCCAGCATTTGTAGATGTTGAACCATATACATATTGTATTGATGCAAATAAAATTGAAGAAATGATTACAGATAAAACAGTTGCTATTCTAGCACCTGATTTATTAGGAAATGTATGTGACTGGCCTAAGATTAGAGAAATTGCAGACAAGTATAATTTGAAAGTAATCCACGATAGCGCAGATACATTAGGAGCCTCTATAAATGGAGTACCTGCAGGTTTTTATTCTGATATGAGTATAACAAGTTTTTATGGATCTCATATTATTAATTGTGCAGGAAATGGAGGAGCTTTATGTTTAAATGATGAAAACATTATAGAAAAAGCAAAACTATTGCGCAGTTGGGGACGTAGCTCTAGTTTATTTGATGAAAAAAGCGAAGCAATAGAAAATAGATTTGATATTAAATTAGACGGATTAGAATATGATGCTAAATTTGTATTTTCTATTCCTGGATATAATTTGGAAGGCAATGAGATGGGCGCAGCTTTTGGTTTAGTCCAACTAGATAGTTTAGAAAATAATATAACTGTGCGTAGAGAAAACTTTGAAAGACAGATAAATTATTTTAACAAATACCCAGAATATTTTTCAAATCCTACAGAAACACCAAAAGTTGATACAGGTTGGTTGGCATTTCCAATTTTAATTAATAAAAACGCACCTTTTACAAGAAAACAATTTCAAATATATTTAGAAAAAAGAGACATACAAACACGAGTATGTTTTACAGGTAATGTTCTTAGACAACCAATGTCACAAGGAATCACTTTACAAAAAAATAATGAAGGTTATCCAAACGCAGACGCTGTAATGGAAAGAGCAGTTTTATTACCGTTGCATCACGGAATGACCGATGAAATGTTTAAACGATTACACGAAACTATAGACCAGTTTATAGAAGAACATCAATGAATATATTGATTACAGGTAGTGATAGTTATTTAGGAAAATCACTGTCACAATTTTTACTTCGTCAAGGACATAATATAGGTTACTTTAATAGAAATTCGTATTCAGAATTTATATATAATTTTAACCCGGATATAGTTATACATACTATTTGTTGTTACGGCCGTAACAATGAATCTCATAAAGAAATATACGACTCTAATTTAATTACCGGTATTAATATAATAAATGACATTAGGTTGCTTGAAAAATCGGTAACCTTTATTAATGCAGGCACTTCTTTGAATAAAGATACTAATTTATATTCATTAAGTAAAAATCAATTTAAAGAATATGGCAAACACATTTCAAATGACAAGTTTAAATTTATTAATATGAACTTACAACATTTTTTCGGTGCAGGAGCAAAAAACAATTTTATTTCATTTCTGATTAACAAGTTTTTGCAAAACGAGCCAGTGCCATTAACTAACGGATTACAGAAAAGAGATTTTATCTATATAGAAGATGTGATTTTTGCATTTGATGCTGTAATAAAAAATAAAGACATACTATATAATTATGAGGATATAGATGTAGGTTCTGGTGTTACTACTTCAATAAAAGAAATTGTAGAGTTAGTACATAATTTATGTGATTCATCATCTGATTTACAATTTGGTAAAATAATTGATAATAATACAGATACAGAAATGAAAGCTAATACTGCTAAACTAGAAAGTTTAAATTGGAAATGTAATATAGATTTAGAGACAGGCTTAAAATATACATTGGAAAATCACAATGGGAAATAAAAAAAATTTAAAACAAACCATATTACTTAAATTAGCATTACAAGAAGAAGACATTAATTATAAGAAATGTAATATACGAATAGATCACGATAGCGGTATTTCTATTGTCAATAATATCAAACTTCCTATTATTTTTCCAAAATCTTGGATGTATGAAGCAGAGAAACTTCATACAGATAAAAAAGAATATAAATTCTATTTTAATGGGTTTATAGGAGAAGGTACTAGTAGGCAAGAAATTTTAAAAGATTTTATAATAAGAGAAGATTCTAAAATAATATGGTCAAATGATGGAAGAAACGTAGAAAACAAAAACGTTTTTAATAAAGATTATTTTGCAGGATTGTGTAAAAGTGTTTACGGTCTTTGCCCACATCAACCTGATTGGCCTGGAAACTGGAACACTCTTTGGACTTATAGATACATTGAGTGTTTAATGGCGAAAGTAATTCCTATTAACTTTAAACAAACTCCTTTAGCTAAATCTTTTATAGAAGACAGTTATTTTGTATGGGACAAAGATGTAATTAATAACTCTCTAAACATAGATAGTGCTAAAGTAGAATACAATTATAACTTTGCTTTTAACAAGTTTACTCTTTCACTGGAGCAAATAGACGCCATAAAAAGTTCCTGTAGTTAAATACGCATATAAATATCAGTATGAAAGTAGTTTTAGTTACAGGCGGCTTTGATCCCCTGCACTCCGGTCATATTGAATATTTTAAAGCTGCAAAGTTATTAGGTGACCATTTAGTAGTAGGTATCAATAGTGATACTTGGCTTACAAGAAAAAAAGGTCGTCCGTTTATGGCATTTGAAGAACGGGCTACTATTATTAAAGAGCTTAGTTGTGTAGACGAAGTTATTGGGTTTAATGACGACGACGACAGTGCGTGTGCTGCTATATATCAAGTATTAGCAACTAAAGGAAGTCGATGGAAAGTTGTCTTTGCTAACGGCGGAGATAGAACAAATAAAAATACACTAGAATATACAATGTACAACAATCATCCTGAGGTAGAATTTGCGTTTGGCATTGGCGGAGAACACAAAGCAAATAGTAGTAGTTGGATACTAGACGAATGGAAAACACAAAAAACTGAGCGTGACTGGGGCTATTGGCGTGTGCTAGATCATAAACCT
>Ga0255772_10000790_pt1 | contig 30999 bp, 19 predicted proteins | sample 071ome_34_FD_179970 | JGI IMG/M metagenome (GOLD analysis project Ga0255772, IMG submission 179970) | Coastal salt marsh microbial communities from the Groves Creek Marsh, Skidaway Island, Georgia - 071411BT metaG (version 2) | ecosystem: Environmental > Aquatic > Marine > Intertidal zone >...
CGGAATATACTTTGCCTCGCGATATTCTCGCCCGCACACTGAGAGGGCGCGTTGAAGCAAACGAACGAACCGAACCGCATGTTCGTCTTCTGACGGTTCACGACCCAAAGAGTCGAGAGGGACCGCAAATCTGGGCGAAAGAAAGACGACGTGAGATCTGGGTATGCTTGTATAGGTAAACAGTTTAATTTGTCCTGGATCAGATTTGCACTTTTTTCGCGTCGCATCGTTCGCGTCGTTCGCTTTCGTTCGCGCCGGCACACGTCGACGCGCGCGCGCGGCGAACTAGCCCCGTCGTTCGTTGGGGTTTCGTCGGTAAACGTCCAGTTCGGCATCGACGATCGGCGGTTTCGTTCGCCGGGTAGACACACCAGTGGATAACGCTGTGGATAACGCTGTCGCTGGACGAACGATTTGGGATTGAGAAGGATAACGAGCGCGATGCCGATAGGACTCGGCGCCTTGGGCGCGGCGCTACCGAAATCGAAAAAAGAAAAAAAGACGGAGGATGCGGATGCGCGACGGGCGGAAGGGAACGAAAAGTTTGCTCGAGGGGATTACGCTGGGGCGATCGCGGCGTACGAGGAAGCGTTGGCGTTGAACGCGAACGACGCGAGCGCGCGGTCGAATAAGGCGGAGTGTTACCTTCGAGGGCGGATGTTTGACAAGGCGTTGGAGTGCGCGGAGGGTGCTGTGGAGTGCGCGAGCGGAAACAAGGGGACAAAGTTGAAGGCGATGTATAAAAAGGCGATGGCGCTCAACGGCTTGGCGAGATACGCGGAAGCGGGGCGCGTCGCGGAAGAGGCGCTCAAGCTTGCGACGGAGGAGGAGGATGCGCCGGTTCGAGCGACGCTGGAGAAAGTGAAGCTCGAATGTGAGATGCTCAAGGAGCAAGCGTTCACGGGTGTTTACGACTTGGGTGCGCTCTATCTCAACCGCATGGGTACGAGCTTTCGTCGATGCGCCGAACACGTGGGCTCCGTTAAGGTTTCCAAGCTTTCGGATGGTCGACGCGGTGTCGTGACGACGAGCGCCGTCAAAGCGGGCGATCTTCTCGCGGTGCAAGCCCCGCTCAGTGTCGCATCTTTCTCGAAGACGACGGAACAAAACCTCGTCCGAGGTTTATACGAAGCCGCACGAGCCAACTCGACGGATTGGGCCATTCTCAAATCTCTTCCCACCTCTGTCGAGGATGAGCAAAACGACGCGCCGGATACCAACCTGTTCCGCAAGCACCTCGGTACCGCCGTCAAGGCGGGTCTTGAAATTCCGGAGAAGCCCGAAGAGCTCGCGTTTTTGCCCAAGGTTGTGTCCAACTGCGCCATTTCTGGCCGCAAGCTCGCGGGCGTATGGCCGTTGCCGAGCTTCATGAACCACTCTTGTGCGCCGAACGCACACCGCATCAACGTCGGTCAAGTCATGCTCATCTTTGCGTCGAAGGATATCCCGTCCGGATCTGAAGTCACCATCAAGTATTACGACACGCTCATTCCGAAGAAGGATCGCGACGCCTTTGCATCCAAGCGTGGCTACGCTTGCAACTGTGCTCGATGCGCTTTTGAGTCCACGGGCGACGTCAGCCCGGAGGAAAAGGCAAAGCTCGAAGCCGCGGGTAAGGATGAAGGTGCTGGTCCCATCACTCGCGTCATCGGCGCTCTCAAGCGTAAGGTGCAGCCCGTGTTCAAGACGCTCAAGGAGGAAGTCGCCATGATGAAGAAGACCAAGGGCGCCAAGGTGCCGAACCCGAACCCGCTCATCGAGCTTCGCGCCTGGTTCGAGGGTCGCTTGGCTGCTCTCGGCTTGAACGAGACTCAGCTCGCAATGGCTCGTATGTCTTGCTACTCGATGTACGAGAGTCTCTCCCTGGCGCTCTCTCTCGCCGGCGCCGGCGATTTGAAACATCAACTTACCAAGCAGGTGCTTAGCGACTTGAACATTGTCGAACCAGGTGGATTTGCCGCGTGCAAGCAAAGTACGATGCTCGCAAACAACGCGCGCAGAGTGTTCGGCAAGGAGTCGAAGGAGGTGATGGATGCGACCAACGCCATGGTTGAGGCGCACCAGCTTCGCTACGGCGCGGTGGATCAAGACGACCTCATCGAGCTCGTTAGACGCACCGAACAAAGCATTTCGGAGGAGACGGGTGAGTTCTGTGAACTTTAGAGAGAAAAGAGAGAGAGAGTTGGATTTATAATACACAACTAAAAGTGCCGAGCAATCTAATGGACGCCACCGACGACGACACTGTCCATTTCCTTTTGGATCTCTGCGCGTGACGCCAAGTAGTTTTTACGTAAATTCTTCGGAACGTCTTTTAAACGCGTCGCCTCGAATCTCGCCATCGCCGCCTCGAACGCGTCGTCAGAGATACCAGTCCCAGAATCGCCGTCAACGTCAATGTCGTGCATGATGGCACTCATGGCACCTTCAATGTCCTTGGCGCTTCGCGGCGGAGGCCGTCCGAGTTCCTTCTTCGGTTGCGTGGACTTCGGCTGCGTCGCCTCCTTTCGGGGCGGCGGCGACGGCGGTGGTGCACGTTTCGCGACGGGTGGAGCGGTTGCACGCGTCACTTCTTCAATCACGGGTCGAATGGTGATCATTTGTCTTGAGCGTTCCCTCTCCAGTTCGGATTTGAGCTGCGCAATTTCTCTCGATTTGGCAGTGATTTCGTCCTCCTTGGCGGCAAGCTCATCCTCCAAAATTTGTTCGTTCGCAGACACCCATTTGGCCTTTTCTTCGCGCATCCAATCGGAAGATGCATCCTTCTCCGAGCGCAAGACTTCATTCTCGCGCTTGAGTCTCTCGATTTGCGTAAAGTGATCGCGCACCAGGTTGCGCATGTTGTTCAATTCAGCCGATTCCTCCCCATCTGCTTGGCTCTTCTTCGCGTTCAGGCGCTCGATTTGATCGCGCATCACCTTGCGTTCATCGTCGCGACGCTCCAACGCCTTGCGAAGCTCCGCGTTGGCCTCGCGCTCAAACTTGAGATCGTCGCCAAGCTTTGCCAACTCGAGTCTGTTTTCGGCGAGCGCGCGTTGGTGTCTCGCTGACGTCTCCGCGGCGGCGTTCAAATCGGCGCGCAGGCGAGCGACGTTCGATTTTTCGAGCTCAGCCTTTTCGCGTGCCTCTCTAATCAAGCCTTGCGCGTCTTGAACCATCTTGCTCGCTTCTTTCGCGGCATCCGCAGAGTTGGCGACGTACTCGGCTCGAGCGGCGGCGAGTTCCGCCTTGCGCGCCGCGAGTTCGCGCGCGGCTTCTGCCTGAGCCTCCGCGTGCGCGGCGCGCATGCGATCGACCGCGCTATCAAAAAGCTCTCGCTGCTCACGAAGTCGCTTTTCCATGTCTTTCGCCGCGCGTTCACTCGCGATCGCTTCGCCGCGTCTTCTCGCGTCTTCCAGTTCGGCGTTATCCGGCGAGTTTCTCTTCTTGGCGTACTCCGCCGCCACCGCCACTAACTCCGCCTCGTGCGCCTCACCTTGCAATCTCAACTCTCGAGCATACTTTCTGCATTCATCCCGCTCTCTTCTCGCCCGCTCTTTCCATCCCGCAGCCTCTCTTTCCGCTTTCCCTTTTCCCTCGCTCAACGCTTCTTGCACGTGCAACAGATACTCGACGAGCATTTGCAACAGTTTCGTCAACTCCCGTCCTCTCTTCGGTTCTGCCATGTCTTGGTTCGTGATCGAGTCGATATCCGCTCGCACCACCGTCTCAAGCACCTGTTCCAACCCATCAATGTCTCGTTCCCGTCGTAAACTCCTCGCATCCGCTCTCGCCACGACGCGCCAATCGATCCTCGAATCCTTGAGCGCTTCAAACTCGAATTCATCCATCTTACTCGCCGCGGTTCCGTCTTCCGCCATGGGTGATTCGAACGTATCCAACCGAGCGTCGTCAAACGACTTTCCATCGTCGGTCTCCGTGTCGTGAAACAACGCGTTCGTTCGCGTTTTTTCCGGTGTGAACGTCGACTGCGTCGGCGCCATGATGATTCTTCAAAATTTCTCAAATTCTCCTCTTTCACTGACGACGACGACGGTCACTGACGACGACGCGTCGTTACCGAGCTCTGCCCTTTTGTACGCCAACGTCACGACGCGCCACGACGACGACGGAATGAACACACGACCGGACGGACGGACGGACCGACGGACACGCACCACGCGTCGCGCACACCGCGCACTGACGACGCGAACCAATCCTTGTCTCGATTTATGACACTTTTCTCGAATTATGACTCGTCGTTCTGGGTGACACTGACCAAAGCGAGGCACACTCTGGATTACCGAAGACTCCTCACACCCATGCCGGCGAACGTGCGCGCCGTCGCGACGCCGGCGTCCGCCGGCGCCGCGTCGAGAACGCCGGCTGATCGTCGACGTCGACGTCCCGTCGCGCTCGCGTCGAGCGCGCACCGCGATGGGGACCAAGTCGTCGTCGTCGGTGCCGGTGTGATTGGGTTGTCGTGCGCCTTGGCGTTGCGAGAGCGTGGAATCGATAAAGTATCCGTCGTCGCGGAAAAGATGGACGCGAGCGAGACGACGTCTGGGTGCGCCGGCGCGTGGTGGTACCCGTTCCTCGTCGAACCGGCGTCTCGGACGGATCCGTGGGCGCTGACGGCGTTGGATTGGTTCGTGGAGCTCGCTCGAGGCGAGCGCGCGGCTGAAACCGGCGTGACGATTCGCAGGGCGAAAAAGTACTTGAGAAACGCGCCGGAGGATGGTCTGCCGGAGTGGACGAAGGGGTTAGATTATTTTAGGGAAATGTCCGCGGAGGAGGCGCCGAGCGGTGTCGTCGGTGTCGTCGGTGGTTACGAGTTCGACGCGCCGGTGGTTGAGATGCCAAAATTTTTGGCGTGGTTGCGTCGCGAGTGCGAAAAAGTCGGGGTGACGTTCGAGCGGCGGCGGTTGGAGTCGCTCGACAACGCCATCGACGGGCGTCCGGGGGCGAGCGTCGTCGTCAACTGTTCCGGGCTCGGGGCGAGAGAGCTCGCCGAGGATGACGAGGTGGTTCCGGTGCGCGGACACGTCATTTACGTAAGTCAAGACTCCGAGTACATTTATTCCGACGACGGCTCCGTGGACGACTTGGCGTACATCATCCCGAGAGATGATTACACCGTCCTCGGCGGCACCGCGCAAGTCGGACGATTCGACACCGAACCGTGCGAGGAGGATGCGCGAGACATTGTTCGCAAATGTAAGCAAATTTGGCCGGCGCTGGACGAGCGACGCATCGTCGGCGCTCGCGTCGGTCTTCGTCCGTCGCGAAAGACTGTTCGGCTCGAGCTCGATGACCGTCGGGTTCTCCGAGGCGGTGCGCGAGTCATCCACTGTTTTGGTCACGGTGGCGCTGGGGTGACGCTGTGCAGAGGTTCCGCGCTCGAAGTCGCCGACATAGTCGCTTCGCTCTTTAGGTGAACCTTTCTCTGTAGTCCATAATCCATTCTTTGTACAGTTCGGTCACAATGCGACTCGCCGCGTCCGTCACGCACGTCGCACGCGCGCCGACGCGCATCCGTCATCGCGCGACGTCCTCAATCATGGCGAACGGCGTCGGCGTCGGCGTCGTCGACGCGCACGTGCACGTGTGGCCGAGCGAAAACGAACACGACTACCCTTCAAAAGACAAAGTTCCGCCGTGTCCTGGTGCGTACGCCGATTTGATCGAGGCTATGGATGCGACGGGCGTGCGGGGGGCGATGATTGTGCAGCCGATAAACCTCGGGTTCGACCACGCGTACGTTCAAAAGGCGATGGAGGCGCACCCGGGTCGGTTTGTCGGAATGTGCCTCGCGAACCCGGCGGCGGGCGAGCGAGGCGTGTCGGATTTAAAGGCGTTGCTCGCGCCGAATGGGGCGTTTCGAGGGGTGAGGTTTAATCCCGGGCTTTGGCCGGAAGGTGAACGGATGGATGGGGCGGTTGGCCGGGCGATGTTTCGGGTGTGCGCCGAAGCCGAGCCGCCGGCGGTGGTCGGTTTCATGTGCTTTCACGGATTACATTTGCATTTGGACCAAATTCGGGCGTTGTGCCTAGCCGAGCCGAGCGTGCCCGTTCTGATCGATCACTTTGGGTTCTGCAAGGGGATGGACGATCCCAACTTTGCCGAGTTGTTGCGGCTCGGTCATGACTTTCCTCAAGTGCACGTGAAGGCATCCGCTCATTTTCGCGTGACGACTTGCGACAATTCAACCGCCGCGCAGCTCAAGGCGCTGCTCGACGTGTACGGGTCGTCGCGTATTATTTGGGGCTCTGACTATCCCTTTGTCACCATGGAGGACGGGGGATACGTAGGGGCGGTGAACATTCTGAAGGATCAAGTGGGCGACGACGAAGAACTCTTGACTGAGCTGCGCGGCGGCAACTTTGCAAAGCTCTTCCCGGGTGCGATCGAGCAGGCGTGATAGAACAATAGTGACGACGAACGAACGAACGAACGTGATGTGTTTGTCTGTGTAATGTATAACTGTTTCATCTTTTCATCACCACCCTAACTTATAGAAAAACGTACCCTACTACTTCTTCCACCTCCACGTTTTATTCATCAAAGTGCTCCAAGCTGCTTTCGTTTTCGATGGCGAGCAAAAGCTTGGAATCGACGCCGGAATCTCTCGGAAGCGCCACGCGACCGCTTCTCGCAACCTCCAAGATGCCGTACGGTTCCAAGAGAGATTGGATGGCGTTAATCTTACGCTGGCGACCGCTAACCTCGATGGTGACTGTGTCCTCAGAAATATCGCAAACCTTGGCGCGGAACATGCCGCACAAGTCGATCACCTCGGCGCGTTGCGCGCGCGGGCACACAACCTTGACGAGCATGAGCTCTCGCTCGGTGAACGGCGTCATCGTGATGTCTTCGGCGGCGATAACGTACGGCACCTTGAGGATTTGCTTGAGCAACATGGCGATGTCTTCAAAGGTGCCCGGAACGACGGTGGAAATGCGGGAAATGTCGAAAGACTTCTCCGGTCCGACGCCGAGGGATTGAATGTTGTACCCACGGCGAGCAAAAACGCCCGTGACAGAGTCCAAAACACCTGGTCGGTTATCGACCAAAATAGAGAGCGTGTGCGGGGTGTACTTGGCGTTCTCATCCATCTTGTCGATGTCCACCTTGTCCGAACCCATACCCAAACCACTAAACGAAGAGCTGAGCACCGGAACGTCCCACACCCCAATGTCGTCATTCTCGAGCGACGAATACACATCCCCAATGTGCAATTCTCCATCGTCATCGTGCTCCATACCCGCCACCGCGCGGACGATTCTCGATGCGAGGATGCTCTCGTACTTGGCGCTCTTTTCCTTGATGTTGAGTCCGCTGACGGCGTCCTTCGCTTTGCGCATCGCCTCCATGAGCTTCACGCGGCGCGATCTCGCCTCGCTGTACACCGGCTCTCTCTTGAGCGCGAGCTTACCCGTGCGCGCGACTTGAATGATGCCGTACTTCATGAGCGCGGTTTGGAAGGCGCGGTTCTTACCCGGATCCCCCGTCACGCACATCGTCAACGAGTGTTCCGCCACATCCACGACATTTGCCCGGAAGATGCGATTCAACTCCAAAACCTGCGTTCGCTGCTCCGGCTCACACTTCACCTTGACCAGCATCAATCCTCTCTCCACGCACTCCTTGTTGGTGACGTTTTCAACCTTACGAACCTTGGCCAACTTGTTCACCTGTTTGATGAGCTTGGCCACTTCGGTGTCGGAACAAATGACAGAAATCGTAAAGATCGCCTTGTCAATGTTCAACCCGACCGCGAGAGATTCAATGTTATACCCTCTCCTCGCAAACACCCCGGCGACTCGGTTGATCATCCCCGTTTCATCGGCGACGTAGACGAGAATCGTGTGTCTTCGAAGGCCCCCCGCGAGCTTCGCGGGCCCCGCGTACACGTCCCCGGTGCTCCCCGTTCCATCGTACGCCGTCGGCGACCACCCCCCTTGGTCACCGATCGCGACTCCGGTATCGATATCCGACTCCGAGTCATCCTTCGCCCCTCGAGCCTCGACGCGTCGGTCGTTCCCCGTCGTTTTCATCGCCAGCGTCGCGCGCGTCGACCCGACCGATGACGATGATGATTTCGTCGTCGGTGCCGCGCGCGAAGCCATCCTTTCGCCGCTCGCCCGTCTCGCGCTCGCGACGACGCATCGTCGTCCGCCACTGACGGTCGTCTTCATCGTCGTCGGCGCTGCGCCGCGAATCGCGTGCGCCATGCGTCGCGTCGCGTCGAGTTGTGGCGCGGTAATCGGCCATCACCCGAGGGTTTGTGCGCTTTTCAGTCCCTCACTAAACGACAGTTTATGACTCGCCAGATGTCACTGACGGATGCTCGAGTGCGACGAATCGACGCCGGCGCGACGGACGTCGCGGACGCGACGAGCGCCGACGCGACGGTTCGCGCGGTGGTGGTTCGCGAAGAAGGTTTGGGTGCGTCCGCGTCGCGGGTTCGTCGGGTTTTCCCCGTCGCGAACGCGTGCGTTCGATTTCGGTGAACAGTTGGTTGAGAGCGTTGAGAGTTCGAACGCGCGACGACGACGACGACGGCGATGACTGACGAGAAGGCGACGCGATGCGCGTCGTGCGCTCTTTTCGATCGGTTAGGGTACTGCGGGTTCGTGTTTGACACGCGCGTGGAGGCGAAACAAGGCGAACGGTGTCGACGCGCGCTTTTAGAAGGCGCCAAGCGAAGCGAGGCGTTTCCGGATGTAAAGACTCGGTTGACGATAGCGTTCGCCGAGCCGTTGGATCTTCAAGGGGTGATGCGATCGATGGCGAAGGAGATTGCCAAGTTTGACGTGTTGGCGCTCGAGCCGGAGAGCGAGAGGGCGTTCGCGAGCGCGTGCGCGAATAAACACGCCGACGTGGTGAGCGTTCGGGCGGGGCAGAGGCTCAAGTACAAGTTCGGGGCTAGGCAGATCAAGGCGGCGTTCGGGAATAAGATTTCGTTCGAAGTGTGCTACGCGGACGCGCTGAGAGATTCAACGTCGCGAATGTGGTTTTTTAACAACGCCGGGGCGTTGGCGCGGGCGACGCGGGGCGGACGCGAGTACTTTTTAATCTCCAGCGGGGCGAATAGGGCGATGGAGGTGCGTTCGATGCACGACGTGGTCAACTTGGCGACGCTCTTTGGGATGACGGAGCGCGCGGCGCGTGACGCGATGACGACGAACGTCTCTGTGATGCTCAACCTGAGTAAGCGTCGACGCGACGCCGACTTTACCGCGAGCGAAGTGACGAAGATGCATGTCGACGGTTAATAGTTGCGTTTGCGTGTGTCTCGTGTGTGTGCGTGTTTCGTTCACCGTAGAAGTGCATCTCCTTGTAGTAAAATGTGCTAGTAGTGTAAATTAGAAGCTAAAGCGCGCTTGTGTTCGTTCGTGTGCGATTGCGAGTTTAGGCCACCATCCGCCTCCTACGCCGCCGTCTCGCCTTCTCTCTCGCGCTCAAAGACACCGACGAGAGCGGCACCTCCCAAGTAGAGAGACATGAGCGGCGCGGCGAGTAGAAGCTGCGTGAACGGATCGGTGGATGGCGTCAAGACGGCAGCCGCGATGACGGAACCGACGACGACGTATCTCCAAACGCTCAACATTTGCTTGGAGGTGACGATGCCCGTCTGCCCGAGAAGCAACTGAATGACTGGAACCTGGAACGAGAGACCAGTGGAGAAGAGCAGCACCAAGACGAATTCAAAGTATTGATCGATCGACCACAAAGACTCGACCGCACCATCGGCGTAGCCGACGAAAAACTTGAGCGCCGCGGGCACGAGAATGGCGTACGCGAACGCGATGCCCCCGTAAAACAACACCGATGAACCGAGAACAATCGGTCCGAGCGTCTTGCGCTCGTTCAACGTCAACCCGGGTAAGACGTATGCGATCGCTTCGTACAACACCACGGGCGCGCCCGCCAACAAACCAGAGTACCCCGCAACTTTCACCGTCGTGAAGAAGTACTCCCCCGGTCCGAGCTGAAGAAACCGCACGCCCTGCGACTTGACTGGTTCCTCCAAAAAAATCGTCAAATCCTTTGCGAAACAGAAGCACACCAAAATCAGCGCGCTCACCACCGCGGCGCTCACGATGGCGCGCTCGCGAAGCTCCTCCAAGTGTTCCCAAATGGTCATGGACACGTCGTCCGGAAGCTCGTCCTCGCCCGGGTACAAAAAGCTTCGCACCTGTTCCCGCTGTCGGTCCGCCGGCGGCGCCGAGACGAAGGCCTGCTTCGCCACCGCCGGCGCTTTATCCAACGGCGTCATCGCGTACGTTTCGTCCGCGTCCACCGCGGACGAACCCGCTTTGAACGCCGGATCATCCGTCAACGACGTCTTGAACCCGTCCGCGGCGAAAGAAGACGACGCCTCGGCCCCCCGCGCGCCTTCCTCTTCCTCCTCCGTCTCCCCTTCCGTTCGTTTCACAAACTCCCCGGAGTCGTCGAAGCTGAAAACCACCGGTCCGTCCCCACCGCGTCCGTTCGCTCGCGGCGTCACCGCCGTCCGAGACCGAGAGAGTCGGCACGGCTTCGCGCGCGCGCGCTGCGCCCTAAGCGGGGTCGTCGTCGTCGTCGTCGTCGTCCGCGCCATCTTGTATCGATGGACTCCTTCGCACCGCGCGCAGAGCGCCGGTGAGGTCGATAAAGCTCAATCAAACGCGAGCGTCGGCGTCGTCCGCTCGTCCGTCCGTCCGTTCGCGCGCGCGCGTTCGCCTCGTCGCGATGTGTCGTCGGAACCGACGCGCGTTCGAGCGTGACGTCAGTCGTGTCCGTGACATACAAAACCCTAGATAAGTACATTCACAACCCTAGTTATATATACATTGAATCATTCAAGACTATATCGTACAACTTATGTGCTTTCGAGTACTTTTCATACATATCATACATTACATTATTATGAGACTATATAACGTAATAAAAGAATGTTTTTTTGTCGAATCAAACTTTTTGTGTTTGAAACCGCACTCGGTCGACGACGACGACGACGACGCGCGAGACGGCGACGCGCGAGACGAGACCGCTCGCGGCGGGTCGAACCGACGTAAAGCCGTACCGTCGCATCGCGTCTTTCCGTCGGTCCGTCCGTCGGTCGCGCGTCCGTCGTTCCGTGCGCGTCGCTTCACTTAAGATTGAGATTCTCTGGTTGGCTCGTTAACGACCGCGATTGAACGATGGGTGACCGAACGACGCAAATCGCCCGGGAGTGGTTGTTCAAGTGCGCCAACGTCGTCGCGGAGTGCAGAGATTTCCCCGAAGTGCGCTCGGCGTCGACGAGCGGACGCGTACGCATTCGGACGACGGGTGAGGGCGACGACGGCGACGGCGCGAAAGGCTCGACGACGACGACGACGACGACGCGACGCGGACGCGGACGAAGAGCGTCGAAATCGAACCGGTGGTTTAATCTCGTCACGCCGCGGTCGGTGGACGTGGAAACGGCGCTAGAGAACGAGGAGGATTATAGCGATGACGGGCGCGCGGATGGGGACGCGTGGACGCACAGGGAGCGGTTGGTGGTGTTGGATGTTCGATTCGGAAGAGACGAAGAGGACGAGGACGAAGAGGATGAGGACGAAGCGCCGCCGACGAAACGGAAAACGATGATTGACGACGCGCTCTTGGAGCGATGGGTGTTTCATCTGGGCGCGGACGGGGATAAGGTTGGCGGGAATAACCACTTTAACAAGGATTTAGACGCGTCGGTGGTGTATAAACGAGGCGTCATCATGGTTCGGACGCTCGCGGCGTTGTTGCGAACGCTTCCGTCGCACGGGGCGAGGCTTCGCGCGTTACAAAGAAGAGCGGCGCATCCCTCGCGATCGAGCGTCGGTGGACGGTTTAGTTTTAGCGTGCGTGATTTGGACATCTCATCTTCGATCGAAGGCGCACATCCTGGGAAATCTGCGGGTTACAGGACGTACGCGTTCACCGACGTGGCGACATCCGTAGGCAAGTTGCGCGCGTGCGTCTACTTTTTGGATTCTCTCGCCGTCAAGGATATCGAGGATCGGTTCATCGCGGCGAGCGCCAGCGCCGTCGCCGCACCGCCACCACTGGTACCGTCGTTCCACGGCGGCGGGATCGACGTCGAACTCGCGGGTGGGGAAATGTCTTTATCGCCGTCGCCGACCAAGGTGGACGCGAGCACGATGACGCGCGCCGCGGAACGCGAAGCGGCGCTCAGAAGTTTATCCAGAGGTTTACGTTTCGACGACGGCGACGAAGCAAACGACGAGAGGAAGACGAAGACGATGTCGACATCGCACTCGTCTGATTCGTTGAAACCACCGCCGGGTGATAATCGTGGAGTCGTTCCTCCGATGGCGAGTTACACGAGTCCGAATAATCAACGCTACGACGCGGCGCCGAATTCCGCGCCGACGAGCGGACCCGCGCCGATTTACGGATTCAAAGCCGCGCCAGTCAAGACGACGACGACGCCTCCGTCGGGTGGTACCACCGCGTCCAGGAATATCATCGGCGCCGAGGTGACGCAACCGCGTTTACCGGGAAGACGACCGATGGCGTCGTGTTTGAAGATTGACGTCGGCACGTCGATGGAGCAACAGACGCAGCAACAGCAACAGCCCATCAGCGTCGCGGTGGTGCCGTCGAAACAACAACAAACCACGCCCGAGCCGTCAGTATCGCCGACGACGCCGCGAGCGTCCCCGATCGCGTGTTCCCCGGGACTTCCGCACGCGCGTCACTCGTCGGCCAACGCTTCCAGACACGGCGCTTCCAGACACGGCGTCGGCGCCGCGTCGCCCAGTTGGGGCGGACTCGGGTGTCCCGAGTCCCCGATCCCGAGTCTCGGGACGTCACCATCGCTCCCGAGTCGGTTTTCCTCGGGCGGTGGAGGTTCCCGCCGGTCGTCTTGGTCCCCGAGTTCGAGTCTGGGTACGTCGCTGCGAGACGTCGTCGGCGTCTATCCGCATTCGCCCGGCGCGTTTGGCAGACGCGTCAGCGGAGGAGGAACACTTCCGGAAGACGGCGGCTCGCCTCCTGTCGGTCCGAACGGCGACGACGCCAACGCGTATGATGACGTCGAATTCGCCCCGTTCGCCCTCGACGACGAGAATTCCGCCGGTGGGGCGACGTTTGTCGAACACACGCCGGCGGATTTACTCTCGCTTCTGGAAGCGCCTTCGCGTCTTCGTCGCAAGGATACCGACGGGCCCTTACCCCTCGACGCCGCCCTCGAAGACTCCACCGATTCCATCGTCAACAAGGTGGAGAGCGCCGGAACCGGTATCGGTGCCGTCAAGGCGCAGACGGAGGATAAGGCGACGACGTCCCAGCGACGAGCCGACAGAGACGCCGATTCCGCCGAACGCGTCACCCTCGCTTCGGCGTTGGTTGAATTGGAAAATTTACGTCTCATCCGCGATCGCATGTCCTGCGCCGACGCGTAGAGCCGAGACGGCGTCGTGCGGTTTCGTTTGTTTTCACGAGACCCAATCGTCGCCGCTCTCGTTCGTTCGTTTGTATCATAAAAATTCAATTGTCTTCGTCGTCGTCGCAAAGCCCCATCTTGATTTAAATTAAAAACCATCCACCCATCGTCGTCGTCGTCACACACCGTCGTCACACACCGTCGCGTCGCCGCTCCCCTCCGAGCGCGCCGACGCGGGTGAATCACGCCATGCGCGCGATGGTCCCCGCGCGTTGTCGCGCGACGAACCCGTCGGCGTCGGCGTCGAGTGAAGGACGAAGACGCGAACGCGTCATCGGCACCCTCGGTGCGTCGGCACGAACGAACGCTCGTCGGTACCGACGCGGTTCGGTCGTTCGATCGCGCGCGTCGTCGTCGGGCGACGCCGCGGATATTCCCGGGGACGACGCGTCGTCTTCGTCGCCGTCGTCGTCGTCGTCGTCGTCGCGCGAAGGGGAGACGGATGCGCAGAAACGATCGGCGCCTCGGTTGGTACCCTTCGCGGTGCGCGTCGCCACGCCCCCGCCGAAAGATCTCGGGACGCATAAGCTCCCGAAAAACACCGCGTGCGGGGAAACCATCGAAGTGGATGAATCGTGGTTCATCGTCGATCGCGTGACGACCATGTATAACCTCGTTCGCGGCAAATACAGAAAGGACGGAAGCCGGTTGGACGTGCAACGCGCGGAACGCTTCTTCGTAAACGCCAGTCTCGAAGCCGCGTTCGCCGCGGATTCCGCCGCCGGGCACGACGACGAGAAGAATCGGTGACGACGCGGGGAACGCGCTTCATTCTTATTTTAGCTCGCGCGACGACGCCGTCGCCAGTTGTTGTTTCATTGTAAAAAGGCTGTTATGACTCAATTTGCTCACGGAGAACGCGAACCGTCGTCGCCACTCGGCGACGCGCGAGACCGGTCGCGCGACGTCGCGCGGAGGCTGGGACCGCGCGGAAACGAACGCGAAAAAAATGTCCCGTCGCGCCGATCTCTTCGATCTCACCAACGTCAGTCCGCTGTGCGTGTCTCGCGCGGCGTGGTTATCCAGGGGGAAGAGCGGCGATGGCGATGGCGATGCCGCGGATGGATCTTTTCCGTTTTCGGTGTCACCGACAGCGGAGGTGTACGCCGCGAGACGCGCGCGCGATGACGACGGTGGTGATGCGGATGCGGGGAGGAAACCAGCGACGACGTGCGTGGCGGTGGTGAAGTCCGTATCGACGACGAGCGCGGGAACCGAAGTGCGCGTCGTCGTCCCGGAAGTCAAGAAGAGAGACGACGACGATGACGACGAGGAGGAGGAGGACGACGACGGTATCGTCGAGGAGGAGGATACGAATGCGATTTTCGAAGCGCGATTGCGAGCGGCGATGGATGCGGAGAGTAAAGGGGTGAGTTTAGATCGAATGTTTGGCGTCAAGGGTGGCGTACAGAATTCGCCGGTTCGGACGAGCGTCTCGGCTGAAGAAGAGGAAAAAGAGGAAGAGGTACCGGTACCGTCGTCGTCGCCGATTCCCGCTGAATCTCCAGTGATTGATGCGATGGATATCGATGCGAACGCGCCGGTGTTCATCGCGGAGGCGGCGTCCCCGGTGGGATGCGCCGCGCGAGAACCAGAGGCTGACGATTTGTCGGCGTCGGACGCGGCGTTCGAGCGCATGTTGGCCAGAGCCATGACAAAGCCGGAGACGCCGGTGGAGAAACAACCGCTCGAACGCGCGGTTCCGAAGAAGACGTTTGAACCGAAATTGCTCGTGAAATCGCCTGAGAAGTACGAACCTGCGGTGAAACCGACCGTCTCGACGGCGTCTTCGCTCGATTTCGAAGCGAAATTGGAAGCCGCGCTCAGGGCGGCGGAAGCCGGGGGCGATCTCACCGCCATTCTCAGTGGACCATCGCAAAAGACGATGCACTCGCCCGCGGGCGCGAACGACACGGCGGAGAGTCGGGTGAACTATCGCGAACTCGGGTTTACGAGGGCGGAGCGAGAACATCATCGATTACACGTAGCCGAGAACGACGCGCAGTAGAAAGAGTAAAGCCTCCCGCGGTGAGAATGAGTAAAGCGAGCGAAGAGTAAACTATTCATCGAAAATCAATCTAAAGCGTAATCGCAGTCATTTGTTGCGTGTCTAGAATCACCGTCTTGGTGTGTTTGCTCCCGAGCTTGCGCGCGACGTCGGCGACCAACGTCCGCCCGTCGACGCCGCCCTCGGCGTTTTCGGATTCGTCGGGCCAAAGGAGTTTCGCGCTCTCCAACCACGTTTCCGACTCCTTTTTCCGCTGTTCCCCCGACGCGCGAAGTACACTGCTATACCTCGCGTGGAGCACCGCCGAGAGGTGTCTCGCCTCGTGATCCGTCTTGGCTGCGGACGCGTCCTCGACGACGCGCGGGTAATGCGTCAATTTGATGGCGTTTCTGTACAATCCCTCCGCGAACATCACCCCGGCGCCGTCGCCGAGCTCCCCAGCCCCAGACGTCGCTCGCAGCGCCTTTGCGACGTACACGTCCCCGCTCACCGCGACGGCGACGCCGACGCGCGGGTGTTTATCGTCCCCGAGCGCCTCCGCCGCGCTCACCGCTCCGGCGGCGTACGATTCCGCGGCGTCCGTCGCCTCCGCGTCCGACGCCAACAACGCCTGCGCCAACGCCAACCGACAATCCACCCGCAGTTCCTCGGCGATGATTCTCGACGCCATCGCCCCCGTTTCTTCGCTCAGAGCCACGTCATCCGCGTACGCCATCGCGCGTTCGTACATTTCAATCGCTCTTCCGTTCTCTCCCCGCAATCGAGCCGCGTGTCCGAGCGTCTTCAACGCCGTCGCCACGCACCATCCGTGCGGTTGTCCTTTCGCCAATTCCAACGCGTTCGCGCGTCCGACCAAGATTTCTTCGCACCGCGTCGCGCTCTCCATCGCGTCCTCGACGCGAAACCGCGTCAACGCCGCCAACGCGCGCGCGCCCGACAAGGCTAAAAATCGCGAACCGTCGGAACCGTCGTCGCTCGCGCGCGTCAAAGCTTTCGCCATCCCACCCTCGATCGCCTCCCACGAAACCTCGCTCGACCGTCGTCTCGACGCCATCAGCGCCCACAACGCCGCGCTCGACGCCGCGTCCGCGTCGCTCTCCGCACTCTTTCTCGCTCTTTCGCACGCGTCCGAGGCGCCGACGACGTCGCCTCGTTCTCGCGTAAAGTGCGCCCGCGCGCTCGCCAACCTCGAGCTCGCGTCCCCCGATCCCGATCCCGCGCCGCCGCTACGGGCGACGATGGAGTCTCCGTGTTCGAGCACGCCCCTCGATTCGTCTCGCGCGCCGTCGCGCCATCGCGACGCGGCGTATTCGAGCATTTCCCGCGCCGTGCCCATCGTCGTCACCGATGCATCATCATCATCGTGACCACCACCCTTTATCGCCGTCGTGAACGCATCGGCGCGCGCGCGGGGCGACGGATACCCCCGGACGCGACCGAGGATCATCCCTCGCGTCGCCGCGCGAAGTACGGCTGACATTTTAGGCGGTACGCGAGTCGTCGGTCGTCGTGTGACGCATTCATTCATCCATTCATTCATCCATCCATTCGCGCGGCATTGATCCGCGCGGACGACCGACCACCGACCGATGGCGACGACGGAGACGCTGGAAACGCTGAAACACCTCGTGCGATGCGCGCGAGAGGACACGGCGATCCTGGACGTGCCGTCGCTGGCGTTTTTTAGAGAGTGGTTGGAAGTGGATTTACGAGCGACGATTCCACCGCCGACGACGAAAACGAAAACCGACGCCGACGACGACGCCGACGACGCGTTTCTCGACGACGAGATCATGCCCGAGGACGCGATCGACGCGTCGGCGCCGGCGATGGGGAACGAAGAACCGCCGGGCGACGATGGACTTTCGCCAAAGGATGAAGACGCGCTCGCGCGCGCGAAGACGGACGCGTCCAACGCGTTTAACGCCGGCGACTACGCGCTCGCGTTGGAGGGATACACGGCGGCGATACTCATCTCACCGTCGCCGTTGACGTACGCGAAACGCGCCGAGGCGTTGATCAAGCTGAGACGACCGAACGCGGCGATTCGGGACTGCGACGCGGCGCTGAAGATGAACCCGGATTCGGCCAAGGCGTTGAAAATCCGAGGCGCCGCGTATAGGTATCTCGGGCGGTGGAACGACGCCAACCGCGATCTCTCCGCAGGGTTGAACGCGGATTTCGATGAGACGTACGGGGAGATTCATAAAAAGGTTTTGAGCGTCGTGCACGAGATGCACGTGCGGGAAGGGAAGAAGCGAGCGGAACGCGAGGCGCGCGCGAAGGCGGATGCGGAACGGAAACGGGCCGAGACGGTCAAGGCGCGAGCGGAAGCGGAAGCCGCGGCGGCGGCGGCGGCGGGCGGCGGTGGAACGCCCGGGGGAACGCCCGGGGGAATGCCCGGTGGGTTCCCGGGCGGCGGGATTCCCGGCGTCCCACCGGGCGTGGCGGAAAAGTTGGCGTCCGATCCCGATTTGATGAAGGCGATGCAAAATCCAAAAGTCATGCAAGCGTTTCAAGCCATGCTCTCCAATCCGATGAGCGCGATGCAGTACATGAGCGATCCAGAGGTTGGTCCGGTGATTCAAAAGATGATGGCTGCGTACGGCATGCCCGGGGGAACGCCCGGAGGGGGCGCGCCGGGAGGAGGAGGTCCGTTCGGCGGGTTCGGCGGCGCCGCTCCGGGCGGACGAGGCTCAGCCGCGGACGACGTCGATTAAATCCAGGGCGACGGCGACGAATTGATGACGCCCTTCGCGAGGCGACGAGAAGAACGAAAAGCAAACAGACGATGTGAAACCGAAACGCGCATCCATCACGCCCGACGACGCGCGTAAAACCAATGAATGAAACATTCAATCGATACCAACAAAACGACGCGCGCGCTCGCCCGCGCGAAATCCAACAGTCTCGGCGCCACTGCGCGACGACACCGCGTCGACGACACCGCGCTCCCGATGTCGGCGCCGTCCGGCGAGGCGGGAGGTTCCCGTCTCGATCGCCTCATCAGGCTCCTCGATACCGGGTCGTCCCTAGAGGCTCGACGCGAAGCCGCGAGACAGATCGGTGAACTCGCGGCGTCGCACGCGAACCAATTACCGAACCTTCTTCGTCGCGTCCGCGCGCACCTGCGGAGTAAAAAGTGGGAGACGCGCACGGCGGCGAGCGCGACGTTGAGCGAGATCTCGTCGCGGTTGAAACACCCGACGGTGGAGACGCTGATAAAGTTGGAGAGCGAAGAAGCGGCGGTGAAACGCGAAGACGGAGGAGGAAACGCGGCGAACGCGAACGCGCCGTACGGAACGGGATCGGATGCGTTGGATTTGACGTTTGCAAAGTTTAACGTGGAGGCCGTGTTGGAAAAAGCGGGGATTCTCTTGAGCTCGAGCGGGACGAGCTGGCACTTGGAGCACGGACCGGGAACCAAGGCGGAACGACTGGCGCAAGCCAAAGCGTCGCTCAAGAGACGTTTGGGAATGGAACTCGGACCGGAAGCCGGGGCGATGATGGATGAGAACATGAAAATGAGCGATTTAGTTAAAGATGAAGATCTGCTCGATGACGACAAGGACAAGGTGGAGGTGAAGGAGAAGGTTGCCGTCGGGGATAGCGCCGCCGAAGCGGTCGACGGTTTGACTGGCGACGTGGACTATAGCCATCTCAGCGCGCGAGAGCTGAATAAACTCAAGAGAAAGGCGAAAAGAATGCTCAGAGAAGGCATAGATCCAGCGCACGCGAAGCGGTCGAAAAAAGATGAGGAAGCGGCGAGGATTGAAAAGGAAAAGGCGGAAGCCGAGGAGGATGACGAAGAGCAGGCGGAAGTCGAAGCGGGCGGTTGGCCTCTGGCGCGAACGTGCGAGGCGCTCGCGTACATGATGTTTTCCGAGGGTTGGGAGGAACGACACGGCGCCGCTGCCGCATTGCGTGAGGTTTTGCGCCACCAAGCGGCGAGCGCAGCCATTTGGGCGCCCCCGCCGGGCATTAAGCCAGAACCGGGAACCATCGAGGCTGCGCGGGACGCGAACGCCGCGTGGTTGGAAGACATGTGCGTGCGTCTGTTGTGCATTTTGGCGCTCGATCGTTTCGGTGATTTCGCCGGGGATGGTGCCGTTGCCCCAGTTCGCGAGACCTCTGCCCAGGCGCTCGGTGCGGCGCTGTTACCGCTCGCCCCAGACGCCGTAGATGCCGTCGTTTCGTGTACGCTCACTTTGCTCTCGAGACCAGAGTGGGAGGTTCGTCATTCGGCGTTGCTCGGATTGAAGTATATTTTGGCTGCGAAATCTGAGCTCGCGCTCGACCTTTTGCCCGCGGCGCTTCCCGCGGCGACCAAGGCGCTCGTGGACGCGGACGACGACGTCAGAGGAGCCGCCGCCGAGTCTCTGCTCCCGGCGGCGGAGCATTTGCCCAAACACCCAAAGTTCAACGAGCTGCTGTCGTCTCTTTGGGGTTTGCTCAATGAACTCGACGATCTCTCGCCGAGCGCGGTGCCAGTGATGAAACTCATCGCCAAACTCTACGCGTTGCAATCGACTCGCGAAAAGTCAAACGCAGACTTGGCGGAAGTAGTTCCTCGCTTGTGGCCGTTTGCGGCGCATCCGATGGCGTCTGTTCGATTAGCCGTGTGGCAGACGTTGTTATGTTTGCTCGCCGTCGAGCCGGACGCTTCGACGCAGCTTTGGGTTCAAGAGGCGTGTGCGCCGGCGATGCGCCACGCGTTCCAGGGAGCTCTGCTCGACGTCGATCGCGCGAGCGCTGAAGCTGCCACCGAGGCGTGGAGTGCGCTCTTGCGAGCCGTGCCCGTCGCCATCATCGAGGCCACTTTCATGGTGCACGGTGGCAAATGGACAGAGCTCTCGACGACGGTGGCGAAAGCGTGCGGTGAAGGCAAACTCATCTTTGTCTCGACTCCGCCCAGCGTCAAGGGTGAAATTCGCGCCGTTGCGAAAGATTGGCCAGCGACCACCGCCGGTCGTTTGCGCGGCTTGGAGTGTCTCGCAAAGCTTGCGGCGGCGTTTGGGGCTCACGGACGCAGTGGAGCGGTCGAGACGATGGAAAAGTACGTCACGGGTATGTTGACGAGTGCTCAAGGCACCGCGCGTCTCGCGGGCGCGCATCTCCTCAACCTTTGGCTTCACGTCGTGCCTCCGGGCCCGCAGCGCCCGGCTTTGCAATCTCCGGGCGCTCAACTCGGTACCATTCTCGCGAATACCAACCCTGCGTATCCGAGCGCACCTTCGCCGTCTCCGTACGGCGAAGTGGCTCAAATGGTCAAGTACGTCAAGAGCGAGTCCATGGCGTTCCTTCGCGTCGCTGCAACGAACGGGGTCAAGCTGACTGGCGACGTCCCGAGTCCTGAAGCGGATGGCTTTGGCGCCGATTCCGCGGCGACGCTTTCTGCCGCCATTCCACAGGTACGTGTTCGATCTCGTTCTCTCGTTCTCTCGTTTTTCTTCTTTTTCTATCCTTTTCGCGCTCGTCGCGTTTGGAGTTTGTTCGCGACGATCGACGCATTGCGACGATCGACGTCGTTGGACGTTCCGCCCTTCATACCCGCGCAGCGATGCGCATTGCAGTATTTCGGGTTCCGGACGATTTTAAATCGTGTCCAACTCCTACATTAAACCGAGAGTCACAGGTTTCCCCAGCCTAGCATTGGATGGAGAGAAGTATAACTTTCTCGCACAATCGAAACGCATTGTTTCGTCTTCAACCTTTACGTTTTGCTCGTCTTCAACCTTTACGAGGAGACGTTTTACTGACTGACGTTGATTTTTTCTTCTTTGACGCAGTCTGATAATCAAGCGGTCGAAACCGCGCGTAGTTCCCTCCACGCATCGGCGCAACGTCTGCGAGATGCGGAGGCGAAGATACACGGGTCTGTGCTCGCAGCAGCCGCGGGTGCTGCCGTCGGTTTCGGTGCGCTTCCTCCAAAGCTCAATCCATTTATCCAACCTCTCATGGCTTCGGTACGCCGCGAACGCGACGAAGTTTTGCAAGGACGCGGCGCGGCGTCCATTTCGTCAATGTTGAAGCTCTGTGCGGAACGCAAACCGTCTCCGAATGATAAGCTGATAAAGAACATCACCTCGATGGTTTGCGGCGACGAAGAAGAAACGCTCAAAGCCGGGACGACTAAGGACGTCGAGGTGGAGGAAGACGCGTCAGCAAAGAAGAAGAAATCACCCGCGGGCATTGTGGACGAAGACGTCATCAGCGATGCCGCAATCGCCCGCAGAGGAGGGGAGGCGGTGGTGCGAGCCATTTCATCCACGTTTGGTGCCGACGTGTTCAACAAGCTCGGCGCTTTGACAAACATCATGGTGAAGCCAATCACGCAGGCGCCGTCTGAATCCGCCGGCGTCGCGGAGTTGCAAACTCTGGTTGACGCTCTGCAAATGCTCAAGGTTTACGGTCCGGTTGCCCACGAATCGCTTCAACCCAAGGTCATTGAACTGACAAAGGCGGCATTCGCGGCGGCGCTTTACGCCGACGTTGCGGTGCGCAAAACGGCCGCGAGCACTATTGCCACCGTCGCTTCGAAACATCCCGAGCGAGTCATCGGTCCGTTGCTCGAGTACATCGTGCCTCAACTCGAGCAAGGCGAAGCGGCGTCTGAGACGGCGAAGCGATCCGGAGCCGTGGGTCTTGCCAGCGAACTCGTCAAACAGCTCGGCGCCACGCTCGCGCCGTACTGCGTGCTCTTGCTCGTTCCATTGATGGGTCGCATGAGCGATCCGGATTTGGCCATTAGAAGCGCTGCGACGCGCGCGTTCGCGAGTTTGGTACCACTGCTCCCGCTCGCGAGCGGTAAGGAACCTCCGAGTGAACTCACCGACGCGCAGAAGGAACGCTCCAAAAAAGATGGTGCGTTCCTCGAGGCGCTCTTAGACAATAGCAAAATCGAAGATTTCAAGCTTCCCTTCAAGTGCTCGCGGACGTTGCGTCCGTATCAGCAAGACGGCGTCAACTGGTTGGCGTTTTTACGTCGTTTCAAGTTGCACGGCGCGTTGGCGGACGACATGGGTCTCGGCAAAACGCTCCAGTCTACGTGTATCTTAGCTGCGACGACTGTCGAGCGCAGAGAATCTGGCGCGAAAACGCTGCCACACCTCGTCATTTGCCCGACGACGCTCGTCGGACACTGGGCGCACGAAATTGGTTTGTACGTCGAGCCGGATGTGTTGCGGCCTCTCGAATACCAAGGAACTCCGGCTGAACGCGATGCGTTGCAGAAGCACTTTGACAAGTACGACGTCGTTATCATGTCGTACGAATCCGCGCGGGCGGATGCGCACACGCTCGACAAGTTTGATTGGTGCTACTGCGTCCTCGACGAAGGTCACGCCATTCGCAATCCAAAGAGCCGAGTCACGCAAGCCGTCAAACAGGTTCGCGCCGAACATAGATTGTTGTTGTCGGGTACGCCTATTCAGAATGACGTCGTCGAGCTTTGGAGTTTATTCGACTTTCTCATGCCCGGTTTCCTAGGAACCGAAAGAGAGTTCAAGTCGACTTACGGCATTGCCGCCGCGCGATCCGCCGCCGCAAAGAAGGGTGGTGGATTGACGGAGCAAGGTGCGCTCGCGACTGGGGCGTTACACAAGCAAGTCATGCCGTTTGTGATGCGTCGTACGAAGGACCAAGTGCTCAAGGATTTGCCGCCAAAGATTATCCAGGATGTGTACGTCGAGCTCACCGAAACGCAGCGTAAAATGTACGACGCGTTTGAGTCTAGCGAAGCGAAGAATGAAGCCGTCGCGGCGGTTGAAAGCGGTGGCTCCGCCGAAGGGGCGGCGCAGCACGTCTTCACGACGCTTCAGTACTTGCGCAAGCTCTGCTCTCACCCAAAGCTCGTCGCCAACGATCCGAAAAAATTGAAGAAGATCGACCCAGAACTGCGATCGCCCAAGTTTGACGCGCTCAAGCAAATTTTGCTCGATTGCGGCATCGGCGTCGACGTGGAGGAAGAAAAAGCGAGCGGAGAATCCAAACCGAACCCGGCGTCCGGTTCCGGACATCGCGTCTTGGTGTTCTCCCAGCTCAAGAGCTTGCTCGATCTCGTCGAGACGGAACTTTTCACGTCGCAAATGCGCGACGTGAGCTGGCTCAGACTCGACGGCGGCGTCGCCCCGTCGCAGCGTTTCGAAGTGGTGCGTAAATTCAACGCCGATCCATCCATTGACGTCTTACTCCTCACCACCCACGTCGGTGGTTTGGGCTTAAACCTCACGTCCGCCGACACGGTTGTCTTTTTGGAGCACGATTGGAACCCACAAAAGGATTTACAAGCCATGGATCGAGCGCACCGACTCGGTCAACGCCGAACGGTAAACGTCTATCGCATTTTAACCCGCGGTACGCTCGAGGAAAAAATCATGTCTCTCCAGCGTTTCAAGCTCGACGTCGCCAACGCCGTCGTCAACGCCGACAACGCTTCCATGAGTGCCATGGACACTGGTCAAATGCTCGAGCTTTTCACCGCCGAAAAGGGCGCCAAGCTCGACAAGGATGGACGACCCGTCGCCGCTTCGGCGTCCGCCGCCACCAAGGGTGCCGCCGCCGCCGCTGCCGGCGCCGCCTCTGGCGGTCTCGCAAACATAGTCAACGGTTTAGAAGAGTTGTGGGACGAGTCGCAATACGCTGAGGAGTTTAGCGTCGACGACTTTGTTTCCAAATTACAAAAGTAACGGCGCGACCGTCTAGTCAGACTTGAGAGCTTGAAGTGAAAACACAACCGAAACGAACGATCACCCTTTCGCGCCCTCACCTCACTCGTCGCCGCCGCGTGGACGCACGGACGCGCGACGAACATGTGCGCGGCGTCGTCATCCGCGTCGTCGTCGTCCCATCGCCGAACGTCGACGTCGACGTCGATCGCGACGCGTCGTTCGCGTCGGCAAAAATGGTTTTCAAAAAAAGTGGTTGAGAATCGCAGCGTCATCTGTCGCGGCGCGCGACGTCGTCGGGACGAAGCCGCGGCGAGCAGGGCGGTGGAGGATGAGAAAACAACTGCAGAGACGACGTCGAGCGCGGGGGACGACGATTGCGAGGCGCACTTGGGACACGCGCGAGGAACTTGGGAACGAGACTTGGTTGAGTTTTGGAGGGATTACGCGTCGGCGCGAGACCGAACCATTCGCGCGCTCATCTCTGTCGCGGAAAAGGAACCGTCGATGCGAGACCCGATATCGATCGCGGTCGCGGGGGATCGTTTGCGGCAGTTGCTGCCGGATATCGACGTGTGCGCGGTGTTTGAACGGGACCCGTCGGCGATTCGAGTCGAGTTTGTTTCAGCGAGCAAGCGCGTGTTGGAACTTCAAGACGTCCTGTGTTCGTCCGACATGTGCCGAGACGTCACGGGACTCATCGAGCGTCATCCAACGCTTTTGCTCGTCGACGACATTCACGCGCACATTGAACGCGCGGTGGAAAAGCTGGCGAGTTTAGACCCCCGTTGCGACGCGCGCGCCGTCGTCCACGAGTTTCCCGAGTTGATTTACCGCATTCACTCCTACGACTACGTCGAGAGTCTCCCCATAAGCATTCAAAATATGCTCTTAGACAGCGCGAGCGAGGATCAAACCACGCTCGAGGATTACGACCGCGCCTGGGACGAGAGAGAGGCGCGCGACGCCGCCGCGGAGGGCGACGTCCAAGACTTTTTCGCCGGCGACGCCACAGAGTGGATGATTGACGGTTACTGGGAGCCTCCCGGGGCGTCGTCGACGCTTACGAACGCCGACGCCGACGACGCCGACGCCGACGACGCGTGAACGGCACCGCTCGCTGTACGATACGCACGCACACGTTTTGAACCGCCTTAAAGTTGTAACTGTAACGACCGAAACCAAAAGCGACGATTCGCATCCATATGTACAAACAGTATGAAAGGGGCCACAGAGGGGAAGGATGGAAGCCTTGCGCGTCGAGCAGTCTCGACGAACCTCATTCCGACGCCGCCCGCCCGCCTCGACGACGACCGACGACGCCCGCGACGCTCGAGAGGAAACGGAAGAGACGACGCAGATGACGGCGTTGGACGACGCGACGAACAAGGTGCGCGCGCGCGAACACCGGAACGAGTGAATGTGCAAAAACGCGATTTCGCAACGACATCTTGTTTTCCGTAACGACGCGACGCTCGATGAACGACTGACGCGAACGGCGACGACGACGACGACGCGCGCGCGTCCTTGTTCTTCGTGACTTTACAGACGGGTAAAACCGGGTCGACGCACTCTGGACGGGCGACGACGCGAGGGAGTTCTAAGGGAAACTCGACCGGGGGGGAGGAACGCGGCGGCGGGAGACGCGCGAGCGGGGGGTCGAGGAAAAAATCAACGGGAGGGACGACGACGGCGACGACGTCGGCGTCGTTTAGTTCGATCCCGAGCGTGACTAAAGGTGATTCGTTCACGGGGGCGTCGAATTCTCCGCCGGGGTTTGAACCCACCCCGGGGTCTACGATGTTGCGAAGGACGAGCGCGACGAGCGCGACGACTGAATCCGACGCGGGAAGCGGGGCGACGCGAAGAAGTTCTCGCGCACACAAAGAAGTTCGACGATTCGGTGAGTTCCAGAGCTGGGAGACCGTCGCCGCGGATGAGGTGCCGCCTTCACCCGCGTTTGTGGGGAACCCGCGTCAACGTCAAGCCCATCTCGAGGCGTACGCCAAGGCGCGTTACGAAGAGGAAATCGCCGCGCGTAAAGCCGCGGGCATTTCGTGCGATGACACGGTGGCGGACGTGCAGAGCCGCGTGGCGGAAATCATGAAGGCGGCAGAGGCGCTTCCGGATTACGTCCCTTCGCCGTCGCCGGCGAAGGGGTTTCCGAAGAAGAGTTTAAGGGAACAGTTGCAAGAGTCGTGGCAAGGAAAAGGATACTATGCGCGTTTAATGGCCACCATGGCGTCGCCTTCGCCGGCGAGACCGGGACGACCACCGCACATGCAGCGATTCGGTGGCGCTGCTGGGGCATCCGGGGCGGCGGCGGCGGCGAACGCCGCGGCGGTGAAAGCGGCGAGAGAAGCGCGGGCGACCGAGGCGGCGAAACAACAAGAGTCGTTGGCCAACATGTCTGGCGCGCGACTCGCCGGGGCGAACGGCGGCGGTTATTTGTTTGCCAATCTTCCGGGTATGTCGGCGCCACCGGCGGCGCCAAAGGTTGCGAACCCGGTCCCGGCGAAATCCAAGGCGGGGGCGTCAAAGCGAAAGAGCGGGGACATGATGCCTCCGCCAGGGGTGAAGCGATCAATCGAGACGGAGACCGAGGCGTCGTCCCCGGAAGCTTCAAAGAGTGAGGTGACGATTGAGAGCGTGACGAAGACGATCCAAAAGGCGCTCAGACGACTTTCCATGTCACCGGCGCCGGGACGGTTGATGGCGATGCACGACACCTCGACGGATTCGTCGTCGCCACCCATGGCGGGCATGCAGCTGAAATTTGGATCGCCGAGCGATTCGGCGGGTGGTTTGGACGTGGACGCCGCGATGCGCGGCGACGACGTCGAAGCCATGCGCAGAGCGCTCAAAGAATTGAGAAGAGAAAATGAAGAGCTTCGCGCGCGACTAGCCTCATCGGATGGCGTTCGTTGAGCGACGGCGCACAGCGAACACGATTGTTATGAACATGCGATGAAATGATTACTACTGGTACCTACAAAACGCGTTGAAACACACGTGCATCCTCCTACTGGTACGATGGCGTTTGTTGAGCGACGTACGTCGGCGCCCCCACACCGACGACGCGTTGTTGACTCGCGTAAATAGGCATCGGCGGCGCTTGTCGTCGTTGTTGGTTCGCGACGTATACCGGTCTTCCGGCGACAACCATTCGCGGGATCGCTCCGTTCGGTGCGGGATACGCGTTGGGATACGTCACGGCGTATCCTCTAAACTGCGCACCCGAGCGACGCTTGCTTCTTTGGACGTAGAAACAGGCCACAGAGGCGGCGATAATGGCGAAACCAGCCGCCGACGCACCGGCGATGATGATGACTTGTCGCGTCGATGACGACTTTGAATCGTCTTTTGAAGACAAAATCGTCGTCTCCGCCGACGTCGCCTCGGTCAATCCTTCAGACCAGAGCGCGGCTAGGAGATTTCCATCCCCCGTCGAGAAAACTTGTTGCGCCTGCGACGCGCTCGCCGCGTGGATTTCGTATAAAATCTCAATGCGGCCGTTTGACTGTAACAACACCCTGCGTCGAAGCGTCACCACGTCGCGAACGCGCGTGATAAAGATGGCTTCCCATCCGTCCGTAAGAAACGGCATGGTGCTCGCGACGGCGCGTCTAAAGGCCAGTCGCTTCTGATCGTCGAATTCGGCAGCCGCATAGCCAGTGATGACGCACGATGCGTCTATGATTTGCTCTGTCGATGACGGCGGTGTTGAATCGTCGTCGTCGCCGCCGCCGTCGTCATTGTCGACTTCAAGTACGTGCACTGAATCGACCGGTTTGCACTCGCCGTATCCGTCGCACACTTTGTCGTATATACCATCGGTCACCGTTCCGCACGGAAAGCCGAGCGGAGCGTCCATGTCGTCAAAGTCATCGGCATCGCACGAGGTTTGACTCGCGAAACAGTACCACTTGCCCGAACATACGGAGGATGACCCAGCTTGTTGTACGTCAGGTATGGCGCACACCGCAGTCACCCCATGACCTCCGTGCGAGCTGACGCTGACCGACGCGTACTTTTCATAAATCGCATTAATGTTTTGGCAATGGTACTCTGTGTTACGGCACTTGTTTGCCCAACACGCACCTTTATCACCGTACCCGTCGGAGCACTCCGTACCATCCGGCGTCAGCACGTCTTCTGGACACAAATTGGACGAACCATCACAGGTTTCAGTCGTATCGCACGGCCCGACGGACGCGCGGCACACCGTGCCCGCGGACGCGATGGAACACGTCGTGACGTCGCAACACGCATCCTTTGCAGAACACTGCGCGCTTCCTTGCAATCTACAACTTTTTCCGTTGCAACACGGATCGTCGTGCGTCGTGCAATCTTTGTCCAAGCAATCGCAGTCCTCTCCAGGCTCGACGATGCCGTTGCCGCACACTGACTCGCTTCCGCTTGACAGACACGTGTAACCGTCAATGCCGCGACTGTATTCCTCCATCGTGCAATCGCTCCAGTCGTACGGTACGTCAAATCCAGCGTACGCCGCCATGATGTGATAGCCCGGATGACACTCGTCTTCGTAGTCTACATAATCTGGCGGTAAATCTGGCCCTTCGTCGTGACTGAAACCGAGTTGATGCCCGATTTCGTGTGCGACAGTCACCGCGTCGGCTTGCGTGTAATCCTTCCAGACCATGGACAGCGCAGTCGGATAGTCAGAGCACACAGATTTCATGTATGCTAATCCAATCGTATCACTTTCAAATTCCAAGCCAGAGAACAGATGCACCACGTCGTGCTGCTCGAGTGACGCTCTATTGTCCCAACGCCAATCGTCGACGTCCTGGATGAGCTCAAGGGCGTTGACATTTTGAGGGTAAGGGTCACCTTGCGTGAATGTCACAATCTCCTTCAAAACAAGCTTGATTGGCGGATCGAACGCGTCTTCGTACAGTGAGTTTGCGACATTCACGGCGTACAACGTGTCTTCGTCGAGCTCGAGCTGCGAACTGAACATGTCGTACCTCGCCTTGTCGTTCAACACGACCATTTCAATGTATCGCTGGTCGCTCGACGATAACTGACGCGCGCGCGAGGATACATTCGCAAACGAGGATTCCCCCGCAAGTTCGGCGACGGCATCGCTATCCTCGCGCGCAAACATGTTTGCCGGCGCCTTCAACGGCGCGTCTATAACGCCAGCTGCCCGCTTGAACAACCGCGTGACGTTCAACACCACCCGCTCCAACGGATCAGACCCGACCGAAACACCCTCCCTCGACAAGTACTCCGCCGAAGCTTCCTCGCTCGCCCGCTCGAACGCCACATTCGCATCCCCGCCTCCTCGAATCTGTCCCCGCGTGACGCCGTCGCACAACGCCGCCACCGCGGGCGCCCTCGTCCGTTCCCCCCCGTCCGAAGCTTTACCCGCGTACTGACACCTCGTCGCCCCTCGCGCGTCCTCTGCATCCAACGAAAACATTTCAAACGTCCGTTCGCGCATCACTTTCGACCCTCTCGCACCGGCGCTCAGCGCCCGTCCGCGTCCATCCGCGTCGGCGCTCCGCCCCGTCTCGCGCGTGGACGCGCACTCGCGCGACGTCAGCCCATCCTTCACCGACACCTCTGCCCGCCATGTCGTCCCGAACGCGTCCAGTGCGAACGACACCGTCTTCGCGTACCCTCCATCGCGCGGTTCGTCGCCCCGCGCGACGTCCCGAAGCCTCGCGAGCGTCCAAATCGGCGCCGTTTCCGCGGTCAACGCCCTTCCCTCGTCGTTCGACGTTGACGCCGTCGGCGACGCGTGGGCGACGAGACCGGCGCACGCGAGCGCCGCGAGGACGAATCCAACGATTCGCGTCGACGTCGGGCTCGACGCGCGTCGATCCCGGCGGCGGGACGCGCGCGCGGCGGCCATTCGCGCGTCGGGCTGTGCGGTTGTCCGACCGACCGACGCGTGCACTTTCGGTGATATACACGTATTGTACCGTGTACATGCCCCTGTAATGAACCTACTTTACACCGGTATCTTCCGAATAACACGTGGAACGCGCGATCGGGAGATATCCCTTCGAGCGTGTGACTTTGACGAGTCATGACCCGTCATGAATCGTTCGTTCGCGCGACAGGTAAGGTCCACGTCGTGCGCGATCGTCCGTTGTTTGCGACGCGCGCGAGTACGTTCGTGACTTTCGCCGACACGTTTCGCATTCGTGGGGACGCATATCAACGAGATCATCATGCCGACTGTTCAACAGCCGCGCCGCGGCGCTACCAGACGCGTGTTGAAAGCGGCGGGCCTTGCGTTGGGCGCCGTCTTGGTCTCGTCTCAAGCGCAAGGGGCCTACGCTGCTGACGGCGCTGCGACGGCCGAGTCGACATGTGGTGGTCCTGGCCACGTGAACTCTGAACCGAACGGCGACGGAAACTGCGAGTGCGGGATTGGCTACTCTGACAGACAAGTCCAGACAGCTACTGTTCCGTCCCCAGTCTCACCTGAACTCGATTGCAGATACTGCGCACCTGGGTACTACCTGAAGACGCCGCGCTCTGACACGAGCGACAACACTGGTTTTGGCGCTGTATGCGGGGAAATCGATCAAACCAAGTTGCACTCCACGACGGTAAACGCGGCTATCAAAGGTGCAGACATCAAAGTCCTTGGAGGCGCACAAGCGCCACCAACCAGCGCAAATGACGGTAATTTCTGTGCTGCAGGTCACTGGGGCACCGCCACCAGCTTTGACGGTACCGGCTGTACCGCGTGCCCCTTTGGCGGTTCTTCGGTCGCTGGCTCCAGCTTAGTCACTATGTGTATTCCGGATTGCTCCTCGCTCACTGTCGCGAAAGATAGTGACGGTATCACCCCGTTGTCCGCTGGTGATGGTATTCAACTCGTCACATCT
>Ga0255772_10000791_pt1 | contig 30988 bp, 48 predicted proteins | sample 071ome_34_FD_179970 | JGI IMG/M metagenome (GOLD analysis project Ga0255772, IMG submission 179970) | Coastal salt marsh microbial communities from the Groves Creek Marsh, Skidaway Island, Georgia - 071411BT metaG (version 2) | ecosystem: Environmental > Aquatic > Marine > Intertidal zone >...
AAATGGTCATTAATGATGTCCGTTATCCTAAACAAATATTTAAAGATGCAGACCTACTAGCAGAACTTGGTATTACATCTTACACACCAGAGGCAGTAGCAGACCAAAGATACTATTGGAATACTACTGATAATCCTAAAGATGTTGATACATTAAAAAAAGGAATGATTGCTAAGGTAAAAACACAAGTAGGTGCTAGACTATCACAAACAGATTGGATGGTAGTAAGAGCAACTGAAGGTGGCACAGCTGTTCCTAGTGATGTAACTACATATAGAACTGCAATCAGAACAGAAGGCAATACTAAAGAAACAGAGATTAATGCACTAACAACCATTGATGATATTATTGGTTATGAGAACGCATCATATACAGAAGTTAGAAAAGTAAAACATACTGATGATAATGGAGTAGAAACTTATGGTCCTGAAACAGAATCATATACTAGAAGCATTGATAAGTGTATACACTTTACAGCAACTGACCCATTAGCAGAAGTAGACCCTGCATTTGTATCATTAACTGAGGATTAATTATGCCAATACTAAGAAACCCACTAAACGGAAGATTGATAAAAAACAATTTTTGGAATAGAATAAAGGTAGCTATATTAAAGGTATTTAACAAATGATGACACTACTCACAAATGTTTTACCGATTCTAAGTGGTTTCTTAATGAAACTGTTTGCTATGAATCAACAAGCAAAACAAGATGCACAGAAGATGCAACTTGAAGCCTTAACTGCTCGATCAGTTGAAATAGATAAAGCAAGAGAACAAGCAAACAAAGAAAGTCCTATGGCTGCAATGAATCGTAGGATTATTATTCTTACAATTTTAGCACTCATTATATTTACACAAGTTGCTCCGCCATTAATGGACATTAAAACAACTATTCCAGTTATAGAAAAATCAAATGGTTTTCTTGGTTTTGGTGGTGGCGAAACAACTACATTTATTGAAGTTGCAGGTCTAGTCAAATATACAGAAGTATTTGAATGGGCATCACTTATTATTGAGTTCTATTTTGGAGCGCAATTAGCCAAGAGATAATGACTAAGATTAGTGAAAAAGTAGAACAACTTGAAAAAGATGTTGTTAAGATAAACACACGACTGGATGAAAAGTTTACGGGTATTGATGGTCGTTTAAAAGGCATAGACATACAATTAGAAAATTTAAACACAAAATTTACAACATTGTTATACACGCTTCTAGGTGGTGTCATAATGATTGCAGGTTTAGTGTTAAGTGGCAATGCAAAAGCAGCCGATACCAACATTACAACAACTACTACTTCTACATCTACAAATACTAATAACACAACTTCTAGTTCTACAATGGACTACAAGAATCAACCAGTACAAAGAGCTGCTGCACCTAATGTAACTGTTACTAATAATGATGTATGTGTTGCTGGTATATCTGGTGGCGCTCAAGGTAATGCTATTGGTATATCGTTTGGTACTACAGTAACTGATCCAAATTGTGAAAGAATTAAACTAGCTAGAGAGTTACGCAATGCAAACATGAAAGTAGCTTCTGTTGCTATTCTTTGTCAAGACCCACGAGTATTCCAGGCTATGATTGATTCTGGTACACCTTGTCCGTTTAAGGGTTTGATTGGCGATCAGGCAAGAGATATGTGGAATAAATATCCAGAGTTAAGAGCTGATTATGCAGATTATCTTAAGAAGATAGACATTCTTGTTACTGCTGGTTATATGGATAAAGATGGCAATATGTTAGAGAAGGCAAATGCGGAAACTGATAGCAAGTTTAAGTCTAGTTCTGACAACTGGAATTAATGCTCTTACGAGTGATAATCTAGTACAAGACCCTTATGTTGAGTTTCTGGATAGCACTTACGATTATCCAAATATCCATAATCATGGCACTTGGACACAAGACCCTTACATCTATACTGGCAATATTAATTACGAACATTCTGCTGTGGCAGAGTACGACATTAATCTTGACACACTCACATTTGAAATAACTCAAGCAAACTACGGATACACTTACAAATCCAATTCAACTGGTGAAGGTGCTATTGCTATTGCATTGATTGATGCTGATGGCAATATGATTGATGATGCAGTACACGAGTTTGACATTACGACTGTTAATGAGTGGATTGATGTAGATAAAATTTACAATGACATGGACAATCTTAGTCAAGCAAAAGAGTTATGGTTAGGTGTTGGTGGTATATCAGATAGGAATGGTACAGATGACATAATGATTACTGACATCTATTTGACTTACGAATATCAAGAAATACCATTAGATATTATTACAGACACAAGCATTAGTCTTGCTCTTGATGATAGTGTTTATACAAAACTACCAGATGTGTCTTATAATTTTCCAGCAGAAATGCCATCTACACCAGAACCAGAAGTTACACAACCTACACAAACACAAGCACCTGCACCAACTCCAACACCTACACCTGTAGCTGCACCTACTCCAGTATCTGCACCTACTCCTACACCTACATCAACACCTAAACCAGTTGCTAAAACAACAACTGCTAAAACAACAACTAAGAAGGAGAGTAAAAGTGCATCTAAAACAGAAACAAGAAAGGAATCAAGAAGTGAGGGAGTCGCTCAAGCTATTGAAACAACATCCCTTGTTGCTACTGCTGTCGGTGTTAATAACTTTTCTAACCCTACTGAGTTTTTTGCTAGTGTTGGAATGGATTTTGAATCATATACTGGTGTTGATCTAGTAGAAGTAATTCAATTAGAAGAAGCTGCGTTTTATGACGAACCAGATTTTTATGAGCAAGAAATTGCATTAAATGATAATATTCAACTCAATAACATAGATTTTTATAAGGAAAACAATTGGTATGGAAGCAATACTAAATTTTATTAAAGAAGCATTAGCTGGTAAAAAAATGTCAGCACAATGGATCGTTACTATTGTTGTAGCAGTATCTGGTCTTATTTGGGCAGGTATGGTTGTTTATCAAGAGTATCTAAACATGCTTGATGATGTTGCAGAAGTTAAAACTTTAGCACATGAAAAAACACCAGAATATGATGATGCACCTATGAGTGGTCGAGTAACTGCAAATTCAGATGCAATTATTAAATTACAAGAACGACCTAATTTAACGATAGATGTTAAAGAAAACACTAACTCTATTGTTGGTATGAAAGAAAAAATAAATGCGCTAGATTCTAAAATATCGAATCTTATGAGAGATATTGAAAAAGCAGAAAACAAGATTGACAATAGAAACTCTAACCCACTAGCAATGTAATGGATAAAGAAGTAGAAATTAAAAAGATTGAAGAAGAATCTATGGAGAACTCATGGAAAGATGAGTTTATTGTTATGGTGTTCTCACTACCTGTAGTTGTTAACTTTATTACACCTTTGTTTAGTGAAATGACTATGAAAGAAGCTTGGACTAATTTAGCAGAAGCACCAGAGTGGTACACAACAATATTAACTGTCCTGGTCCTAGTAATATTTGGTATGCGTAATTTAGTTTACAAACTAGCAGATAAATTGTTTAGCAACGATAGTGGGAGTAAATGTAAAAAATGCCAGTAATTAAATGTTCAAACGGAAATTATAGAATTGGTAGTGGTAAATGTATTTACACAACAAAAGCAAAAGCTACATCTGCATATAAAGCATATTTAGCCAAGCAAGGCATGAAAGAAAGAAGGCAGAGAAGGTCTTGATTTTTATATTATAATGTGCTAAATCGGAGAATAGCATGACTTACAGAGAAATTATTAATTCAGTATTACGCAGACTTCGTGAAACAACGATTGCAACAGACTGGTCTGGAGATATTAATGACAGTAGTGTTGTAACTGATTACCAAAAACTAATTGGTGAATTGGTAAATGATACTAAGCGTAATTGTGAACAATATCATGATTGGTTAATTCTTAGAACATCTGTAGATGTAACAACAGCAGACGGAACAAGAGCATACTCTCTTAATTCTGGTCAAGAAATTAAATTACTAGATGTAGTAAATCAAGATACTGGGCATCAACTAACACAAGTATCTAAAAAATACATGAACTCAGTTAAATATCCATCATCTAGTAGTGGTCAGCCAATGTTTTATGCATTTGCTGGTAAAGATTCAAGTAACAATTTAAAAATTGAGTTTGATCCTATTCCTAATCAAGTTTATACAGTTACATTTGATATTACTAAACCACAAGATGATTTAAGTTTAGCTGCTACAGAATTGTTAATACCTTATCAACCAGTTATTCTTGGTGCATGGGCTAGAGCAATCGCAGAACGAGGTGAAGATGGTGGAACACAATCATCATTAGCCGCACAAGAAGCTATAGCAGAACTTAATAAAGCCGTCATTTTAGATAATTCTAATATTGAATTTGAAAATGATTGGTATGTAAAAGAACATCACTTAAATGGCTAAATCACTTACATATAAACCATTAGACAATGTTGGTGTAAATGGTTTAAATACGCAAGATAACTCTGCATCACTAGAACCTGCATGGTTAACAGAAGCAGAAAACATCATATTACAAGAAGGTGGTCAAATATCATTCCGTAAAGGCATGAAACAAAAAGTATTGGCTACTTCTGGCGTTGTTAAAGGAATTGTAGAATCAGAAGAAACAGATACTATATTTGCAGCTGTAGAAGATACAGATGGTAATGCGTATATGTACACAATGGATTTTACTGCTCCAGATGCTGCATTTACTGACCAATGGGATACAACCGCAGCTACAGCAGATTGGCAATTATTTGAATGGAATGGCGATATTTGGGGGTTTCAAAATGGTATTGCTCCAATAAGATATGATTCTAGTGCTGCTACATGGGAATTACAAACTGATCATGCTTCATGGGCTGGTTCTAATACATCTGGTTTATCATTTAGTTCAGCACAATATTTACCATCATGTGGTATGGGTTATTATGGTCGTTTATGGGTAGGTGGTATTCCTTTACATCCAGCAACACTTTATTATTCAGACACTTTAATTGGTGAAGAATTTGCTTCTGGTCTTGCTGGTGAAATTAATTTAACATCAGTATGGGGTCAAGATGAGATTGTAGGTATTGCTCCATTTTTTGGTAAAGTAGTTATATTTGGTAAATCAAATATAGCTATTTATTCAAATGCAGACGACCCAGTTAATCTCGCACTAGACGAAGTTATTGAAGGTGTAGGACTTGCACATAGAGATTCTATACAAGCTATTGGTGATGATTTATTCTTTTTATCTCCTACAGGTGTTCGATCACTTGCTAGAACTACAGAAAAAGAAAACTTACCATTAACAGATTTATCAAGGTCAATTAAAGATACATTGATAAGACAAATATCTCTTAATACAATTATTAAAAGTTGTTGGGTAGAAGATGAAGGTTTTTATCTTTTATCGTTTATTAATACTGGTATTACTTATGTATTTGATATTAAACATCAGAATATGGGTAATCCTAGAATAACAACATGGAACTTTAGTACAAATCGTGATGTTTATGCTATGGCATCTACACATGCAGAAGGTTTTTTAATTGGTCAATCGTCTGGTTCTATTGCTGAATATGACGGATATTATGACAAAGTATATGTAAGCGGTGGTTCTTATACTAATTATGCATATTCTGGCAAATTTGCTACAGTATGGGTTGATTTAGGCGACTCTACAATAGCATCAATACTTAAAAAGATAGCTTTTATTGTTGAAGGTGGTCAAGGTACTACAGTTGGTTTAAAGTGGTATGTAGATTATGATGACAATAATCCATCATCTATGTCGTTTAAGTTAAATCCAACAGCATCTGGTACTGCATATCTTTGGAATAATGCAGCATCATTGTATGGAACGGCTAAATACGCACCTTACTATGGATTAAAAGAATACAATATGTCATTAACTGGCAGAGCAAAATTTATTAAATTAGAAATGGCTGCATTGACTTCTGGTTATTCAGCAGCATTACAAGATATGACTTTATTATATAAACAAGGAAAAATACGATGAGCGACTATCAAGTACAAATTAGCTGGTCTGGTAAAGACTCATTACCAGATTCAAGTGCAGATAAGATTATTTCTGGTGCAGATTTCCAAACAGAATTTGATGCAATCGAAGTAGCAAGTGCAACCAAAGCAAATGTAAATGGTGATGCAACTGAATCTTTTGCAGCATTAAATTTAACAGTAGCTGGTACTTGTGCTATTACAGGTGTTGCAACTGGTCCTACACCATCTGCTGGTGATGATTCAACTAAATTAGCAACAACAGCTTATGTGCAAGATGAGATTGGAACATTAGCTAATAACGCAAGTGTAACTTATACAGTTTCAACTTCTGCACCTAGTGGCGGAAGTGATGGAGATATTTGGTATAGATACTAATGAGCATATATGTAAAAGACTCTGGAACTTGGCAACGAGTAAAAGCAGTTTATAAAAATGTTAGTGGTACATGGACACATATAGATAATTCTATATCTGTTAATGACTCTGGTACATGGCGACAAGTCCATGCTACTGGTTATCAAGAATGGACAACAGACCAATCTACTACATTTACTGTTCCAGATGGTATTTACTTTATGAAGTTATATGCAGCTGGTGCAGGTGGTGGTGCTGGAGGTTCTTATTATTCTACTGCTGGACAAGGCGGTGGAGGTGGCGGATATGCAGACGGCATAGAAGTTGAATGTACTCCAGGTTCTACAATATCTATTACAGTTGGTAATGGTGGCTCTGGTGTTAAGTTTGGCGATACATTTTGTCCTTGTAATGGTTATGCTGGTGGTGATACTACTATTGCTGGTTTAACTGTAACTGGAAATGTTACTGCTTCTACAATTACTTTATCTGGTGGTGGTGGAGGAACAGGTGCTAATCAAGGTAGTGCAGCATCTAATGGAGGTTCTACATCTGGTATTACAGGAGGAACATCTGGACAACAAGGTCAAGGTATCGGAAGTGCGGGTCGTGGTGGTAAATCATTAGGCGGTGCTTTTGATGGTAATGGTTATGGTACAGATCAAGCATATAATCCTAGCAGAGCATGTTGGGGTGTAAATGGTGATACTTCTGGATATGCACAAGGAAAAGGTACTGGAGGTTGTGGTGTTCCAGATGGTTCATCTTGTGGTGAAGGTGCTTTTGGTGGCGGTGGTAATGGTGCTGATGGTTATGTAAAGTTTGAGTGGAATTATGATTACAGCTAACGATATTAAAGTTATTTACAGTCTTGCAGGAGAAACAGTTTCTACCTCTGGCAAGTTAAATGATGGCGAAGTGCATCCACAAGTGCTACAATTTACGCAAGAAGAATACGATGCATTAGATGATAGTCTAACTATGGAGCAAAAAGCATTACAGTTAGCAGACCTACCAGATGATGCAGATGTTAGATTAATGATTAGAGAATGAAAGATTTTGAAAAATTTCGACCTATATTTGCAGAACATTTAAATGTTTGGTTGCAAGGTAATCAATATGCAATTAGATTATGTTTACAAATGGTTGAGGTTAGTAATCTTTGGGATGACCTTATAGATCGAGATAAAGATATAGATGATAAAGATATAAATCGTATATTTGAAAATTTACTAATAGATATACCTAGAAACCCTTTTTATCAACAATATCAAAACGAATTGTCATTAATGTTAAACAACATTATTTTAAAATGGCATACAGCAAATGTTTTTGAAAAAGAACAGAAAGAAAGAGATTTAGAAAAAGCGTATATGCTTAGAGCAGAATACTATCAATTATTCGTACTTTGTGCTAATCTAATAGGAGGTATGGAGTGGGCGAAAGAAGTATCTGTCGAAGTATGGCGATTATATGGCGAAAGCGTAAAAAGTTTAACTAAGGAGATTAAAAATGGCTGATCCAACTGGCGGAATAGCAACAAGTATAGTCGGAAGTGCAATATCTGCTCGTGGTGCAAGAAAAGCAGCGGCATCACAAGCGGCAGCAGCAGATAGAAATGCACAATTAGCATACGAACAAAGTTTGCCGTGGGATATAAAAGGCATACTTGGTGGTGCAACTTTTGATGAAGAAGGTAAATTAGGTGAATTAACACTTTCTCCAGAATTACAAAAACTGTATGAAGAAAGATTAGCAAGAGCTGGTGGTATATCTACTGGTATTAGTGCTTTCGATCCTGCTAAATATCAGCAACAATTCTATGAAGAACAAAAAGCTTTAGCCGCTCCTGGAGAAGAAAGAGAGCGTTTAGCCTTAGAAAATAGATTAAGACGACAAGGATTATTAACTGCTACTGCTGGTGCTTCACAAGCCAGAGGTTTAGAAGAAGCATTACAAATGAAAGATTTAGCTCGTAGAGCAGAAGCAAGAAGTGCTGCACAACAAGAACAAACATTCTTAAGAGGTTTAGAATCATCAGATATTGGAACTGCATTACAACTTGGTGCATTACCAATGGATTATGCTACTCTTGGTCGTGGTATTGGAACAGGACTTTCTAGTGTTGCACAATCTGGTGCTACTATGCGTAATCAAGCGGCACAAAATGTAGCAGATACACAAGCAGCATTCTGGTCTAAACTTGGTGGAACTATTGGTAGTTATGGACAACCAAATCAATATCAACAATATTTTGGTGCAGCTCAGCAATATGGTTTTAATCCATTTGGTGGTGGTGGTGCTATGCCATTAACCATTAATAGCGGAATGTTCAGTTATGGACCTTAATAGGAGATAAAAATGGCTGGAATGTTTGATTACGATATAAACAGATTAGCGAACTTAGAAAAGTCAGCTATGAGTTATGCCAATCTACCTAGAGGTAGAGTTAGTGTTGCTGGAGCAGCACAAGCTGGTGGTATGCTTGGTGGTGGAATCATGACTGGTCTTGGGTTTCAAACTCCTGAACAACAAAAACAAGAACTATTGCAAAAGATAATGTCTAAATATCAATATTCAGATAGAAATGACCCATCTACATATTTACAAATGGCAAATGAATTAATGCCTATAGATACAGATATGTCAGACCAAGCAATAGAAATCTACAAACAGATGCAACCTAAGGCTGCTACTATAAAAGCACAACAAGAAGATAAAGAATTTGATAACACTATTTCATATCTTGAAAGACAATATGGTAAGACTTTAACTGAAGAACAAAAATCATATCTAAAAGCAAGAGCTAAGAAAGATGTTAGTGTTACTGCTGAAGGTTTTGTTGTAGATACATTACCTATTCTATTTGAGCAATTAGTTACACAACAACCTACTACTGACACAGATGGTGGTTTAGGTGTTACAAAGACAGAAGTTACAAAATACAAAGCAACTAAAGAAGATGAAAGAGTTGTTAGAAATCTAAGTAAAGATTTAGCACCTATTGTTGATATGGAAACTCAATTAGGAGATATGTTTAATCTTCTTAGTGAATATACTGATGAGTCTGGTAGAAATCTTGTTAAAGATGTTCCTGGTATTGGTATTACTGGACCTTTACAAACAATGACATCAGATAAAGCATCTAAGATAAAAACACAATGGAACGCATTTATTGGTAAAGTTCGTAACGAATTATTTGGTTCTGTATTAACTACTGGTGAAACAGCAATGTTTGAATCAATGTTAAAACCTAATTCAATGATACCTTTGTCCGATCAAGACATGATGAACTTTATTGTTAGATTAGAAAATGTTCTTAAAGCAAAGCGTAGAAACTTTGAAGCACAAGCAACTGATAAACAATTAGAACTATATAAACAAAGAGAACAAAGAGGCAAAGAAGAAACATTGCTTCCTAAGATTGTTGCTGGTGTTAAAAATGCTAGAAACGCTGGTGCAAATGATGAATCAATCAAACAATACATAATTAAGAAATATAATCTTACAAGCGAACAAGCAGATAAATATTTAGGAGCTGAATAATGGCAACTATTGAGGAAATATTAGACGCAGCATTTTCTGGTGATGTTCAACAAATATCAGATATTGCTACTGAAGTTTCACAACAAACAGTTCCAGTAGAAGAAGTCAATTTAGATGAAGCATTTGGCACAGAAAAACAAGTAGAAGAAGCTACAAGACCATCATTTATAGAAGAAGAATTACCTAAGATGGGTGGTGGTGTTGCTGGTGGTATGTATGGTTTTTCTAAGACTCCTGGTTCATTCCCAATGAAGATGGCTGGTTCTGCACTTGGTGCATTTGGTGGCGGTGGAATGGGTGAAACTGCAACTAATGTCTATCAAGTAATGACTGATAGTCCTTATGCACCTAAATCAATATCAGATGCATTAAAAGAAGCATATACAGCTGGCGGTGAAGAAATGATGTATGACCTATTAGGTAATACAATCTTTAAGACAGGCAGTTCTATTTATCAATGGGCAAGACCTAAACCTAAGCCAGGAATTGATGATTCTATTCAACTTATTGAAAAGTTTGGTGGTCAATTAACACCAGCACAATTAAGTAATAATAAGTTCCTAGAAACACTTGAAGGTTTACTTCGATCTACTTGGGGTGGCGGTGGTCAGTTTAAGAGATTAGAAGATTTAAACCAAAAAGCAATAGACAACTATCTTGATGATTACATTAAGAACTTTAATCAAGTATCTGATGAGATTCTTACTGATGAAGGTGTAGGTATTTTATTCCAGAATATTTATAAAGCTGGTGATAAAGCACATTCACAGATTGGTGGTGAAATGTATAAGAACTTAGATGACTTATACAAGACACTATATAAACCAAAACAAGTTACTAAAGAAACACCTACTGGTTTTATAGATGCTGGTGGTAATATGCTTAGTAAAAAAACAAGTCAAACTGTTTTTGAAGAAGTATTACCAGTATCAACTAAGAAGTTAAAAGATTACGCTAATAAAGTATTAAATGATGCGAAAGCAACTAACTATACTGGATTGGCTAGTAGTGCTAAATCATTACTTGAAAAGATTAGAGGTTTTGATGATGCTGTGTCTTTTGAAAATGCACAACAGTTTAGATCGAAGATACTTAGTGAGATAAGAATTGCAGAACAAGCTGGTGCAAAAGGAACACAAGCAGCAGGTGAAGGTGGAGTTGCATTTACTCTTAAAGATATTAGTAAACTTACTGATGAAGTTATTGAGCAAGGTGCTGTTAGCACAGGTAACAAAGAGTTTATTGATTCTTGGAGAAAAGCAAACAAATGGTGGAAAACTGGTAAGTCAATCTTTAACGATAAACTAATCAGAAGTTATCTTGATAAGAACGCATCTAAGGTTGGTGCTGACTTATTGAATCAACCTCCTGAAGTTATTAGAGCGGCAAAGAAAGCAATTAGAGCATCTGCTAAATTAAACAAGACATCATTCACTAAAGACTGGCAACAGATACAACAAGGTTATATTCGTAATATGCTGGGTAGTCTTAGAAACGAAACTGGCGCAATTAGCGTTCCTAAATTAGAAAAGTATTTTATTAAATACACACCTCAAAATAAAAACATACTGACTACATTCAGCAAAGAACAAATAGATGGATTAAGACAGTTTAAAGATGCTATTAAGTTAGCAGAAACTAAACCACTTACTGAAGGTGCGTTTGCAATTAAAATTGTTCAAGCGAGTTTAGTATTAGATATACCAAGCACTTTGTTTGGTCAAGGTGATTTTGATTTTGTTACTGCTGGTTCAGTTACAATAGGTCCTGCAGCATTAGCTAAAATTATGACCAATCCAACTATGGCAAAAAGATTGGCTGGTCTAACAAGACAATCAGGTAGAACTAGATTTACACGAGCTTTCGCACAAACATTAGCAAGATTCTTGGGTGAAGCAACAAAAGTCGAAGGAGAAGAATAGTGGCATCAAGAAATCCAATAACAGGTGATAACTGGACAAAGACAGATGAGTTAGCATTTAACAAGCGTTTGTTTCAAGAGAACCTTGCTCGTTATCAATCTTTATCACAAGAAGAAAGAGGACAAACTGGTCCACAACATCCTGGTTTTGGAACTTCATTTGCACCTGATCGTTGGGAAAAGTATGCTGATTGGTTAGAGCAACAAGGTTTAAAGAAAGAAGCAGAAGCAATCAGAGAGATGGTTGAAGAAGCACCTAAAGAAGAGCCTACTACACAAGAGTTTGTTGTTCCAGATGAGCGTAAGTTGGTAACTGATGCAGAAGAAGGAACACCAGAGTATGAGCAATTCCTTGCTGATATACAAGCATACGAAAGCGGCACTTATGCAGACAGAGGAATGTCTGGTGATCGATCAGAAGATGGTTCTTTAAAGACTGAAGATGAAGTTGTTAAGACAGTTAAGTCAGATATTACTGGTAAAGAATATAACAGTTCTAAGGCTAAGTATGCAGATGAAGCTGAGTTTAACAAAGCAAAGATTAGAGAAGATTTTGCTAAGAAGCGTGAAGATAGATTGGCTCAAGAAATAGAAGCAATGGCTAAAGCAGAGAAAGAAAAGAAAGATGCTGAAGTCAAAGCAATGATCGATCCAGCAAGAAAATCTCTTGAAGAAATTCTTATGAGCGATAGAAACGCTAATCTTGAAGAACAACTAGATGATAAAGAAAGAGCAGCAAGAATACAAAAAGAAGCTGATGAAGCTATTGCTTACGAAGAAGAACAGATGCGTAAAGAAAAAGCTTTAGAAGATGCTTATAATCAAGCAGATATGGACATGGCAATGATGGAAGCAGGTGCTGACCAGGATGCTATGGAAGCGGCTTATGAGAAGCGTATGTATCCTATGTCAAATATGTCTGAAGAAGATAAAGGTATGTTTGAATATGAAAAAACATCTGCACCAGCAGAGATGAAAGATTCTAAAGCAGTAGAGATTATTACTCAAATGACTGGCATGAACTCTGGTGATGCTCAAAGATTACTTAATGCACTAAGAAGCGTTCTTTAATACAATGAAAAAAATACCGCCAAAAGTTTTAAAAGTAATAGATGACTTAATAGAATCTGGTTTCCCATTAAGATCGTTACCAGCATTATTAGGAAACATTGATGTAGAAACTGGTGGTTCTTTTGATTTTGAAGAAGTCCAGGGAATATTCGATACTGGTCCAGGTTATGGTTTATTTCAATTTGACGCACAAAAACCTGCATACTTTGAATGGTTAAAAAGGTCTGGAATGAAGGATAGTTCTAAAGCTCAGACAATGTTTGCTAAGAACATGATATATGGCGATAGTCCGAATACTGTTCATGATATTGGTTATGGTCATAAGAGAAAACTTAGAAAGTCTTTCTTAAATGATGATGTTGATACAATGACCAGAGAGATTATGAATAGGTATCTAAGACCTGGCGTTCCTCACGAACAAGAAAGAATCAAAGCAGCAAGAAAGTATAAAGGTATGCTGGGGTATTAGACTCTAGGATGTCTTGACTGTAATATCTCACCACGAGTTTCATAACTCAACTCAGTATTCAAAGCAAGATATTTAATTAAAGCGCTGCGAGTCATTCCGTATCGTCTAGCTTTTTCATCAATAATCTTAAGATCGGTCTTAGCAATCTTTAGATTTATTTGTGTAACTTGTGGTTTTACTTCCTCTTTACTTCTTCTTCCCATTACTATATCTAGTAGTTAAAACTCGTATTATATACTATATATATACCAATACCGAGAAAAAGAGGTTGTATTGTGATTTTATTTGTGTATGATTCTGATTCGTGGGTAGTTCGTAATTTTTTTCATTAGATTACACTCCTCTTAAACCAAGCCCCGCTACCCACACTTGGTTAATTCACATTCAATATGTCCGTTACCTGATGTCCAGTATTTCCTGGCTCTAATCATGACCAGTTGTCGATCATCTTTGAAGTAGATACCATTCATGCAATCGAATAGTAATTTCTGATAATTATCTAAGTCTTTGTTGTTGTCGCAATATTTTCCAATATGAGCGTCTTTTTTCTTTCTTGACCATGTGCGTGGCATAGGAACATAAAAGTCTGCTTTTGCGTAAATTTGACCCTCAAATGGAACTACATTAGCGTGAGCAGTTATGGTTTTCATAACTTTAACGAACTCAGTATGATTTTTTCCGTAGTAAGTGGACCATCTACTAACTCTTGGTCGAGAGGCTGGTGTAGGAACTACATCAAACCTTAACTTCATTTCTTAGTAGATTTCTTTGTAGTCTTTTTAGGTGTATTTGTAGAAGTAGTTTCTTCTTTCTTTGGTTGTGCTTTAGGCACTTCGACTTTGTATCTTAACATTACTTACTCCCTGCTAAACATCTACCAGCTTTTTTACACTTTGCTTTTGTCTTGCAACTTGCGCAAGGTTTGAACCCTGCTGATTTTCCGTATGCTTTCATTGTATTGTATTCTCTGTTTGTTCTTGAAAAGTTAAACCGAATAAGAAAGAGTCATTACACATCTCCATGACTGTAGATTTAATTTCTTCTTTCAATCGGTTATCAGATATTTTATCCAACATCTTAACTAATGCAACTATATTCTCTGCAACTGCGTCCTGATGTGCATTATCACAATCAAAATCAAATTCTTCTTCGATCACTACCATTTCTTGCAGCTCCAGTAACCAGCAGTCATCTTAGATACTTTCTGGTCGCACTTATGTCTTGCTCTGAAAGATTTTCTTCTTGCTGGGTTGTTCTTCTTGATTCTCATATTTGGATCGCCAAAACGAACAATCTTTTCTTTTCCGTTCTCACATGCTTTAACAACAAACTTCTTAGAACCACCAGGAGTTCTACGAGGTTTATTGCAAGCCATTCGTTTTTTATCTATAGCCATAATTTCATTCTACTATATTTTTAAAGATGTGTTTGATAACTTCAACAGTCCATCCATTGCCAAGCATTTTATATCTTTGACTTTTTGATACACCTTCTGTGTAGTTATCAGGAACTGTCTGTAATCTTTCACACTCGATCGGGGTTAATTTTCTATAACTATACCCATTCCAATGATTATATTCAAAGTTTGCTGCCATCAATGTGTTTGACTTCTCCCTCATAGCTCTACCTCTTCTTGTCTTGCTGTTAGGAAATGTAGCGTCAAAACACTCACCAGGTTTTATTTCTGCAAAACCTTTCTTAGTTGCTTCTCTGACATACAAAGTATCAACAACATGAGGTTGTGCTAAAGATGTTACGATTTCAGACTTATTATCAGGGAAAGCAATTCTGCCTATTCTCTGTATCTTTAATCCATCTGGTCGCATAACAAGTATTCTTCCTTGCTTATCAAATCTCCACATGAAGTTATCTTTGTATTTAGAATCACCCAGTAGTTTACGAATCTCTTGTTGTATGAACTCATCAGGCATATCTCTTATCACAACATTGTCTTTAGTTACAGTTGTTAGACATCCAGACTTATCATCTTCACGAGGCTCTATTCTTGGTTCTAGTTCCAGGTCCTGGTTATAATCATCACGCTTACCAGTTTCAGGATTGATTCTACGATTAACTAATCTGCCGCAAGATACTTTAGATACCTGACTAGCAACTACAGTAGGTGCTTTATAGTCTGGGTTATACACACGATTAGCCATCTCATAAACACCCTCTCTAATTTCAAACTCTGTTATTGACTTATCAAACTCATCTGTTTCTATACCGAGAAAACTTTTAAGATCGAACCAAACATCTTCATCAGGTATAGAGAACGAACTATCAGTTCTAAACCAATGCTCTACAGTTGTTTTCTTAACTCCTAAGTGTTCTACTATTTGTTTGATTGGTTTTCTATGTTCTCTTAATGTTTGTTGTAGTTTTTCAACATCTACTTCATGTTTTCTAACTTTAACAATCTCAGGAACAATAGTAACTTTTGGTTCTCTATGTCCACCTTGCATAGTTGTTAGTGTGGGAGATTTACCAGTTTGTGCATATACACGCTTGATTGAATCATTGCCTTTTATGTCAGTAGCAGTAGCACTATGATGACACAATGAATCTTCACTAAACTCTCTTGGCTCACAAGTTCTATCAAACTCGTTTATATCTTCCAACACATCTCTAAGTAACAATCCTCGATCTTCAGGTTGTGTGATGTTTGGTATGTTAGTCCAATACAATCTGTTTCTATTTTGTGCTGATACTAATGCTGAGTTAATCAAGATAGGTTTTACACCAAGATACTCAGTAATCACATCCTGGTATTCTTGCTTCATGCGCACATTCTCAAGCAAGAAATATTTGGGTTTAGTTTCATCTAACAATCTAACAAACTCAAAGAACAATGCAGAGCGTGGGTCATCAAAGTTTAATTGTTTCCCTGCGAATGAGAAACCTTGACATGGAGAGCCTCCTATCAATAAATCAATTTGCGGCAAAACATCCCCTCTTATCTGCTTCACATCACCTAAATGAATGGTATTGGGATAATTCTTTTCTGCAACTTGTATTGCAAACTTATCAATCTCTGCCGCAAAATAGTTATCTACTTTAATTCCTAATTGGTCCAGGGCAATCTGGCCACATGACATTCCGTCAAATAAACTTAAAACATTCATAGTAATTTCATCTCCTTAAATTGTGTTTTGGTATATCCGTGCTTTTCAAAGAAACTCCTAATCACATACTTAGTGGCTGGAGAAACTTCTCGTGCATTGTAAGTCATCTTCATGTAATGCTTGGCAGCGTCTAAACCTCTTGATTCAGCACCATCCCACATACCAGCATAGTCAATGCGTTGTGGTTTATATTCAATCTGATGATTGTTTGCATTATCACGATTATGATGTTTTCTTAATTCAGCCAGGAACTCAGGTATTGTTGGTGGTCTATTGTTTCCACCATCTACCCATTCTTCCTGAACCTTGTTTACGAATCTTATTGAGTTACTTGGCAATCTGTCCAAGTCCTCAGCAAATCTTTGTATTAGTTCTACTTTGTCAAGTGATGACTTAACAAAATATCCGTAATGCATTATTGACCATTGTGCTATGTCTGTAGCAACAACTCCAAGATCGATCTTTTCATCTCTTTGATACATTAACCTATTCTCCTTTGTTTTGCTTCTAGTAATTTATTCTTGATGTCGGTGAAGTCTAACTCTTTAGTATCTTTCTTAACTAAACGAGCAGGGTATTTGTATTCAACATCAATGCTTATCCATGATTGTGATAGGTAATACTTACAAGCATCATCAAAAGTTATATCCCAATGCGCCGCATATCTATCCAAAGATTTCAAAAGACCACTTAACATCCTGTCAGTTAGTAATGGCTTCTTCAATGCTTTCCTATGTGTAACCAATTCATCAATCCGTTTTTTCTCATAACCTTTTTCAATATATTTTTCTATATTTAAAGTATTAGTATTAGTAGTATTAGTATTTATAGATTTAGTATTAGTATTAGTAGGGTCGTTACGAAGTCGTAACGAACTTCCAAATAATTCATCATCAGTCAATAAACTATTATGTTTTTTAAGAACTGAATTATTCTTATCTAACACAGCAGAACTTAACTGCAAATACTGGTTCTCAGTTATCTCTATTGTTTGATAAATTGGGTTTTTAGATTTGTTATAACCAAAGAACAAAGTGAGCTTGAATACTTTTTGTGTTCCTTTGTGCGTTAATAACGCTTGTAAAGAAGCACCAGTATATTCTTCGATCTCGTGTTCTGTATGGTTTTTGATAATGTTGTCGATAATAGACATCATTCCCCCTTGCTTTTAGTATGGAGGGTGTTACCCCTCCGTTAATTAAAATGGTATCTCGTCAGCAAACTCGTCATTAGTTGCACCGATTGGTGCTTTATCATGACTATGTGAGCCACTATGTCCATTCTCAGTTTCACTATGAGCAGGTTCTTTAGGTTTGATTGATAGTGAGATTAACTTCTTACCAGTTTGTGCAGTCTTAGACCAACCACTAAGATAGTATTCTTTTCCATCAATATTGATGTTGCCGCTAAAGTTAGGATGTCTTTCAGTTTCTTGTTCTTGCAAGAAAAGGACACCCCTATTTGTATTATCGTATTCCATTGATACACTCCTAATTGATTAATAAAAGTTGCTTAGGGCAACCACTCCTGTTTGTTCTTTTTACCTAACGAGGAAGGCAAGGACAGAATAGATATTCTATGAAACCACCCCGATTAGTATCGGTAAACAACTCCCCACTAATTCACTAATTTATATTGAGCAACAGATGTTTTCTCATTAAATTGATTTGTAATTTTTTTCTTATGAGTTTCTATTCTATGACCATCACTCTTTAGGTCATAAATCCTGGAGGATAGTCTATAGATTCCCAAAATTTTCCAAGCCTCTAAAGGGTCTATTGTATTATGCTCTTGTAGATATTGCAATAATCTTTCACATTGACTCATCATAACCTCCTATACAATCTCATCTTCCCATTTAGGAAAGTGCTTAACTGCTTCATTAATGATTACATGGCGATTAACAATGTTCTTGTAATTCGCTTTCTTAAAAATAGCCCTCGCGGCAGTTTGGTTCTTCATTTCTGCATATTGCCTTAGAAGATCGAGTGAGTCATTAATCTGTTTAGGAGTTAATGTAATCTCATCATCTCCTTGGTCCTGGTTAGCGATAGCGTTCTTAACTTCCTCCGCACTAGCAACAGAACCATCAATTCCTATTCCGAGTATGCCTAATGCTCTTCCGATTGCGCTAGTTTCGCAGTTCTCGATATAACTTGTCTTATTGATGAATGTGCTACCTTCCTTTTCGTAGGCATGACCTGTGGCCACAATCTGGTCCATGTTATAGATGATTGCTTTAAATACACAAACACCACCATTATTACTGACTAACTCGGTAACTATGCTACCTTCTGGGTAGTTCTCTCTAAAATGGCGAATACGCTCATTTACTTCAACATATTCTTTGCCTTTAATATTTACAGTCTTGAGTTTTTTACTCATTGTTATTCTCCTTATTGTTTTTAGCAATGACCAATGATTGGTTATCATGGTCTTTCTTGTATTCGTCAGAGTTCATAATCTCATCTACGGCCTGGCGAAATTGTTTGTCCTGCAAAAGATCGTCATAGGTTTTTCCGACATTTGCGGCGATTGTTTGAAATATTTCTATCATTTGTTTCTCCTCTTATAAAAGTAAGTGTTTCCGTTCTCAACCATTCTCAGTTTTAGTTTGATGGTCTTTCGTTCTAAGTCTAAATATCTTTCCCATTCTTTTAAATCTTTCTCTTGCTTAGTCATCATTTCTCTCCTTCCATTTACGCTTTAAGAATGATTTATTGCTTTTCCAATAACTATGAAATGTTCTATATCTACATGGTATGCGATACCATCTACATTCATCTTTATTAGCCATAAATTGCTCATAACAGAACGCTCTAAACAGACTTTTCTTCATGGTCGTTCTCGTCATTAACTTCAAACCATACATTCTGGTTTTCCCAAGTATCTCCGTATTTATCACAGAACTCTCTGAGAGTTAAGACACTCGCTTGTTCAGTTAATTCCATATAATAACTTCCGATATTACTCATAGGTTTCTCCTTGTTTTTTTGGATTTTAATATTCAACATATTCTTTGACCGAGATTTCAAAGTATCTACAACCGCCACATTCAGGACAACAGTTTTCATGTTCTGCTTCAGTCCATTTAATACAGCAATCTTTACATTCATAGAACCCAGTTGATTCAGGTTCGTTTAAATAATTTGGGTCATCATATCTATCTGGAAAGCTCATTCTTGACCTCCAGATGTAACAATAAATAAGATCGTCAATATCGCGGCAACTACTAAAAATGAAAATATCATTTCCTCATCCTCCTCTTTTCATCCTCTCGATTCCATTTCTCTTGTTCGATAACAATTTGCATAAAGTAATACATCATTACCATGACAAAAATTGCTAAGAATAATTCCCAGAAAGTAACATTCATTCTTCTACCTCCCCAGTCATCCATAAAAGATTATCTTCAAACAAGTTATAAAGAGATTTCTCTGCGTATTTGTTTTTCATTTCAATGCCATCATTAACATTATCAACAAACTCTTCCATATTAGTGTAGATGTATTCAGAGTATTCAACCTCATCTTCTTCATTAGGTCGTTCCCAGTTAGATTGCCCGATATAAAATCCTCCCTCATCAATAAACTTATTATGAATCTGTAGAATTTCGAGCTCGTTGTCCATTAGATAATCAAAGAACTGAGTTGGTGGCGACCACGCAGTTAAGAACTCAACAGATAATTCGTAATATTTTCTAGGTTTAAGAAAATCCCTATTTATATCAATACTGAAATCTTCTTTCTCTATTATTGCTGACTTGAATCTTTTAGTAGGTTCGCCATAAGAATAAACATCCCATTTTGTCCCCCAGTTATTAACGCACCAGTCATACCAGTTTGGTGTGTCTTTTGGTGCAGTTGTTCCTTCCAATTCTTTTGGCATTGGATGAAATGTTTTCATTAGCGTATGACTTGCAAAACCCTTCTCGATTTTCTTTAGAAGGTCCTTATTTGTAGTCCATATATCTATATGGTTAGTTGTGTGATTTGGCATTATTGCCCTCCTTGTTTTATTTGAGTAATTCTTATTATAGCCATGTCGCCGCCAGAGTCAAATTTATTTTTATATATAAATGGTATATACTTATTTCCCATTGCTTCCTATGGCTTTCTATTATTTCCTATTATCACTTATTATATAAAGACTTATAGACCTGGACCAGGAGATCGTTTAAGATTATTCGGATACTAATTAAGAAAAAAATTAATATATAAATTTATACATTATTTATATTTTATTTGTTATAATTCGACTACCAAAAAATAAATAGGAGTTAAAAATGAAAACTGATGAACAAAAAATCTATATCGCTTGGAATAGGAGCGAACAAGAATATATAAAAATTTATTATCATGATATTTCAAAATGGTGTTGTGTTGTTACTCCAGATTTAAAAGATGAATTTGCTGGATGTTCTACCGCTTCAGATAATTTTGATGATTTATATTCAAATAGTTGGGTGGATAAGTATCTTGATTTTTATAAATACCATGTTATAGAAAATAATAGTTCTACTTTTCTTTTTGGCAATTATCAAATGATAGGTTTTAATCTTGATGATTATCCAGAACTAAAAGATGTTTCTTATTTAAATGATGTTTCACCATCTTGGGTTAATAAAGACGAAACAAAACAGTTATATGTTCATGACCATTCATCAAATTTAGAATTAACTGGAGATTTAGAAATCAATTATTCAGTAGTTGGTTTAAATAATGGTGATTATGAGGGCGAATGGAAAGAGTTCGACAATTATCAAGAAGCATTAAAAGAAATGGGGGTGAAATAATGTTTAAATGCGACAACGAATATTTTGACACACTAGAAGAAGCACAAGAATATTGTTATTCTCAGGAGATTATTTATTACCATAAGGCAATTGACTACTTAAAAGAACACGACCCTAGTTTGAGAGAATCTCTTGGGTATGCTTCTGATTGTGGTTACAAATTAGAGAGTTTAAGTTCAGAAGATTTAGCAACACTTTTGTATCAGCAAAAACTATTGGATGATATTGAAGAAGTTACCAAGAACTCTGAAGATCCATAAAAAAAGCTCGATTTTGGGCAATAAAAAAGGGAGTTTAAATGCTCCCTTTTCTATGTGTGGTTGTAAATTTTTTAGTTTAAACGGGCAAATAATTTTGCGTGATATTTTGTCATGGATTGTGCAAGATCGTTGCTGATGTAACCTTCATCCCATCCATAATTAATATTGTTTAAATCTGAGTAAAGTGAGTCGTGTGTGTATGAAGTAATTTCCTGAGATTCACTTTCAATTAGTTCATCTAAAGAAATACCAATTAAATCCACTTCAAAAGTTAAACCACCATATAAACCAGTAAACTCGTGAAAGTTGTCCCAGTTGTATGATGAATACGCAGGTTCTTCGAAGTTGTCCCAAAGATTGAACGCAACTTCTCGGAACTCTTTGTCAAAACCTCTAGTATCAGATAAATAAGCAAGAACATCCGTGATTTTGTCAAAATAACTAACTTTCCTGTCATACCAAGGAGAATGCCACTCGATTTTAAATACTTTTTTATAACCCATCTTAAACCTCCTCGTATGCAAAAACATCTACAAAAGATTGAAACAGAGGTTTCTCAGTTTGTCTTTGGTATGTTGTTTTGTTTTTCCAAACTGTAACACCCATAAAATTAGCAACGATAACCCTGTCGTCATGTTCTTCTAAATCTGGGTAGTCTAAAGAAATGATTAACATCTTTTCTCCATCAGGATATTCGATAGTTTCGGATTGTCCTTCACCAATTGGACACTCTTTAAGATATTTAACTAAATCCTCACCATCAAAACAATTAATGGCAATGTCTAATGTTTCAACATCAAACTCGAGATAGTTACATAAATCTATAAGAACTTCGTAGTTACTTCTTAACTGTTTAAATTTTGTCATAATGACTCCTTATATTGTTTTAGTAAGTGATACCTTTATATAGTATCGTGTGCGATTATAACATTAATTACTGGTATATATAAATTATTTACTACAAATAGATTTAATAAGTATTAACGAAATATCTACGAAGTCGTAACGAAGTGGTAAAGAATTGTTTTAAATGGACAGGGGAAAAATTTACAATCCGCTTTATTTTTATTTTTACTTTCAAATCCCTGGCTTTTTTTTGAAAACGATCTTAATAATCAATGACTTACAAAGAATTTTCTCAGAAAAAGGCATGGGGAGGGACCATAAACAGGCTCGATGGATTGCTGGTACATAACCCAAACCACAAAAAACGAAGTTTCAATAGTTGTGCCAAGAATACTGATCACATACTCAAGGCACAGACATTTGGAGAGAGATTTCCCTCGAAGCTGACTGTATATAATAGATAGTCGCTGGAAGGAAGATTCGATTTTGCCACCTTTTTTTTATATTGTCAAGCTCTAATATTTAAAAATATATTTATTTGCAGATTAATGTATTTATGTATATACTCTCGCAATATGACTGAAAAGAGAAAAGGTCCAGGTAACCCAGCTTTTTATAAAGGTATGAAGCCTCTGGCTAAGTCGCCTGGCAGACCTAAAGGTTCTGTTAATAAATATACTGTTCTTGCTCGTGAGATGATGACAGAGCGTGGTCCAATGATTGTCGAGAAGATTATTGATATGGCATTAGATGGTGATGTGCATTGTATGAAGATGTGTATTGATCGTATCTTGCCAGTACATAAAGCTGTTGATCCGAATAAAGCAAAACAACAATCACAGGTAGTTATTAATGTTGGTGCATCTACTGAGATACAAGAAAAGATAGCTAATACTGATCCTAAGAAAATTGTTAATCCAAAAATGAAATCAGATGAAGAAGTAATTATTGAGATGTCAGAAACACATGGCTGAACTCAATATTGACTTACATCCTGCCCAGTTAGAAATATTTAACTCTACTAAACGATTCAAAGTTGTTGCTGCTGGTCGTAGATTTGGTAAATCTCGTCTTGCTGCATGGATATTGTTGATAAAAGCAATACAGTCAGAAGATAAAGATGTGTTCTACATTGGTCCTACTTTTCAACAAGCTAAAGACATTATGTGGAATATGTTAAAAGAATTAGGACAGGAACTCATTGCACAAGCACATGAGAATACTGCTGTTTTGACTTTGATTAATGGCAGAAGAATATTTCTTAAAGGTTCTGATAGACCAGATACACTTCGTGGTGTTGGTTTGTCGTATGTAGTGCTTGATGAGTATGCATCTATGAAACCTAGCGTGTGGGAATTGATTATTCGACCTACTCTTGCTGATGTTCAGGGTGGTGCGCTCTTTATTGGTACTCCTGCTGGTAAAAATCACTTTTTTGACATTTATCGTGATGCTGTTGATGATGATGACTGGGATGCTTGGCAGTTTAACAGTACACATAACCCATTTATTCCTGAAAGTGAGATAGAAGCGGCTAGAAAGTCAATGTCTAGCCAATCTTTCCGTCAAGAGTTTGAAGCATCGTTTGAAACATTCTCTGGTGGTGTGTTTCAAGAGGAATGGTTTAAAACTGGTGAAGAACCTGACGATGGTAACTTTGTGATTGCTATCGATCCTGCTGGTTTTGAGTCTGTAGAGAAAGAAAGAAACCTAAAACGCTCAAGATTAGACGAAACAGCTATTGCAGTAGTAAAAATATGCCAAGACAAGTGGTGGGTGTACAAAATACTGCATGGAAGATGGAATATTAAAGAAACTGCTAGAAAAATACTCGATGCAGCCGTAGAAACTGAAGCAACTGCCGTTGGAATTGAAACTGGCTCACTTCGTAATGCAATTATGCCTTATTTGGAAGATGAAATGAGAACGCAGGGTGAATATGTGTCAATTCACGAGTTAAGACATGGTGGTAAGAAGAAAAACGACAGAATTGTCTGGGCATTGCAAGGAAGAATGGAACATGGGCAAATAACATTCAATGAAGATGAAGAATGGCGTGATTTTGTCGGTCAGATGGTTGATTTTCCTAATAGACTCTCCCACGATGACATGTTAGATGCCCTAGCGTATATCGATCAGGTATCTGTTGCTGATTTTGCTCATTCTATTGAATTAGATGATGATTGGCAGCCACTTGATGAGGTTGCTGGTTATTAATTTGTGTTTATTGACAAAATTTTATGTTATATTACGCTCAAATAAGTCTAATTAACAAAATTATATGTTTGACGACAAAGAATCAAAATATCAAGCATTAGCATCATGGCTAATGTATCGTTTAGAGTCTTGGAGAAACCACCGAGATACCAATTACTACCCTAAGTGGGATGAATACTATAGATTATGGCGTGGTGTATGGGCAGTTGAGGACAGAGTTCGCTCATCTGAGAAATCTCGTATCATTTCACCCGCCCTCCAACAAGCAGTAGAAGCATCTGTTGCTGAATTAGAAGAAGCCACATTCGGCAGAGGTAAGTGGTTTGACATTCAAGATGATTATTTAGACCAACAACCTCAAGATGCAGAGTATGTTCGCAACTTACTGCAAGAGGACCTAGAAAAAACAGGTTGTAAAGACGCTATTGCGGAGGTTTTTCTTAATGGTGCGTTATATGGAACTGGAATTGCTAAGATTGTAGTTGAGCAAAACGCAGAAATGATGCCAGTAGAGCAACCAGTCGAAGGAACGATGGCTATGGAGAGAACTTTAGCAGAAGTAAACTCTATAGATGTCAAGATTGAACCTATTTCACCTAAAGAATTTATCTGCGATCCATCTGCAAACAACATTAATGATGCATTAGGCGTTGCACACGAGGTAATTAAGCCTAGATACCATGTAGTTGAGGGTATTAGAAGTGGAATTTACAGAGATGTGCCACTTGATGGTAACTATGAAGCACAAGATTTTGGTTATGACTACGAAACTAAACAAGCAGACGAGTCTGATAGCGTAAAAATTACAGAATACTGGGGGAGAGTGCCAAAAAGATTCCTTAAAGCATCAAAAAATCAAGATGATTTTGAATATGATGCAAATGATGAGATGGTTGAAGCTGTTGTAACGATTGTTAATGATTCTTATATCCTAAGAGCAGAAGAAAATGCGTTTATGATGAAAGATAGACCATTCGTTGCTTACCAACATGACCTAGTTCCTAATAAATTCTGGGGTAGGGGTGTTTGTGAGAAGGGATACAACGCACAAAAAGCATTAGATACAGAAATGAGAGCAAGAATTGACTCTTTAGCTCTGACTACTACGCCTATGATGGCTGCTGATGCTACTAAATTACCTAGAGGTGTCAAATTTGAAGTAAGACCAGGAAAAACTGTGCTTACTAATGGCGACCCTAGACAAGCATTGATGCCATTAACACTTGGTACAACTGATCAAAGCACATTTAGTCAAGTTGCAGCACTAAATGCAATGGTTCAAATGGGAACTGGTTCTGCTGATATTGGAACTGCTGATCGAGCAACTGCTGGTGGTATGTCAATGGCACAATCAGCGTCTATCAAACGCCAAAAGCGTACATTAATGAATTTCCAGAATACATTCTTGATTCCTATGATTAATAAAGCGTTGCATCGTAAGATTCAGTTTGATGTTGAGCGTTATCCAGTTGTTGATGTTAAGTTTATTCCATATTCAACAATGGGAATCATGGCAAAAGAGTTAGAGATGCAACAAATGGTATCACTAATGCAGACTATCCCACAAGACAGTCCAGCATTTAATGCTATTTTGACTGCACTACTACAAAACTCTACGCTACATAACAGAGATCAGTTGGTTGCACAGATTACACAAGGTTCACAACCTAATCCAGAGCAACAACAGATGCAGATGATGCAATTACAAGTTGCACAACAGACTGCACAAGCAGAAATCAACAAACTAATATCTGAAGCTGCTGAGAATAATGCAAGAGCATTGAAGTATCAGACAGAAGCACAGAAGAACGCTCCTAATGATTTAGATATTCAAGAAAGAATAGTGAAACTACAGAAAGAAGCTGCTTCGATTCAGAAGATGCGAGTAGATATGGAGAATACGCAATCAGAAACTATGCGTAACATTCCAGAAGTAGAACATTTAAGGTCTGAAACTGCACTTAACCTGGCTAATGCTAGACAACAAGCAGTTAAGACTGTACTTGACACCCAGATACAATGAAGTCAGACGAACAATTTTACAGAGATCGATCAGACATGTTTGAATCTGAGGGTTGGAAAGATTTAAAAGAAGAATTACAGAACATTGAAAATAGCGTTAAAGATATAAGCACTATTGAAAATGAAAAAGACCTTTACCATGCTAAGGGTCAGTTGCAAATTCTAGGATTGTTACTCAGCCTAGAACAAGCAGCAAAGATAGCGATGGAACAAGTTGAGGAATCAGCCCCATCTTAATTTTAACTTCATAACCCGTAAGGGCGGAGGACATAGTAATGAGTATAGTAGTTGATAGCACACAAGAAAGTGTTGAACAGGTAACAGAAAATCAGAATATTAATGCTGAGGAAGTAACTGCGGCAGCTGAAGAAACAGTTGAAGCCGTAGAACAAGCTCAAGAATCAGTAGAAGATGAGGTAACAGCTGAACCGACTTATAATATTCCAGAGAAGTATGCTGGTAAATCACTAGAAGATGTTGTGCAGATGTATGAGAACCTGAAGATGAAATTCGATGACCATACCCAAGAAGTTGGAACATATCGAAAGATGATCCAGGAACTAACAGAAGCACGAAGCAATCAAGTACAAGAACAACCTAAAGAAGAATACAATTTTGAGGAGAATTTTTATGATGACCCGCAATTAGCGATTAATCATGCAATAGAAAATCACCCAGAGATTGTAAAAGCTAGGGAAGCTAATATGAAAGCACAGCAAAATGCTAGTCTTTCACAATTAGAAGCTAAACATCCAGATTATCTGGACATAGCACAGAGCAAAGAGTTTCAAGATTGGGTAGCAAAGAGTAAAGTTAGAACTAACTTGTTCTTTGATGCTAACGAGAAGTATGATTTTGATGCTGCTAACGAGTTATTAGATACATGGAAAAGTATTTCTATGATTGATAAGACTGAAAAAGTTAGGAAGCAACAAGAGAAAACTCGTAACCAAGCAATGAAACAAACTGCATCTGAAACTAGAACTGGCGGTGATTCTGTAGGTGGTAAAAAAATATACAGAAGTTCAGATATACAAGAACTTCGTATGCGTGATCCAGACAGATATGCGGCTTTAGCAGATGAAATCTATGAAGCGTATGCTGAGGGTCGAGTTAAATAATATTCAAGGAGAATAAAAATGGCAAACTCATTTGCAAGTGGCTCTACAGTTACTACAACGATTGCTGGTAATTTCATTCCCCAACTATGGTCAGATGAAGTTATTGGTGCTTATAAAGCAAACCTAGTTGTTGCTAACTTAGTAACAAAACTTAACCATAAGGGTAAGAAAGGTGATGCAATTAATATCCCAGTTCCATCAAGAGGTTCTGCGGCTCTTAAAGCAGCTAACACACAAGTAACATTACAAGATGATACTAATAGTGTTGTTACTGTTACTATCAACAAGCATTATGAATACTCAAAACTAATTGAAGATATTGCTGAAGTACAAGCTCTAGCTTCTATGAGAAAATTCTACACAGATGATGCTGGTTATGCTCTTGCTAAGCAAGTTGATGACGATTTATTCGCATTAGCTGAAGGCTTCCAAGGTGGTACAGTTGGTGGTACAGGTGCTGCTCTTTATGAGAAAGCAGTAATCGGTGGTTCTGGTACAACTTTATTTACTGGTGCTACAGATAACTCTACAGACATCGATGACGATGGTATCCGTAGAATGATTCTTACACTAGATGATGCTGATGTTCCTATGGACAATCGTTCTATCATTGTTCCTCCAGTAGCTGCTAACGATATGCTAGGTATCGCTAGATTTACTGAGCAGCAGTTCATCGGTAATGGTGATGCAATCAAGACTGGTAAGATTGGTCAAATCTATGGTGTTGATGTATATGTTTCATCTAACTGTCCTACTATCACTACTGGCGATGCAGCTTCATGTAGAGTTGGTATGATTTTCCACAGAGATGCACTTGTACACGCTGAGCAAGTTGGTGTTAGAACACAAACTCAGTACAAGCAAGAGTACTTAGGTGATCTATTCACAGCTGATACACTTTATGGTGTTGCAGAGCTTCGTAATAACGCTGGTGTAGCGTTCGTAGTTCCAGCTGCTTAATAGTTGACATACAAAGCCCCTTCTTCGGAGGGGGTTTCAATATGTTAATTAGGAGGTTATATGCCAGTTTATGAATATCATTGCATTAATAATCATAGCAGCGATCATGTATCTCGTTTTGATGACAGAACACAACCACAAATCTGTCCAGAGTGTGGTGAACCAGCAAACTATAAACAAACCTTTTGTACTAATGTACAATACGGAATTACATCGTCTGGCAAAACTTGGAACACAACACACGAGTTAAGAGATAGATGGAACAAAAGAGAAAACAAAAGAAACAATACAGAAGGTAAGAGTTATGCTTGATATACTTGAAGATAGCACAGATGGCATCGAACTAGATCGAGTTAAAGATAAGATTCGTCAGATATGGCAAACCATACTTATGCAAGAGTATGAGTCTGAATACGGACACATGAAAGATGATGAAGAAGATTACAAGACTCTTGATCAATATTGTGCTGAGAACGCATTGTATTTTCCTGGAGATAAAGAACCAGAAGATGAAACATCTAGTATTGTTAAGATGCTAGAAGATATGTTTGACCCTAAAGAAGAATTAGAATCAGTTAAGTCAGAAGGCAAAGCTCCAACTTATGGCGGTTCACAACTAAAAGAAAACAATGAGAAAGGTAATGTAGAAACTACTACATACGAATACACTCATACATCTACCAAAGCACCTTCAGACTCTCAAACTAAAGCAAAATCAAGCGTTTATGAGCAACATCATGGTAAGATTGCTCCTAGAAAAGATAGTGCAGTTAAAAGGCAATTTAAGCCAATGATTGATAAGATTGTTGAAGAACTGTTAGAATTAGATAAACGACAAGCAATAGGCAGAAGAAAACAACTGTTTAGATTATGATTGGTAGAAAGTTTCCAAAGATACAACAAGCACATTGGCGACTAAGAAAAGCTAGAGCTGCATATTTAAATCGCAGACAATGGAATCAAGATAATCTACCTGAGTATTCTGGACCTTACGAGATCGAACTAGAACAAAGCATCGAAGGTAATAGAATATATTTATATAACGAAGCCAATAACGCATACATTATTACGGAGTAAAACATGGCAACAAGTAAGGTATCCGAATTAACAGAATTAACAAGTGCAGATAGCAATGATTTATTTTTAGTTTCCGATGTATCTGCTGGACAAAGTAAAAAGATTACTAAAGCAAATTTAGGTATATCTGATGAAAACTTTACTTCTGCACTTAAAACAAAACTAGATGGCATTGAAGCAAGTGCTACTGCTGACCAGACTGGTGCAGAAATTAAAACTGCATACGAAGGTGAAGCAGATACTAACGCATTTACAGATGCAGAAAAGACTAAGTTAAGTGGCATTGAAGCAAGTGCAGATGTAACTGACACAACTAATGTTGTTGCAGCTTTGACAGCTGGTACTAATATTACGATTGCTGTTGATGGTACTATCTCAGCAACAGATACAGATACTGGAATATTAAATGTCGTAGAAGATACAACTCCACAACTAGGTGGTGATTTAGCATCTAATGGTAATGATATAAACTTTGGTGATAACGACAAAGCAGTCTTTGGTGCAGGTAGTGACTTGCAGATTTACCATGATGGTAGTCATAGTTTTATTACTGACGCTGGAACAGGCAATTTATATGTAAGGGCGTCTAATGCCTTGTATCTAAATAACGCAGATAACACGCAAGTTTATGCAGACTTTGCTAATGGCGGAGGTTCGAACTTATACCATAATAACTCTGTCAAACTATCTACAACCTCTTCAGGCATAGATGTAACTGGCACTATCACTTTTGACGGTGGTACAACCTCCGCTGATTTAAACTTTGGCGATAATGACAAAGCACAGTTTGGTGCTAGTAATGACTTACAGATTTTCCATGATGGTAGTAATAGTTATATAATTGACAATGGCACGGGAAATATGATTATCCGTGGTGTTAATCTAAGCATACAATCAACATCTGGTGAAGATTACATTAACTGCACTGATAATGGAAATGTAACTCTAAGGTACGATAATGCAAGTAAGTTAAACACTACATCTACTGGCATAAATGTAACAGGCACAGTAACTACAAACACAGCAAGAAGTGCAGATGTTGTAGATAATGATGGTTCTTTTGATTTAGACGCAGGTACTAACTTTACTTGCACACCTACTGGCAACATTACTTTAACTTTTACTAACATTCCAGATGGTCAGTCTGGCACTATAGTATTAGTAAATACTGGTGGACATACAATAAGT
>Ga0255772_10000797_pt1 | contig 30921 bp, 3 predicted proteins | sample 071ome_34_FD_179970 | JGI IMG/M metagenome (GOLD analysis project Ga0255772, IMG submission 179970) | Coastal salt marsh microbial communities from the Groves Creek Marsh, Skidaway Island, Georgia - 071411BT metaG (version 2) | ecosystem: Environmental > Aquatic > Marine > Intertidal zone > Salt...
TGTTATCGCCTTCGCCCACATTCAGAACGTCATCGTCACTGCCATTCGTAGGAACGGTTTGGTTAGATGCAACGTAATCCGCATTACCATTGGTTTCTAACGTGATGGAAGCCACATCGCCAATCACTACATCCAAGCCTTCGCCGGTTGTGACCGTATCAGCACCGGCACCCGCCAGAACAACATTGTCGCCATTTGAAGCGTCGATTTGATCATTACCACCTAACGCTTCTTGTGTGGTAAAGGCCGTATTCAAGTTACCTGCAACGTAATGCCCTATATAATTCAATGACCCGTTATCGCCCAGGATCACATCAGACCCGTTGCCTGAGTTCACGATGTCTGAACCAAGACCGGCGATCACGATGTTATCGCCTTCGCCCACATTCAGAATGTCATCAGCGGCAAATCCAGTTGGTTGTTCAGTGGCGCCTGTTCCAGAAGTAATATCAAAGGTGTTGTCACCGATGACTACGGAACCAAGGTCACCAAGAACAATATCAGCGCCCTCACCGGTGGTTACCGTATCGGCACCCAGACCTGCAAGGATGATGTTATTGCCATCGCCTGAATTGATAGTATCAGCGCCGTTGAATTCGTTACTTCCAACAACCGATTCTGTTTTTGCAGAAACCAGTTCAGCAGAACTGTTAAAGATGGCTTCACCACCATCACCAAAGATGATGTCGTCACCAAGTAAGGAGGTTATCTGATCATCAGCACCACCACCGAAGATAACGTTACGAATGCTTGCGTCTGAGGCTGAGCCCCCCGTAATCACATCATTACCATCTCGGCTGGTTGCCGCCACTCGAATCGCTGAAACAGCAGCCAATGTGCTCAGTTCAACTTCACCATTATCACCCAGCAACCAATTGGTATCAGAGCCTGCAATAACGGTATCGTCACCGCCACCGGCAATCACCAGATCCAGGCCATCAGCCACATCAATCGAGTCATTACCCGCAGAAGAAATATCAGAGTAAATCATGGCAAGCTGATCAATATCACGCATAGTGATTTCATCGCCTGCAGCATTTACCACATGACCTGAGTCACCGATCACAATGTCATTACCCACATTGGAGGTAATTACGTCATCGCCATTGTTCGCAATAATCAGGTCATCGCCTTCATTGCCGCGAATCAGATCATTGAAGTGAGAACCATAAATGGTGTCATTACCTAATTCACCCAGGATAGTTACACCCAATGGCGAAGCGGAAGCATCGATTACATCATCACCCGCTTCTCCATGAATGGTCAGTGACGGATTACGACCACTAACATCAAAGTCAGTCATTCGTAAATCATCGTCACCCGTACCAGTGAACAACTCAGTATGGTCACTCGCATGGATGTTCGAAATAGTGATGTCGTTGCCACCACTACCACTGTAGATGGTCAGACCGTCAGAATAGTCACCGCCCAAAGCGTGATAGAAGATGTTGCCTGCCGTGTATCCAGTCAAGCCGGTGAAACCATTCAGGCCAAATGCAGAAGCATCAGAACTCCCCAGAATCTGCTCGGCGCTGCTCATCAACACGGTATCACCGGTTGTATCAGCCACATCGGTAATAGTAAGACGGTTAGCCCCTTCACCTGCATCGATGGCTAACGTGCCAAGAATGGTAGATAGCTCCATATTCGAGCTGTCACCGTCCGTGCGGTAAGCCGCTGACTGGTCATTACCTACAAGAATCTGATCATCGCCTAAACCTGTATCAATCAAGGTCTTAGCGTTTTCAGAAGTCCCTTCAACATACACCACATCACCATCAGAGCCAGTGCGAATCGTTAATGACTCAATGGTGTCATAGTTCACCGTGATGTCTGCACGTTCTACGCCCAGACCTGTCACAGAAATATTGTTAGTCACTTGTGTCTCGGTGAAATCGATCATTTCGAAACGTGTTGTTTCGTCAATCAATACACCACCATCAACGCGCTGATCGGTGACCTCGGCAAATGCTGCTTCAAAAGCAGAACGTGAGCTAAAGCTTAATGGGTTTGCCAGTAATTGAATGTCGGTCGTATCAGCTAGATACGAATAACGATCAGGGTCTGTGGTGTACAGCGTCACGGTTTGCGTTGGTGAACGACCATCGTCATAAACCGTCGTATTGATGACACGATAGGCTTCAACGACAAAGTAATCGCCAAGCTCTGAATCGCCCAACATGCCTTTTTCAGTTTCCGCATCGTAACTGTATTCAATAGTACGACCCAAACGCCCGGTCGCTACCGTCACATCTCTGCGAGTCGACTCAACAGAGTTGGTCTGGGTTACACGAACGTTATCGCCTGAAGTATCACCAGTATCAAGAATCTCAATGCTATCAAGACCTTCACCACCATCCAGTTTCAATAGCTGGAATACAAGATCTTGTGGAAGCAAGCTCTGACCATCTAATTGCAGATCAATATCATCCACAGTGCCCTGATCATTACCCACGATAATGGTATCGGCACCGGCATCACCATGTACTTCAGTACGATCATTAATGCCTTTGATTCGGATAGTATCGTCACCACCACCTGCGTTGATGATGGTTCGAGTCTGCTCTGCCGTATCGACGACAGTAAATTCATCGTTGGTATCACCCAGGTTGATTTCCACCACATCCATATTGCTGTAGTAGATACCGTATTTGGTACCAAGCCCCTGAATGGTGTCAGCCATTTCACTGGACGAAATAGTCGCAGAAGTAATGAAGCTGTTATTCACATCCAATGTCAGAGGAACATCAGCGTAAACAAGCCACTCAACTTCTCCCAAACCATTCACAGTGCGAACGGTATGGATATGGCTGATGGCTGAACCATCTGCTGTTTCGTAGTAGTTGCGATCTACCAGCAATTCCACAGGAATTGGCGCTTGAGGAACGATGGAATAACCCAGACCAGCCAGATAGCTTTCAGCATCGGCCTCCGAGGTATAGGTCTGTTCGAGAGCACCCTGCTGTTGACCGTCAACGGTTGTCATCAAGTAAACATACGCCGCAATCAATGAACCGTCATCGTTATAACGGTAGTAAGTAGCGTAACGTGCATCTTCTCCTGCTTTTGAGTAAAGCGCCGATTGATCTTCCTGAACGGCCGACGAAGTCTCTGTCGGCGCATCAATCAAGCCATAACCCAATGATGACAAGTAAGCATTCAGATCAGCTTCCGAACTGAAGCGATTAATGAAGGCACCGTCCACCAACTCAACTTGTGTTGAGCCCGTTGGGTTATTGACCATTTCTGTTACCAGATCGGTGCTACGGCCATTATTGCCAGCCGCAAACTCAATCTCGTTCAAACGGGTAATTTGCTCCTGAATACTTTCAGCAATGGCTTCCGCAGAGACACCTGCAGGAAGATTACCATTCAATGCAGACGCATCCACTTCTAGTGAAGGTCTCGCAATGTTACGGCGCTCCATGCTGCCCGTTCCATCGCCTTGCTGGTTATTGATCACCAGACGATCTTCACCAAAGGCGCCTTCAATGGTCACTGCACCCTGAATGTCTTCCAGGTCGTAATTCGCTTCCACATGAATATCGCGAACCACTGTTGGCAGAGGCAACTTCGCTCCAACCACACGGCTGGACGTTTCAGTAACTACCACATCCTGATATTGATCAGGCACTTCAATCTGATCGTAAAGAATATCCAGCAATTGCTCATCGCTGTACCAGGCACCGTATTCAGCAACCAGAGCCATCCAATATGGATGAGTCGCAGCGGATGTTGGAGTCAGTGACGAAATCACTTGAGGATCCAAGCCACCAGCAAGGTGCGAATATTTATTGCGCATCCAATCCAGATACACAGGTTTCAGTACCCACTCGGTATGAGCCTCTTCCACCAACTGTTGAGTGGTATAAGTGGTATCGAAGTCATCCCAGAATTTCTCAAGTACTGTGCGTCCTTGGTCCACTACGGTGAAATCAAGTGCGTCACCACCGAAGTAAACAACGTCTTCGCCTGTACCTGTGTTAACACGAACCGTCTGGCCATCCAGCGTTCCGTAGATATAAACGGTATCGTCACCACCACCGGTCATTACCAACAGCTGCTCGATGGATTCGATGCGTTCGATCTGTAGACCAGAGCCGTAGATGCGCTGAACCTGCTTGGTTCCACCCATGCCATCGCCAATGGTCTCAACAAAGATATAGAAGGTATCTGCCAGCGCAGTACCTGAGATCGCCAGACTATCGAAACCGCCACCGCCAAGTACGTTAACAGGTGCACCATTGACTACGGTCAGAATGTCGGTCGTATTCTCATCCGGTTCTTCCTGATCTTCTTTACCCGCACCTACGTTAGCCACGGTAGATTGTTCAGTATCGGCTGTTGTAACGTGGGCTTTCAGGAAGAAAGTATCGTCATCTTCTTCACCATATAGCCAAATCTCGGCAATGTTATGGTTCACTTCGAAGTAATCATCACCGGTACCACCATAGAACCAGGATTCCGAACTCACGCCATCGGTGATTTCATCAACTACTTCAATGGCTCCGTACGTCACATCGTTAGCAAGCTTGGTTGAAAGCACATTACCAACGAAGAACAGGTCATCACCCGCTTCACCAAAGACACGCATTTCAATGCCTTCACTGTTGTCATCCACAATAAAGGTATCGTCACTGCCACCTGCGTAGATTTGCAGATCTTCGGCTGAACCGTAATTCACTGTCTGATAGAAGATATTGCCGGAAGCCGTATCCGAGGTGTCACGTGTCGTCACATCGGTAGAGAACTGTTCCTGACCGACCGCTGAGAACTGCTGTTGAATCGCTGCTGTATCACCTGTTACACGCTGAACAGTATCGACATCGAACAACAACAGATCTGCGGCATTAGTACCAAAAATACGAACGCGATCAATAAGAACCGTACCCGTCTCAGTAAGTTCGGTACCGTCACTTAAGAAGGTCGTCGCGCTATCACGGATATCCACTAGAGAATCCTGAACCACGCCACCATTTACATCGTAATAGATGTCATAGGTATCGCCTTCATAGCCACCATCAAGAATAGCTGTGTGCTGCCAATCGTTGATCTGGAAGTCATTGATGTCCTGACCACCAGTCAATACGACCTGTTCAAATACATCACGAAGAATTTCAAGTTCATAGTACGCTGACTCACCGGTGAACAAGGCACTGCCTGACACATCTTGAGTGGCAATCAACAAGGTATTTACAGCATCAACACCAGCCCCTACTGCTAGAGGATCGTCAGCAGATTGGATGGCAGACGCTTCCAGGCGGAAGTTAGCATTACGCTGTTCATACAGATAATCCACTTCGCCATCATCGCTGGACGTATCGCCCACAGACACTTCATAGAAGACATCCACAGAGCGACCACCAACAACAATATCGGAACCTTCACCACCCACAATGGTTTCTGAGAAATCAGAACCGACAAGCACATCGTTACCTGTGCCACCATCTAGGGTTAATTGCGTGAGCTGAGTATCAATGCCTTCAGCGGACGCCGTAATTTCAGGGATCTCGGTGAAGTCGGTTTGCCATTGGCCGGCATAGAAACTATCATCACCACCACCCAATTCGAATACCAGTTCATCGGTAAGATCCGTACGTCCGAGATAGAACTGACGAGAACTTGGTGTCGTAGTATCAAAATCTGAACCACTTAGAGACCAATCCACGATGTATTGCTCTGCATCGTTGGTCATGGTCATCACATCATCAACCAGTAAATCATCGCTTTGAGTAAAGATTAACTGATCCACTTTACCATCACGATTCGAAGCGGTCGCAGCGCGTGAAGCAGCTACCAATGCTGGATTCAATGCCAACGGAAGTAAGGCCGCATCAAGATAACGGCGAACCGTATCGCCACCTAAATCAACGGCAATGCTGTCAATCTTGGTCTTGGCAATGTCTTCTAAACGGATAACATCCGCCCCGTCCGAACCGCTGACAAACAGATTATCAAATTCGCGCAGTTCAACCGACTCAACGCCGTTCGCCCCTGCAGCCTCCCAGCTCATATCCAGCTGATCAGCATTCACACCGGTCAACGTCAATGCCTCACCAGACGCTGACATGCCTTGAGCAGAAACCACAATCACCGTATCACGGCCAGTATCGGAACCATCTCCTAGTACGCCATCGCGTAAACCTCCACGGAAGACCATATCGCTGTCATCGCCACGACGCCAAACCATGATGTCGTTACCCGCGCCACCCACAAGGACATCCGCATGGCGGCTGCCCCAGATGGTATCGTCGTCTTCTTCACCGTACAGACTTACCGCAATCGGAGAATCAGTCGCATCCAGAATATCGTTACCCAACTGACCATAGACAGTAATCTGCGTGTCATTGGATGAAACAAAATTGTTGATGGTAACGTCATCGCTGCCCAGACCGGCATAGAGTTCAGTATGAGAACCCGTAAATGCTGAATTGAAGACATAGGTGTTGCCACCAGAACCACCGCGAACAATCAAACCAAGATCGAATTGCCCTAGCGCAGAGTAGTAAATACCACCCGCTGCAAAGCCTGTAATTAATTCTTCAGAAGCCGTTCTGCTGAAGGTAATCGACTTAGCGGATGAGGAACCTGTGTCATCGATTTCAAGTGCGTTATCCCCTTCACCTGCATCAATGTGAAGATCTTGAGCCAACTGGTTGGTTGTGTTGGAGCTGTCCGCAACACGGATAACATCATTGCCACCATTGGTATCCAAATACGTCTCAGCACGGGTTTCTTCAACCGTCACCTGATCCGCACCCTCACCTAACCAAACGTTAAGTAGTTCAACACCAGCGTAGGTAATTAAGCCACTTAGGTTACTCGAGGTATTCATAACACCCGTAATAGTGCCATTCACCATAGACACAATGCGACCATTGGTGTTGCTGGTATCCTGAATACGCAAGGTGTCTTGACTACCGGTGCCCAAATCCAGAATCAGATCATCCAGGGTAATTGCCTGAGTGGAGCTGTCGCCAGAAAGCAGATCTTCACCAACGATCACTGCATCGGAGCCATCACCCGTATTCAGAGTCAACGACGTAATTTCCGCCACACTGTTTATCTGAACGGTGTTGTTTTCATCACCCTGATCGATGTCCAGATTTTCGAAACCGCGAATATAAATATCGTAACGGCTACCGAAACCACTCAAGGTGTCATACGTCGTGGACTTCCACTCAATCTCTTCCGTGGTATTACCATCTTCATCAATGTCATCCACATCAATGGAACGACCTGCCACAAAGTCATTATCTACCGTGATCGATAGAATCTCGGAAGCATACACATTGAAGCCAACAACATTGCCATCATCATCTTCAACCAAGGCAATGTTAATCTCACCAACAAGCGTATCCGACGAACTTACATAGCTCACTGGCGCTTGAACTGGCGACGTCGGAACGAAGGCGTATTGGGTTCGAACCTCAAGGCTTTCACTCACACCCAAGACGTTATTGATATAGTCTTTCAGCTCAGCGGCTGTCCATTCACCGCCGGAATCTTCTGCCAACAGAGGGGTTGCCGTTAATAAGGTATCAGACGTTGTGTCGTCACCGCGCAGATAGATCCAGACCTTGTCCTGAATCTTGTTACCGCTCAGGTCAAACTTATAGCTGGCATAACTGAAGTATTGAGTACGAGCAAAGTTGTTAGCCCAGTAATTCAACAACGCCGTCTCATTATTAAAGACTGCAATGGTTTCAGCTTGAGCTGCCACTACATTAATGTTGTTAATGTCTGTACCCAAATCAGAAACGTGGTCATAGCCTTCATCAAAGATGGCGGCCCAAACCAGATTATCATTCTGGTCATAGTGACGAATGATCTTCACTTCGTCTTCGTTAGTAGTTAACGTCGTCTGGAAGACATTGATCTGATCATTGGTCGTTGCTGTCACGGTTTCAGGCGCATAGCTGTATCCGAAATTGGTCAGGTATTGATCCAGATCCAATCCGGAAGACAGCTCAATCAAATCACCATAATCGGCAATGAATTGCTGAACACCCAGATATTCCAACGCACCCGCCATGTCGACGCTCAAACCTTCATTCTCAAGGTTCAGCTTCAATGTCGCGTTATTAGCCACTCGGGTATTGATCGCCGACGCATCAACCTGGTCAAATTCCTGAATCTTTTGACCTGCAACCAAATCCACCTGAGTCTGACCCGATGGATTATCAAGCATGTCATTGACCACGCCTGGACGACGCACCTGATTATCACGATACAAGGTACTCGCCGCAGCATCCGCCACCAGCTGATAATCTACCGACGTGCCAGCAAGCATGGTTTGCAGCACTGAACTGTCAATATCGAAACGGGCTTTGACTACGTCTGCCGTTTGAATAGAGGATTCCAGATCATCACCAGAAGACTTGTACTGCTGGTTATTAACATAAATGCTGTCGTTACCCTGCAAGCCGAACAGCGATACCGCGCCCTGCAAATTACTCAAGTCGTAATTGGCCGGTACCGTCACTGCTAATTCGTATTCAGGCACCACAGGACCGATCGTCTCGATCTTCTGTTCTAACGGGAATTCCTGATTTGTTTCACGATACGCATCCACCACATTTTGATCGTACAAATAGGTCAATACGTCATCTACGAAGTCACGGTAATCCCAGAACCACCACCAGAAGCCCCAGCCTCCCAGACCGTAGCGGCTATAACCGTTCCACCAGATATCATTCACCCAGTTCCAGGCGAAGTAATACGGGAAGTTAAACGGTGTAATAAAGTCATTGGTGGTGAAGACATCATCAATGCCCCAAATATCACCCAACCAGTTCGGCTCGTATTGAGTCCAGGTTGAAGAAGCAGCACCCAATTGAGGATCTTGTTGTGTAACCACATCGAGCATTACCTGCTCTGCTACCTGAGCTTCCGGAATGGTTACGTTGAAATCTAACTGACCACCACCAAAGTGAACTTCGTCATCACCTGTACCTGTGTTGATCAGGAGCTCCTGACCATCCAATGTTCCATACATGTAGATGGTGTCGTTACCGCCACCAGTTAACAGCATTAAACGCTCAATACTGTCAATTTCTTCAATAACCAGCCCCGCACCATAAATGCGCTGAACTTCTACCAACTCACCATCTTTGGTGATGGTTTCGGTGAACACATAGAAAGTATCATCCAGCACGGTACCGGCGATCACCAAGGTATCAAAACCGCCACCGCCAAGGATGTGTACCTTATTATTCTTCACATAGCTGAACAGTGCATCTTGCGCGGTCTTATCTTCTTCACCACTCTCACTGTCACCCGTCACATTGGCACGTTCAGAAGCAATCTCGCCATCTTCACCCTCTTCGTTCTGGGCAATATCTTCATTCTTAGTGATATGCGCTTTCAGGAAGAAGGTATCGTCACCGTTATCACCGTATAACCAAAGCTCGGCGACGTTATGGTTCACTTCGAAGTAATCTTCGTCTTCACCGCCATGGAACTGCGACGCGACCGAAATACCAGCCGTGATATCGGTTACGTATTGGATGTCTTTACCATCTACGTTTTCAGTCGCAACACCGGTTACGTTACCGATAAAGAAGCTGTCATCTCCGGCCTGACCAAACACATTCAGCGCAACGGTATTGTCATCACTGATGAATAAGTCATTGCCCAAACTACCAAGGACCTGTACTTCTTCTGCGCCCGCTACATTCTCTTTAGAAACGGTTTTGCCATCGGCATCTACGTTCACAGTAGCGCTTTGATAGATCACTCGGGCATCGAAGGAAGAGGCGGCCAAATCACGAACTACCGCAGCGGTCACATCATCACTTGGATTTTCAAAATCATCGGCCAATTCATCAGCATTCAGAGCATTGAAACCATTGCTGATCGCTGACTTGTCCTGATAGAAGTCGATGTAACCCTTCTCTTCTAACTGATTGTTGCCAATATCAGTGCGAGATGCATCGAAATGGAAACCATCGTCATTACGGCTACCCACCACTTTCACGATATCGGTTTGCCCCAGACCGATCAGATCCGGACCGTTAGCCACTGGCGTTACCGCACTATCAAGGATTTCATAGACCGCGCCACTGCCGTTGATGGCATCGGAGCCTAATTTCACTTCATAGGTATCCGCACCATAACCCAGATCCAGGTATGCATGCGCACCCCAGTCACTGACTTCGATGGTGTTCTCATGCTTACCACCGATCAATTTCACATCTTCAAATACACCAATGATGTGCTCTGCTTCGTAGTAGCCTGGCGTTAGATCATAGGTATCTGCATAACGACTGATTTCAGCACCATTCTCCTGAACGGTATGAATAACGACGTCATCAGTGGTCAGTTTGAAATCGGCATCGGCCGTTTCAAACAACTGGTCAATAGCACCATCGTCCGAATCACCCACTTCTGATTGCTCAAAGAAGTAATCCACACCACGGCCACCCGTGATGATATCTGCCCCTGTACCACCAATAATGGTGTCGCGATAAGAAGAACCAATAATGCGGTCAGCATCTGCACCACCATCCAGCGTCAGCTCCATCATAGGGAGCGCTTGTGGAGGTACTTGCTCATCAAGATTAATTGTACCGGTATCAGGCAATACAGAGCGCTGCTCAATGTCAGACGCGTCGATGTAATCCTCACCGCCCTTCGATTCGATCACAATTCGGTCGTTAATCGAGACATTTGACGCATCAAAATCCGATTGAGACACGTGGAAAGCAATTGCTGCTGCCGCTGTTGGCTGCCAAAGCACTCCGTAACCAATCAGCTCATCTAGAACGGCAAAGCTGTCCGCCCCGTCGTTACCGATAATAGTCACTGTATCTGGATCATTATCCGGCTCAATGGCACGTTTAATTTGATTCGATGCCAGACCACCCGGATTGTATTCAAGAGGATCACCGTGCTCATCACGCAACAAAGCACCCGTTGCATCGTAGTAGCGATAAACCTCATCACCACCGAATTCCACAGAAACCGTATTCAGCGAAGAATTGGCAAGATCATCAAAGACCACATCGTCGGCACCGTGGCCTGTAGTCATTCTCAGCCCTTCAAAACCACTCAGTTTCATTGCAGAAACAGATAAGGTCGCGGCTGATGTCCCCCAATCCATACGGATGGCATCAGAGCTGGAGTCTTTACTGATGCGAACGTAATCATCAACGTCATCAACACCATTGATCACCAGCAAATCCTGATCATCTCCAGTGTACGTTTCTAACTGGAGATTACCGTCCCCATCGAAGATCGGCTTACCTTCTGAATCGGTCAAATAACGCTGTTGAGGACCGCTAGAATTGCCTGCATCGACCACAGCATCCTGGCCATCTCCATCGTACCAGTTAATGGTATCTGCACCGGCACCCGCATAAATGGTATCAATACCTGCACCACCTACGATGGAGTCATTGCCCTGCTCACCATAAATGGTATCGTTACCACCGCTGCCCGAGATTTCATCGTCACCGTAGCCACCGTACAAGGTATCGTTACCCGTACCGTCCACAGAGAATTGAACCAACTCAATAGACAAGCTGGTATCAATCACATTGCCAGACGCATCAAACAGCTTGTAACCAAACTTGGTTGTGGTGCCACTGGTTAAATCGGTTAAGGTATATTCCAACGCTACCGCGTCATCATCAAATACATCGTATTCAAATTCTTGCTGACCCGCATCCGGGTCTTGAGGATTAATCAGGAACACCTGAGTCACTCGATTACCACCGGCATCAAGCACCCAATACTGTTCTTCAAAACCTGCCGTACCGTCACCAATTAAGGTATCACCGCCATCGGCCGAAGCAACCCCACCCAAAATGCTCTGGGTTACGCCACGAGCATTACTGTTAACACCCTGACCTGCAATGTAATCTTTGTTATGGCTAGTACCGCCATCGAACACGCCTGCAGTATCGCCATAACCGAAGACCCAGTCATCGCCATCGCCGCCTTTCAGACGGTCATCTCCGATACCACCTTCAATGAAGTCATCATCGGCACCACCATCAATGGCATCATCACCTGCGCCACCGTATAGGAAGTCTTCACCGCCTTGGCCAACAATTCCGTCATCGCCATCGCCACCATAGATGTAGTCAGTACCCTGACCACCGACCAGCGCATCAGACCCGGCACCACCGAATAGGTAAGCCGTACCTGCACTGTCCACCCGGAAGCTGTCCATACCCGCACCACCGTATAGGAAGACATCGATGTTATCGGAAACAGACTTATGAATATGAACTGTATCGCCCGCTTGATCCGCCGCGCTTTGTGACAGACCAATAATCTCAGTTACCGAGTTAGCCTCGAAGAACTGGGTCACCCCGTTCATCTCAACCTTGATGTACTCGGTGCCATCATCTGCGGCGACCTGACTCACTTTAACACTGGCAGGAATACTGGTGCTGGTACCACGAACGGTATCCGCGAAGTCGGCATCGTTCGGGTTGTAATCTTCTTTATCATCATTACCAGGTACATCATTACGCATGCTGTAACGAAGGCCGGCATTTTCACCAATGTGAAGTACCAACTGACCATCGTCATTAACATGCGCTACCGATGGTTGCTTCACTGGCGCACAGTGGTGGTCAAATTCTGCCAACGTGACGCGTAATAATTCATCACGCGCCTGGAAGATGGTTACTTTACCTAGGAAACCAAGATCCAAGCCCATCCAGATGGACCAGCCTAAATACGCTTCTAACGCGCCCGCTGCATCAAAGATACAGTGAGGGCCATCATAATTGGTAAGACGATCGATCATCTCTTCGATACGAATCTTACTGTCTTTATAACCCTCTTCTTGGGAACGCAGACCTTCCTGATTGTTTACATCACCGCCAGACAACTGGAACATGCTTTCCGCCCAGTCCAGCTCGATCTCTGCAAAAATACCACCGTTCAGGCCAATCTCAACCAGACCAGCCAAGCCAACTCCAACAAAGGCTTCAATATTTACACGAGCCCACGCTTCAGGCAGGTCATAAATGGTGACTGTGTCATTAGAATCAGCGGTTGCTTTTACGTCTTCCGCGTACTTATCTTTTGACTGAGAATCATTAAAAGCATGAAGCTCGTTATATTTTTCATCAACCGTCGTTGCACTGCCAGACAGAGCCTTGCCTGTGCTGTCATACACATGGTCATCAAGGAAGAAACCATCAAACAGAATATTATCCAGATCGCCCCAGTTCAGCTGATCACCTGAGCCAGTCACGGCATTTCGTACGCCATCCACCAGCACACGGATACCTTTGGTATCGAGGCCAACACCCAGATCAAAACCAATATCGATGGCGCCACCTAGGCCGACAACGAATGGACCACCTACGTTAAACTTCTTATCGTACTCAAACTGCAAGCCGACTGCTGGCAGGTTGTACAAGAACAAGGTGACATCTTTGCCCATGAACATATTGAAGATAGAAGTTGGGCTCTTGATGATAGGGAATTCAAGCGACGCTTTCCGCTTGGTCAGTGAGTTATTAATGAAGTTCTGAGAATTCTGGGAACCAGCACTGTTATTACTACCGGAACCGGATGAGTTACGCGAATCATTCATCGCAGCCGACATATCAAAGCCTGCGAAGTCACTGTCACTGGCTTCTTGCGGTTCACCGTTCGCTCCACCGAAGTTCACAGCGTAATCCGGGAAGTACAAACGACCACCACTGGTATCCGGGAAGGCCTGAATCACAGTTACCAACTCAGCAATGGCTTCAATCACCTGTACAACAGCTTTTACTCGAGGGTCGGCTTTACCCAGCATCTTCGCAAGATCAAGCAAAGTGGCCGGACCACCCAAGTCTGAAATAACCGGTAATTCCGTGGTTAATAATTCAACCAATGGCGCAATCGGATCGGTAATGTCTTTCAGGGTATCCAACAACGGACCAACAAAGTCCTCAATGAAGGCACCCAAATCAAGATACGTATCCTGGAATTCCAAGGACTTGCTGCCGCCACTTACACCATTGGCTTTACCAAAGCCTTTAACAATATCCTGATGGAAATCTAATGTGGTCCCTACCTGGAAGAAACCACCATCGAAGTTACCCGTCGAAGGATCGTAATCACCCAAGCCCATGATGCCTTGTAGATTCGCATCAGCTGCACCCGTCAAGGTTGCGTAAACAAAGTTATTAACAAAGCCACCGCTGACTTTGTTAATTTCATTTCGCAGGTTCAGGAAGCCATCGTCAACTGCATTGGCCGTAGAACCGGTATCCGCATCCTGCAGATCCACCACTAACTCAGCAGTCAAACCTAGCTCAGGCTCATCGCCATCTTCGACACCTTCAAGATGTGCACGAAGGAAACTTAACCAGGCTTCACCCGTCAGATCATCCAACGCCAGGGTCAGATCCATGGTCAATTCCTGATCTACGGTTTCGGTAGTTGTTCCGCCGTTACCATCATCAACTTCAATATCTCGAGTCGTCGTTAGGAAGAAGTCGTTCTGGTTCAGATCAACACCGAAGCCCATACCCAACTGCCAAGCTAACTGAGCCAGAATATCAGACTCAATTTCCAAGCCCATGCCTGGTAATGCAGCGCCGAAGTCGATAGGAATCAGTTCATCGAACAGCATACCGTCAATAACGAAATCGAGTGCAATCTGACCGTTCTGGAAGGCTTCTTCATTCACCACTACCTGGTAATTTTCAACCAGTGGACGGAAGCGATCGGCTGCCGGATCAATATCTACCAGAGCCATTTGCGAGAACATGTACTCAAGACCTTCAACCAACAGGTCAAGTGTGGTTTTCACTTCGCCAGACTCATCGCCACCTTTACCAAGAATGTCATTCATGGTGGTTTCAATATCATTGGCGATGTCCGTGAAACGCTGGCTTACGGAAGCCAGTTCGTCACCTACAATTGGCAATCCTGTTAGTGCATCACCACCCGTCATGCTCGCCATGCCTTCGAAGAAACCAACCACACCGTCGGTCATCAACTCAGGGGCATTCATTAGCAAGAACAACTTGGCACTGTTCAGAAGCTGATCTTTGATCTCACTCGGTGATGGGAAGTTAACCGCCAGGCTATTCAGGTTTAAGCCTGCGCCATCCAGTTTGATGGTATCCAACCCACCGTTATCAACACCGATGGCAAACTCGGTAATCTGAATATCACTAGAGAAGAACAATGGCATGTAAACATCAAAGCCCAAGCCATAATCGGCTGCGAAGCCTGAACCATTGTACGTAAGATCGAAGAAGCTATCGGATAGATCTAACAGACCATCAATGATCTTGAACTCAACTTTCAGCTCATTGGTGTCTTCGTCGTAGATAGTGTCTTTGATTTCATCTGGAAGTAGATCCAGAACGAAATTTAATTCATCCGGGAAGCCCACTTTAATAGCGGTCAATACATCCAGATCATCAATACCCAGCTTATCGAAGGACACCGAAACACCAGTACCTTCGTTCATGACAAAGCGAGGATCACCCGGATCCGCACCAAACAGATTCACATCGAAATCAAAGACCAGACTGGCCACACCATCAATCACGAAGTCGGCGCTGGTTTCCAGATCGAAGAAGTCTCCAATACCAGCCGGTAGGAAGGCATCCAGATCGGCATCATCAAAGCCGAAGTTGAAACTGGAATCGAGTGCATAGTCCTGAACTAAATCAACGCTGAACTGACCATTCTCGAAGACAAAACTCATGGCGTCTTCAGCGAAGTTAAAGGCCGATTCAATAGCATCTTCCAACTGATCAAGAATGCCCTGACCGGCTTCATTCAATTGAATCAAAATACCATTTGGTGCCGTAGAGTCCGCAATGATCTCTACACCGAAGTTGGCAAAATCATCACGATCAATGCTAGCGAATAGCGCATCAAGATAACCACGAATACCCGTCAGATCTTGAATACTTTGATCAAGGAATGGAATATCAAAATTAGTAAAGTGATCCGGATTCGTAGCTTCTTCCGGCAAAATCGTTGCAATCAGGTTCTCTAATGGCTCAAGCAATAGCTCATTAAGATCCATCCCAACGTCCAACTGCATACTTGGATCGAAGGTGCTGGAGGAAGACGCATCCGACTTCTCGAACATATTCTCATCGCTGAAGCGTAAGGTCGGTGCTGCGTAATTTGTAACATTAAAGCCAGCGATGGTTGTGGTTAGCGGAAGTACCGCCTCCAATGAACCACTCAATACAATGTCGAGGTAATTTTTAAGATTGGTAATGTCAGTGAAACTGATGCGAACGCCTTCAGCATTGTCATCGTCCGCAAGAATTCGACCTTCCGCCGTAATATCTGAAAGCGTTGCCGTTGGATCTTCATCCAATTCAGCCGACACCAATACAGCAATGCTCGCATCGTCCACACCAATCTCTACAGACGAAGGATCGCCCATAGTGAAGTCGATACCTTCACCCAGAATACCGGCATCAAAGCTCACTTCATCAAGACGGATAAAGGCCAGTTGAGAGGTATCAATTGCGCCCGGATTCTTAAGATCGATGGTCGAAAGATCCAACACCGCACCCAGCGAGATATTCGCGTTAGCGAACAGTTCAATATTACCCAGCGACGCAAAGTCATCTTCGGTAACACCCAACGCACCGAGTGAATCGAACAATTGATCCAGAATGTCTGAGCCGCCCAAGGAACCAGCAAACTCATTAAACATGGTCACCAGGTCATCCAGCGTTTTGCTGAAGCTTGGCGTTAGCGAGAAATCGAAGTACAGCTCTTTTGTATCGGAATCAAATCCACCCGCAAAGCTGAACAGCTGGGTTTCAACGCTGCCTTCAAGCGATGGTAACTTAATGGCACTCAGGTAGTTCAACAAGCCTTGCAAGGTCGGCAAGCTGCGTAAGAAGGTCTCAACTTCTGCACGAATATCATCGAACGTCAGGCTGGCATCATCAATACCGAGACCAAACTTCAATTCATCCAGGAAGCTGGCGATATCAAAGTCAGGCAATGACGGTAGATCCACGCTGACCAGGCTATACATTTCAAGCGCGTAGCTTGGAACGTTGATGCGGAACAGATTAATAGCATCTGGTGTGGATACATCAATATCCAAACCAAAATCCAGATTCAATTTATTCGCAAGTGCTGAAATATGCGCATCTAAGCTGAAATCGAAATCGACACCCAGGCTCAGGATATTACCTAAGGAGCCCAACCCTTCTGGTGCAGTGAAGTCATAACTGAAGGCATTCAACAATGCGAAGTAGTTTTCAGCCGTCGCTTTCAGGTTCAATGATGCCAACGCATCGTCAAAGCTTTGCAGTAATTCCGTTTCAAAGTCGGTGCCCGGAATATCAATATTAATTCCGGCAATAATGTCACGTAATCCGTCCAGTCCCTGCTGTGCTTTATCCAGCACATCGACAATGGCATCTTGCAGAGTATCGCCAATTTCAAAGTCCAGACTGACATCGAAAGAATCAAAGTTCAGTGACGGCTGCTCATCACTTAATAATTCAGGATCATTAAGCAAAATAACCGGCGTACCCAAGTCACTTAACGAACCGATATTACCGATATTCACATCAAGCGGTAGAGTCGCATCAAGGCTCAGATTATAGTCTTTGGTCAGAGCAAACGCGTTGGCCGTATCCAGACTGACACGACCATTCTCATCGGCATTGGTTAACTCTAGACCCAGTTGTCCTGTGATATCCAAAGCACCGTTAAATACACCAAAGCTATTGCTGTCGCCTAATGGAATTTCCAGAACAAGATCGTTATTACCCAGCGTTAAGGTGGCCTGGAAATCGTTCATTGAGACAAAGGCATCGTCCAGTCCCAGATTGCTCAGATCAGACAGACCGATACCAAAACTCAATTCTGTTTCTAGCTGTGCGGCCAGGAAAAAATCATCCAGGAAGTTTTGAATTTCCGCTGGAATAGACGCTGGATCCAATGTTGGTAAATCAAGATCAACATCGCCAAAGTACTGCTGGAACAGAGCGTTATCGGTAATGCCATCTAGCGCGCCTGTAACGGCATCGTATAAGGCCACAGGGTCAAAGATATTAGCGAAGACCGCCGCGTAATCGATCGTTGCGGTGAAAATAATTTCTTTGCTGTCTACATCGAAGGCTGCAGAAATTCGTAATGGTGCATCACTGTTATCCAACACATAGGTCAGATAGCTGGAGGTGTAATCCAGCATATTGCTCAACGTTGGCAGATTACCAAAAGCACCGTAAATCGCTTCAGCAAAACCGGTTAACGAATCAGGAATTTCTTCAAAGAAAGCGGTGACCGTATCGTCAAAACTATTCAACAGCGCGTCTAAATCGAAATCCGCTAGAACCGCTTCAATCTCTGACGCAGTTGCACTGGTGATGTCGAAGCTGTTTACCGGATTCACTTCGTTATTGATGCGAGTGATTGAGCTACCAAACTGCGCAACGAAAGCCGCAAGTTCTACAGCATCAGCTGGAACAGCAAAACCTTCTTCTGCCATTTGAGCGTACAGATCCAACGCTGGATACAAGTCGAAGAAGTCTTCGAAGCTCTGCAACAAGGCAGAAATATTCAGTAAGTCATCAACTGTATCGGCTAACGGCCCAACAATGCTGTCGAACCCTTCGCCTAAATCAATGCCTGAGAAATCAAAGCCCAAGTCAAAGCTGGAGCCTACATCTGGCTGACTCTCACCTTGCAACATATCGACTAATTGCGTGATGAAACTAGTATTTGGAAGTACATCCAAAGAACCATTATATTCCGCATCGGCGGTTAACAGATTCGAACCAGACACTTTCAGAATCGGCGTACCGTAATCCTGAAGGTCAAAGCTTTCTGCCACTTCGAAGGTCAGCGGTAGGTACACATCAAACGCGGCTGAGTTAGCATCATTCTCGCGGTGGAATTCGATACCAAAGGCTGCGTCTTCCATCCCGACAGTGACGTCTCCCAGAGGCACTTCAAAGTCCAAACCTTCAACCCGAGCTTTAGCAAGTAACTCATGCAGATCCGTCTGGAAGCCATCCGTTTCAGCGTCGCCATCAAAGATCTTGGCCAGGTTGATAGAAACATCCATATTCAGTAGCAGCTCAGCCACTACGCGCAGACCGTCTTCCAAAGGCCCTAATGAAATACTGTTCAGATCTGGCAGCTCAGGGAAGTTAATATCTTCCAGAGAATCAAGTAGGCCAGCCGCTTGTTCACCAATCAGGTCAATGACCGCCTGAACCATATCGTCGGCACCGGAAGTGAAATCCGTAACGATCTGATTCATATCCACGCCGATGTCATCGAACATCGTTTGAAGCTTGCCAACTTCGCCATTCAACAGATCGCTGGTGACATCTGCTGCCCCTAAGTCCAGACCTAACAAATCGTTGGCCAGACTGTCGAATTTACCGACATAGGTATTCACAACATCCAGCAATGAAGACTTAACTTCGTCGATATTGCTGAAACCTGACGTGATTGTGCTGATAAATATCTGGCTCAGTTGAGTAATCCAACCTTCCGCCATGGTATCGATATTTTCAAGCAGAGACTTCAGATCAGCATCCAGATCATCAATACGGCCACCGTCAGAAAGGAAGGTTTCAATCTGAGCGGTCGTTGTATTGATCAGATCAAACAGATCACCCAATGTCTGTTTCGCTTTCACGATTTCCTGTGTATCAATGACAGGGTTAATATCGATGGTAAAAGCAATGTCCTGATCAAAGAAGTTCTTGATGGAATCCATCGACAAACTTCCCTGGAACGGATTACTGATGCTTAAAGAGAAACCTTTACTGCTGCTGTCCGATGAACTTGGTGCATCAAAGCTTGGGAAAGACAGATTCCCCAGGAAGCTGAACATGGACTTCAAGCTAGGTAAGCCATTGAATGGGTTACCGATATTGACGTTACCGCCTAAACCGTCTGGTACTGACAAGTTAAAACCACTGAACAAAGTGGTTCTGATGCTATCGAAATCGGTTGGTACTTCAGGCAGCTGCAGCAAATTCGCCAACGACCCCAGAAGACCGGAAATATCAAAGTCTAAGTCGAGATCCAAACCAAAACTCGACTGACCAAATAAAGGCAGGATGTAAACATCAAAGTCACCTGCAGAGAACTGTCCGGCCAGAGTCGGCAAGTCACTCAAATCAAGGCTTAAACTGTATTTCTCATTCAACCAGGCACCCAACTGATAAACATCACCATCGATGGCCAGGTTTGAAATATCGAAGTTTGCACCTAGTGATAATAAATCATCGAGGAATTCAAGATTGGCCGCGCCAGACCAGTCAAAACCAATCGCTGATGCCTGATCACTTGGCAAACCAAAGCTCTTGAATAGACGGAAGAATTCCAGGCTGTATTGTGGCAACTTGCCGCGGAAACCTTCAATGGCTTCAGGCGTAGAAAGATCAATGCGCAAACCATAAAGATTATTAAGCAGGTTACCCAGTTTCTCCATATGAAGATCATTGGAGAAATCGAACGACACATCACCTTCCAACGACAACCAATCACCTAGCAAGCCTAGGAAATAGTTTTCACCGTCGTTAGCAAAACCATTGAAGCCGTTATCGAAGATATTGAAGTTCAGCGCGAAGTAGCCCTGCAACATGCCAGGAATGTCCGGAATGATACCTTCCAGCGCCGATAGAATATCGTTTACATCAATTGGAAGATCCGCCGGATCAACATTGAACAGATCTCCAATGTAGCCATTCAGCGTGCCACCCAGATCATCAAATAAGCCAGCCAAGGTATCCCAGAAGGCACGAGTGATACCAAGATCAAACGACACATCTAGAGAATCCAGTGGATTACTCTCAAGGGAGAATACCGGTAATACCCAATCACCAATGTTCACGCCACCCGGTAGGTTGGCACCCATATCAGCAAGAATGTCATCCACAAAACCGGTATCAGACGGCAGCTTCATGGAGAAGTCGTAATCGTTGTTCCAGTTAAGATCGAAATTGCTCAAATCAGCAAGAATGTCGCTCAGATAAACTCGACCGCCATTCAAGGTTGCACCCACCGATGCCGCCAAAGAGACTGCACCACCGACAATGGCTGGGTTATCAGCCAGACCAACCTCTAATTCAGCCGATAGATCTTTAAGGTTAATTGCCAGGTTGGCCTGAGTTTCTTTCAACTCAATAAAGATATCGTCGGTACCCACGTCAGATAGAGCACCAGACAAGAGATCCGCCAGCTCCATGCCCACACGCACACCGGCATTTAGTGAGCCGACCAGGTTCAGGTCCAAACCTACATCAAACGGTAAATCAATGGTGGACAGGTCAAAGCCTGCATCCACACCCAGTGTATCCAGAATGCTTCGAAGTGCCTGATACGCTTCACTGTCGGTATCACCGGCTAAGCCCTGCAGATCAGTAATTGCTTGTTGGAACAAGGCAGCAAAATCACTGGTATTACTGAAACTTTGAGCGAAAACTTCTTCAAGTGCCAGATCAAAATCCAGGAACAATTCTTGAATCGCTGAATCGTAATCCGCTGTAATGGTAATCGGTCCTGCCGTAGTGCTGTAGCCAAAGGCTTCTGCCATCGCCGATTGCATAAAGCCAATCAGATTGGTCAGTGTTGGCATAGAACCAACTTTCGCAGCCCAAACAGTGGCAAACTCCTCGTAAGTCGCAGGTAATTCTTCCAAACCAAAGATCGCTTTTAAGCTGTCTTGTACGGCGGAAGACAAGGTTGCATACGCAGTGGCTGCGTCTGTACCGGAAGCAATATCGTCCTGAACATCCAGAACAGCGAAATAGGTCTCTGCGTAAGACTTCATCAAATCGAAATCAAACACCGTTTCTAATTGATTCAAGAAATCAGTGACAAAATCAGGAACCGCATCACCTAAAGCATCAAGGTCAATTGGTAGACCCAAGCTGCTCGGATCGGCACCATTCACCTGAACGCCCGTTAAGCTGGTGAAAGCACTCAAGAAAGCATTACGAAGCTCATCCGTAATCAGCAGGTCAACGCTGGCATTCCAGGTATCAGCTGCACTCAAATCAGTAGCAGACAACGAAATAATTGGATTGCCAAGCGTACCCAGATCAAAACCAGCCACGTCTAAATTAGAAATATCGAAAGGTAAGTCCGTGCCAAAGCCTACTTGGGTGAAGCCGTCCTTACGAACCAGATCAAAATTCAGTGCGGCATCGTTCAGTGCAATAGAACCGGCCTCAATATCCAGACCTTCCACCTGAGCATGAATCTGCAATTCATGCAGATCGGTTTCAAAGCCATCAGTGGAGGCATCACCATCGAAGATCTTGGCCAGATTCATCGTGACATCCATGTTCAGAAGCAGTTCAGCAACGACACGTAAACCCTCTTCTAATGGCCCTAAATCCAACTGAGACAAATCAGGCAAGGTTGGGAAATCGATCTCACCCAACTGAGCCAAGATGCCTTCTGATTGACCTTCAATTAAACCAAACAGTGCCTGAACAACATCATCAACCTGCGAAGCGTAATCCGATACCAAGGTAGCGATATCGCTGTTTACACCGCCCACGCCAGCTACACCAAAAACGAAGGCATCCAGATCTGCCAGAGCAGTAGCAGGATCAGCTTCATTGATAATGTCAGTGATTGGCGAGGTGTAATTACTAACCAGCTGGTCGAATTCGGCCTTCAGAGCATCGACTTGAGAGAAACCACCTAACAGAGTATTCAGCAACAGTTCTGCGGTTTTGGAAACGGCATCAGACACGGATGCTTTAATAGATGCCAAAGTATCAAGGTCAGCACCGGTCAGACTGCTTTCAAGGGCAGTGATCTTGGTATTCAAACTGCCAAACAAATCCGTTAATGCAGTTTTTGCATCAACAATTTCCTGCGTATCAATCACAGGATTAATGTCGATGGTGAAAGCAATGTCCTGATCAAAGAAATTCTTAATGCCATCCAGAGACAAGCCGCCAGAGAATGGATTATCAAAGCTGAAACTGAAGCCTGCACCACTACCAGAACCTGAACTATCGGCAGAAGAATCAAAGCCAGGCAGCGAGAAGCTTGGCATTGACAGATTGCCTAGATAATCAAAGAAACCTGAAAGCGATGGCAATCCACCAAACAGATCACCAACATTCAGACCGTTGCTACCCGTTGATGGTGTGTTGGATAGACCTGAGAAGGTGAAATTCGGGAAGGTGAGCGCACGCAGCTCATCCAACGAAGTAGGCACACTGGCCCAACCAAACAAGCCTGTTAAGTTGGCGGCAATGGCTTCAAAGTTAATATCGATGCTTGGCAGTTCAAAGCCACTGCCATTTGATCCCTCACCAAACTCGACCGCTAAACGATGCAAATAAATATTTAGATCAGACCCAAGATCACTCAAGGCTGTGAACGCTGAGAAGTCCAATGTCATGTTGAAACGAGTATTCAACGCCGACTGCAATGCCGTCAGCCATTCAGCATCCGTTGAAGGCGTTGAAGCGGCACCCAATTCAATGGCAAACGCATCAAGAATTGATGTATCGAGTCCACCTAACCAGGCTTCAAAATCAAAGCTCTTACCCTGTTCAAACAAACGGAAGAACTCAAAGCCATAACTTGGCAGAGACGCTCGGAACTGGCTGTCAGAACCATTGATGGTTAAACCATAGAAATTCGCTAACCAGCTTTTAAGTGCAGAAAGATCAGTTGAAAGGTCAATGGTCGTTAAACTGGTGCCATTGGCCGTATTTAGCCAACCTGCCAGATCACTTAAGAAACTGTGGTTCGAGCTGTTATTGTTCTGATGATTAACATCAAAAATATTGTAATTAAGCGCGTAGAAGCCTTCCAGCAATCCAGGAATATCCGGCAACAAGCCCTTAATAGTCGCGACCAGATCAGAAACATCGAACGGTAATTCGCCGCCCGTTAACTGACCAACCCACTCTTCAATTTGGACATCCAGGCTGCCATAAAGCTCGGATAGTTTGGCAACGAAATCGCTGGTTAAGCCCAGATCCATGCTTAAACCATCAAACTCAAATCCGCTGCCTGAATCACCACCACTTAGGGTAATTACCGGCATTACCAGATCAAAGATATCGCTTAAGATAGCCTGTAGATCCGTAGACAAACCGGTCGGTAAATTCGCAAGATTTGAAATATCGAATGGCAAATCCAGTTTGAAGCTATCCAGAACAGACCAGCTTACGTCGGTCGCAGCAATAGCACTTAAATCAATCGCCGCATTGAAGGTCCCGGTCGCAGTTGCGCCTGCTACGAAGGTTCCGCCATTAAAGGCGTAAAGGGAATTATCGCCAGAATCTTTCAGATCAAAGCCAAGGTTATTAACGCGAAGCTCTACTTCGGCCGTGAAGTTAGAAACATCCAACACTAACTTGGTCGCTAAGCCCGCATCAGCGCCAGCTGGATCAAGATCTACACCTTCAAAGGTCAAAGTAAAATCGGTAGAGATCGAAGCAGACAGTAAGGTTTCAATCGCACCACTAAGCTCAATACCTACCGCGGATAAATCCAGCGATGCATCATCAAACACATCTTGAATCAGTTTCTTGGCATCTGCCAAAGCACTGTCAGCAGGGCCTGCATTAATTTCAGTGAAGATGGTTAAGAGTGAATCCAACGCATCGGTTGCACCCGAAGCCAATAAATCCTGAGTGATACCAACAACGCGCTCCAAATCAATACTGAAGGCCAGTTGAAGATTTTCGACATCAGCCTGAGGACTAACGGTTGTCGCGGTAACAGTAACAACAGACGATTCGTCGCTAGTAAATAACGTATCCAGCTTGGCTTGCAAGTGCGCTGCAAGCTCACCCGCCGTTAACGTGGCCTCACCTGATAACTCATTAATCCAGGTGCCCAGCTGAGAACCATTCAAAACATCACTAATGCCTGCAACGAATCCGCCACCTACCGCAGAGTCCAAGGCTGACAGATCAATAGACGCCAGACTTAAGTTATCAACCAAATGCAGGTCAGAAGAGATGGTTTCAGCCAATGTTTTGAGATCAGCCAGCGCGTTTTTAACCGAGGTCGTTGCATCCAGATTATGCTGATAGGCTTCCAACAACTTCTGGTCAAGATCCTGTTCGGTAGAACCTGTCTCATACTCAAGATCCCAATCACCGTCGGCACCCGTTAAGTCATTAGACGCTGCAACATCCGCTGACGTTAATTCGGCAAGCACATCAACAAACTCAATGCCCGATTCACCATGCGCGACATCACATCCATAAAGATAGATATCGCCTTGATCTGTTAACGATTCGCCCCAAGCTTTTACTTGCGCCTGACGACGATTCAATTCAGATGCTGAAACAGAAGAGTTACCTAGACGTAATTGGCCTGCTTTACCATGAGACAATAAGTGAACCGCAGCCAGATTTTGATAATCATCCAAAATCTCGGTCAACTGATCCAAGCCATCTTGCTCGCTACCAATCACATGAACGCTTACAGATTCACCTTGTAGAGAGAAACTTTGCTGAGGGGTTTGTGCAAAGTGGTTCTCAAGAGCCAACCAACTGTCATTCGAAAAAGCGGCGTTCTGGGATGAAGTTTCAGGGGTGGATACTTCATCAGATACGCTATCAAAGCCCATCGCTAAAAGGGCAGATTTAACAAGCTCTACATAATCTTCAACAGAGCTATCAACCACAATCACCTGAGGGGGAATGGATGATTGAGCAGCAGCCGGGGACGCTGCATTTTGATTCATTAACTGATAAGCCAGTTGCTGGGCGGCTAGATCCACTTCCGGGGTTGAAGCGGTATCCGAGGTTTCTTCAGAAGCCCCATCCTCACCTTCAGTAACTTCTTCAGATACGCTGGAGTCAGAAGTTTCTTCAAGCGACACATCCTCAAGCAAAGCCTGATCAACCATCGAAGAAATCGATTCAGGCACCACAATGTCCTGATCCAAATCCTCAATAACCAATCGGGAATCATCTTCAGGAAGCTGTACATCCGTTTCAATGATTAATTCTTCAGGGGCAACGTATTGGCCAGAATCATCATCCAACGGCATTGGAATACCTAGATCCGCAGAAAGCAGAATCCTTGGCTCCAACGCTTCCAACTGAACACGTTTACGGCGCTGTTTACCCGCGTCGTTTAAAACATCCGCGTTCAGCTGTTCTTCGTTCAAATCAATATCATTTTTCAGATCAACTGATTGATCAACAATCTTCTTGGATTGCTTCTTACCCCTAGCCATGAGAACCCCCTACTCAATTGGCCCAAACAATGTGTTTTTATTCCCTTAGAAAGGGAAAAGGCCTGATCACATCCCCATGTAATCAAGCCTCAAAAATTAATTAAATAACTGATTCATCGATTCAAGATCGGTTGCTTGAAGGCTTCCCGCTGCTGCCTTCAAACGCAGATCGGCAAGCAGATAATCATATCTTGCTCTCGCCCAATCCCGCTTTGCTGAATACAAATCACGCTCTGCATCCAACACATCCATACTGGTATACAGTCTTGGATAGCCCTTTCGCTTGGTCACTACCAGCACTTGCTGGGCATCCATTGCTTGCTTTAATGACTCAACACGACTGATGGATGTATTTAACTGATCAAATGAAAGTCGGGTTTCACGAGCAACCGAGCGCTTTTCCTGATGCAGACGATCAATTTCTACGTGATACAACTCGGTCGCCTGACGCTTTCTTGAGCTAACCTGGCCACCTTCAAAAATAGGAACACTAAGTTCTAATGCTATTTCAGAGGTCTGTAAGTCACTATCATTTAAGCCACTTCCTCTGGTATCTTCACGATTCCAGCCACCTACCAAAGATAGGGTTGGATAATGACCCGCTTGCTGACGCTCGATCTCTTCGCGCGCCTCTTCCATTGTGCGATATTGCAGCTGAATACGCAGGTTGCCCTTCATCGAAGAGTCCAGCCACTCTTCAACTAACGAAGGTGTTGGCTGTTCTAAAGCGATTTCTTCTTTTAACGTGAAGAACTTCTCCGCACCCGCACCACTGATTTCACGCAGTGCTTCAATCGCATCATCCAACGTCGTTTCTGCTTCTAAACGATCCGCATAAACGCTCGCTAAACGCGCTTTTGCTTCCAGGTAATCCGCTTCACGGCCCAACTTAGCCTTTAGGCGGGTCAAAGCTACTTCCTCCTGCTTCTTAACCGCAGCCTCTTCTTTTTGAAGAAACTCCAGGTTGTCCTGAGCGCCCAATACCGTGAGATAACGCTCTGCAACACGAAGGATTAATTCCTGACGCGCCAAAGCCAATTCAGCATCCGCTTTGTAAAGCTGCTGCTCGGCCTTATCAATTTGAGAGAAACGCTCCCAATCAAACAGTGGCTGAGTCAGATTGGCCCCATAACGCTGAACATCATAGGAAAAACGAGAACGCGCAGCCTCCCCACCGATAATATTATTATCAGAAGACATAACTCTTTGATGCGTTCTGGTTTGACGCCCATTTAAACTGATCGACGGCAACATACGGCCATAGGCCTGCTCGATGCTTTCAAACGCAGCTTTGTGATTACTTAGCGCCTGAAGATATTCCGCATCGTAACTTTCCGCACGCTGAAATAACGTCCAGATATTATCGGACGCAATAGTTTGATACACAGGTGAACCAAAGCTACCTGCAGAAGTAGAAGAAAAATCAGCATTTGCATTGGTAAAGCCCACCAAAGACAAGGCAAACACCGAACTTAAGCTCGCCAGTCGACGAACCATTGCGCATCGAGTATTACTTTCCATAGTGTCGTATCTCTGTTTCTCTGAATTGAGGCGCTAATCCATGCGACAACTTACCGTTTGAGAGCGGACTTCTGCGTTGTTTTTATTAAATTTTTGCAGAAGCTTTATAGTAAAGTCAGCAGCCAACACGAAATTAATCAAAACATAGTTATTGGTTAACAAATGGTAACAGGGCTGCTCAGAAAATAGTATGTTTTTCAACCTATCATAGCTATTTTAGTTGTTGTATGTGAGCCTGCTCTCAAAATGAAGTAACTCTAGATAAATGGCGGCTTTCAGAGATAAACGACAAACGAGAAAGAATGCAAGAACGCACCATTTCAGGGATAAAAAAAGAGCCCCTAAGGACTCTTTCAAACTGGCTTAAAATTGTTTTAAGCTGGCAACATCTGAGCAATGAATTTCTCACATGTCCCCTGATCCATATAACGCGGAACCGGATAGTTCAAATGCGCTTCTTTCAAAGCAGCCTTCGCGATAGTAGGAATGTCTTCACGCTTAAGTGCTTCCAACTGCTCAGGGATACCAAACGCAGCATTCATTTCACGGATACGATCGATCAGTTTCTGAGCCAATGCTGAATCGGTTTCGCCACCTTCAGCCAGACCACTGACTTCAGCCAGTTTAGCTAGACGAGAAGCCGCTGCTTCTTTTGAATAATCAAGAACATACGGCAGAACGATAGCGTTACCTAGGCCGTGTGGCGTGCCGTATTTTGCACCAAAGTTATGAGAGATTGCGTGAACGTAACCCAAGCTTGCTTTAGTGAATGCCAAACCAGCGTAGTAAGAAGCCAACGCCATATTTTGACGAGCTTCCAGGTCATCACCTTTCTCAACTACTTTTGGCAAATTTGCCATGATTAGGCGGGTTGCAGCAATTGCATAACTGTCAGTATCAGCACTTGCGTTCATTGAGATATATGCCTCAACCGCGTGTGTTAGTGCATCCATACCCGTTGCAGACGTTACATGCGCTGGAAGACCAGTCATCAAAGATGCATCCAAAGATGCCATCATTGGCACCAACTTAGGATCCATCAAAGGTGTTTTCTGATGGCTAACAGGATCAGAAACTACCGCAGCGATGGTTACTTCAGAACCTGTACCTGCTGTCGTTGGAATAGCGAACAATGGTGCTGGCGCTTTCCATACCTTGAAGAAACCAGATAACCATTTGATAGAACGGTTGTTGGTTACACGAGCAGCAATTACTTTCGCTGCATCAATTGGAGAACCACCACCTACAGCTAAAATCGCTTCACAGCCGTTCTCTTTATACATTGCCAAGCCAGTCTCTACCTGGTCATAGGTAGGATCAGGAAGGATGCCATCATAAACAACGTAGTTAATGCCGTTGTCTTCAAGTGATTTTTTGATTTTATCCAGAAGACCTAACTTGTGTAGGATTTCATCGGTCACGATAAGGATATTTTGCGTACCCATCTGAGCAATGGCTTCACACATTTCCAAAGACGAACCCGGACCACTGAATAATGTTGGCTTAGGCATTGGAATCACTTTTGCCGCCACTTTCAGCGCGTTCATTACGCCTTTATAACCTTTCACCTGAAGAGAAAATAACATGTTCTTTAACCCTTTTAGCATTCCAAGTACCTGCATATCTACTTGAGTGAATGACATCACTTTCAAAATTAGAGCAATTACTCTAACACGATACGCAATTGAAGAGAAGTAACCATCCATATTGAGCGGTTAAATTAGGCGTGTCATCCTAATTTCTGACACCCAAAACCAATAAGTAGGCTCTTTTTCTCAAAAATAGGCTAAAGCATAAAACAAAAAAGCCCTACCAATACAAATTTGGTAAGGCTTTTAGAGTGTTTAATCTCTCTAGGGAACCTCTGAATAAGTCTACTCTAGCTCTGCGAGTGCTAGAAATACTTTAGAACAAGGCTAGCTTCGCAGGAAATGTCGAGACCTTTTCAAGAAGCTTAACGATGTTATAAAGTGTTTAAAGCCTCGCCCTCCGGGGACTTCAGAGAAATGCCTATTTATTGTTGCGATTTTTTGACATAACCCGCTATGCCTGCAAAACCGCGCCTCAAATAAGCATTTCTCTGATAGACCAGAGCAGAGAGAGACTTATTCAGAGATTCCCTAGTAATAATAATTTCTGAGAGCGAAGAATACTTATTGAGTGCGCTGAATAATGCCCATCATTTTGTACATCAGCAGAGAGGCCGCAAAATCATAGGCATGGAAACCTTCAATCGGCGCGAATTCCATAATATCGAAGCCAATAATCTCACGTTGCTTGGCAACCGATTCAAACAAGCCCAGCGTTTGATACCAACCTAAACCACCCGGCACTGGTGTCCCGGTGGATGGAAATACCGAAGGGTCCATACCATCAATGTCCAGCGTGAAGAATACCTTCTTCGGGAAATCTTCAGGTAACTCAATGCTGCTGATGTTTTGCGGCACGATGTCATCCGCATCCTGATAATACACACCATGCTTTTTACGGATCTCAATTTCTTCTTCGCAGAATGCACGAATACCTAATTGATACAGAGGAATGCCCTCATCCACACAGCGCTTCATTACCGACGCATGACTGTATTTATCACCCTCGTAGGCTTCGCGAAGATCGGCATGCGCGTCAATCTGAACAATGCCAAAATCTTTTACGCCAGCATCCAGCATGCCTTTGATAATGCCGTAAGTTACCGTGTGCTCACCACCTATACCGACTGGCATCTTGCCCATTTCGCAAATAGGTTTTACTGCCGCAGCGATGTTCTCAATCACCTGATCCGCATCGGCCTTGCAGTCCACCGGATCGTGCGTGTAGATCCCCAAATCGCAAGGCTTGCTCTTGCCATCCCACTCTTCCAATTGCCAGGAAGCTTCAAGAATTGCTGATGGGCCTTCGTTGGTTCCGCCGCCGTATGATACTGTGCGCTCAAAGGGTACTGGCACAATATGGAATAACGCCTCTTCCGGCTTTGGATGCTCGATTTCAGAGCCTAGGAAAATTGGGTAGGTCAGTTCTTTAGTCATTTCTTTATCTCAGAGAATCATCGTTAAGAGCGATTAAGACAAACGCTCTTTAAAATCTTCATAGCCAAACTGCTTCACAATTCGAACTTCATCCGTCTCGCTGTTCCAGATGGCGATGGAAGGCAAGTTAATGCCATTAAACGTTGTGGTCTTCACCATAGTGTAATGAGACATATCATCAAACACGATACGATCCCCCACTTTCAAAGGCTCAGCAAA
>Ga0255772_10000800_pt1 | contig 30887 bp, 27 predicted proteins | sample 071ome_34_FD_179970 | JGI IMG/M metagenome (GOLD analysis project Ga0255772, IMG submission 179970) | Coastal salt marsh microbial communities from the Groves Creek Marsh, Skidaway Island, Georgia - 071411BT metaG (version 2) | ecosystem: Environmental > Aquatic > Marine > Intertidal zone >...
TTTTGGTACAGACCTTTCTGAATACTTCCAACACGCCCTTGAACTCGTATACCGCTTCGAGGTAGATAAGAGTATCGAACAGATCGTAACTACCGATCAGAAGGCAAGCTATGCAGAAGCAGAGCCAGAGCAGGTAGAGAAGGTACCGTTTTTACAGCGCTTCCCGTTCTTATATCGTGACATCAACAAGGTATCTAGAGGAATCTTCTTTGATTACGACAAGGATGAGTTAAAGCCAGAGGTCACTCAGTTCATCTTACCAGAGGTAATTACTGAGATGATTAAGCGTCCGAGTCTACGTATCTTAATCGAAGGTCATGCAGATGAAGACGGCTCAGAGAAGTACAACCTAGCCTTATCGATGCGCAGAGCACAAGCAGTAGCTGACTTTTTAATCAACGCAGGGATCTCAGCCAACCGAATCGATATTCAAGGCTTAGGAGAATCTGCACCGGCTGTACAAGGCAATGACGAAGACGCTAGAGCAAGAAACCGTAGAGCAGTGATCTTGGAGAATACTCCTAAGACATATTAAGTTTTAAGGCCTATCGTACCACCGTTTTTAAATAAGTCTCTTTGAGCGGGAAGATTAAAAACAGCTTTAAAGGCATCATCTTTTGAAACTTCCACTTGATTAGCTCCTATAATTCCTGGTAGTTTTTGAGCTTGTTGTGTGTAGACTAGATTCGATAGAGCTCCAATTAGCATGTCTGAGAAATCTTTTTTCATTACCACACTAAGTTTACTAACCCAAAAATCAAACAACTCCACCATCTGAAATTTATTTAGGATTTGTAAGTGAGCCTCTTGCATCATACAAACAAGTTCTGGATCATTATAGTTATCGTAGTGACGCTGTATCGAAGTATCTGTCTGACCCATTAGTCGCTTTTTTATTCCGTCAGGGATATTGAGCTTACGTGCAGTCGTAGCATAGGTCTTACGAGCACTTTCAAAGCTCGAGAGACCTACCCTTTTAAGATGTTTATTTAAGTTGCTCCAGATGGCGTCATCCTTATTGATTTCTTTTCGAGGATTGTGGGTGAAGATTTTAAGTAAATCTTCCTCCATCTTCTGTAGAAGCTTTCCTGACGGATCTTGTAAATCTGACATAGATATATAGGAATGCTTAGGATGCGTATTAGCGGTTAACATTCTAAGTATTTGAATGAGCCCTCCCATAGGCGGAAGGTTATACCATAGATACATAACATTTCCAGTCTTATGCCTACGATGCTTGAGAAAATGAGCGTTGCCCTGAAGAGTTAATATACTCCCATCGGTAGCAGATTGCTGAAACTTCCGATAGGCAGCTGTATCAAAATCTATATTCTTACCTGTAAGAGAAGTGACATCCTTACCGTAACCACCTCTCATACAGAATTTAAGCATCCAGAACCCAACTGCTTCAAAGCTGCGAATAGCCTTTTCTTTTGCACTTCTATGATTGGATTCTATTCTTATCCTTCCTATGGCGTCGTAAATCTCCTCAGCAGTGTGAGTAATCAGTTTCTTAGAGTGTTTGTCTTCTTTCAGACGAAGATCTTTTGTAAACTCAAACTTTCTAAAAGTTACCTTGTCCTGATAAGCTTGATTATAAACAGCTTTAATATGAGCTAGGTACGAGTTATAAGTCTCAGCCACCCTACCCTGCTCTTTCATTCTTTTACGAAGCTTCAAGAGATTAGGACGATTGATTTCTTCAAAAGTGAGTGTGTCTTTTTCGATATCGTTATGAAACTCCAATCGATTTAGTGCGCACTTCGTATTTCTAAGCCATTGGGCTGACTTATCCTTACAATGGGTGGCAATATATGTTATGACTGAGTCTACCGAGCTCTTTGCGCTAATCATTAGTTTAGCTTGCTCAAAATCGATCTCCTTGATATTATACAAGGTTTGAACCGTTTTAATCTTCTGGTGGTAGTCCAATAACTTTGCATTGATGATCTCGTGCTGAGGACATCTAGCGGTTACGAGTTGCGAAGCTTTACTCCAGAATCGCTCTTCGATATAAATACCTTCTACGGGTACATTCGCCTCTTGTTTATGAGTTCGCATTCGAACTAAAAGTTGTCTTGTTCCGTCCTTTCGGATGTGATTGTGAAATCGAAAATTGATAGTCATAACTTAAAATTTTTGTTGTGATCCCAAAATTGCACCCAGATATCGACCTAGAAGGTGAAAAGCCTTTAGAGTTTTCGTCGAGTTATGCAAAATGCTGATGCACTGAGTGTTAATAACTGATTTTATTGGGGTTATCAGCCCTTGACAGTACTAAAAAGAAGCTATTTTTTGGACTGTTAATCAGAGGGTCCTTGGTTCGAGCCCAAGAGGGGGAGCAAAACAAAAAGCCGCAGATTTATTTCTTGCGGCTTTTTTTATTTGCGACCCCTCGCAGGGCGAGAAGAGCCCAAGTGGGACGGCCGAGCGTAAAGAAAATGTCCAGTGGACATTTGTAGCGAAGGAGCGAGCTGGCGCATTGGCAAAATGATAAAACCGTTATTCTGTTATAGTGAAGCGGATTTTTATTTTTATCTTAATTTTTATTTTTAAAATGAAAACATCCAATCATGCAACTCTCTCTGGTCTTTTGACCTCGGTTTTAGCCTCTATGTGTTGTATTGCCCCTGTTTTATCATTGACTTCTGGGGTTGTGGGTATTTCATCCACCTTTGCTTGGATAGAGCCGTATAGGGTATTGTTAATCGGATTGACTCTCTTAATCCTCAGTTTTGCCTGGTATCAAAAATTAAAACCCCTCTCTCAAAGTATGGATTGCATATGTAATGATAAGAAACCAAAATTCATCCATTCAAAAACATTTTTGTTTTTGGTAACCCTTTTTGCAGGTGTGATGTTGGCGTTTCCTTATTACTCTCATTTGTTCTATCCAGATACAAACGTTGAAAAACAGGTCATTTACGTATCTGAAAGTGATATAGTTAAGTTGAACTATTCCATCCAAGGTATGACCTGTGCAGGTTGCGAGACCTATATCGAACACGAAGTCAATCAATTGGAAGGTATTTTGGAAGTAGATGCCAACTATGAAACATCAAGTACTACAGTGAAGTATAACAAGGGTAAGATTACACCTGATGAAATAGCTACCGCTATTCGAAAAACAGGATATAAAATCATAGAATAGTGAAAGTAATCTTAAAATCTATTCTTACTTGCCCAAACTGTGGTCATCAAAAAGAAGAAGAAATGCCAACAACGGCCTGTCAGTTCTTCTACGACTGTGAAAATTGTAAAGAAGTATTAAAACCAAAAGAGGGTGATTGTTGTGTGTTTTGTTCATATGGAACTATTCCGTGCCCTCCGATTCAAGAAAATAAGTCTTGCTGTTAGAAGATTGAATTATCCACAGAATAAAACATTTTCTTTCCATGGCTTAGTTGAGCTGCAACTTTGAATAATAGGGGGAGCAACTTATAATGATAAAACCGTTATGCTGTTATAGTGTAGCGGTTTTTTTATTTTTGATAGTCCGTCAAACTAATACCGAAAATGTACCAAACTCTCTTCAAAATTGATAAAATGGATTGTCCGTCAGAGGAAAATCTCATTCGAATGAAATTTGAAGAATTAACTCAAATAAAGCACTTAGAGTTTGACTTGAACCATCGGGAATTGACGGTTTTTCATAAACTCGGTATTGAAGAGATTGAAGAATGTCTCAAACAGCTTAATCTCGGTCATAAAAAACTATACACTAAAAAAAGTAACCGACAATCCTTTGATCAGAATACGGGCCAAAGAAAGGTATTATGGTCTGTACTCATAATTAATCTTGTTTTTTTCATTCTTGAAATGGGTTACGGCCTTGTTTCCAAATCTATGGGTTTGGTGGCCGATAGCTTAGATATGCTCGCAGATAGTTTTGTTTATGCAATCAGCTTAATCGCCGTCGGAAAATCTTTAGCCCATAAAAAAACAGTGGCTAAAATTGCTGGTTATTTTCAAATCATTTTGGCGCTTATAGGGTTTGGTGAGGTGATTAGAAGGACCATTTACAGTGTGGAATTTCCAAATTATCTAACTATGATTATCATCTCTGTTTTGGCGTTAGTCGGAAATGTCCTGTGCTTATATCTCTTACAAAAGTCAAAAGATAAAGATGAGGCCCACATCAAAGCCAGTCTTATTTTTACCTCGAATGATGTCGTGATTAATTTGGGAGTTATTGTTGCGGGCTTGATGGTATATTTGCTGAATTCCAACATGCCAGATTTGATAATCGGTGCAATTGTGTTTTTTATTGTTTCAAAAGGAGCGATCAGGATACTTAGTCTTAGTAAGAACAAAGTTCATTAAAAGGTACATTTTTGCTGCAACTTTTGTCAATAGGGGGAGCAAAAGCTAAGCCTTTGTATTTAAAAGGCTTTAAAAAGATTGACAAAGCCTGGATCATTTGATTCAGGCTTTTTATTTGTCCACGATTTTGTCCACCAATTCAAGCTTTTCCCGAAATCAGGGTAAAATTTCGCATTGTTTTTGAAGTTATCTTTACGTCAGTAATTACGGGGCTTCCCGTGATTTTATCGAAATTATTCATCCGATGAATGAACCGGATTAACCCTTGTTATAGATTGTTATGAAACAGCTTAAAAAGAATACTTCAATTTCAAGAGAGTATGGACAGTTTATAAGTCAGTTTGATTGGAGATATACTATGGTATGCAGAAGCCGATATAAGCTTAACGATTATGTATTGTACAGATGGACCGATAAGCTTTTCAAGGCTTCTCTGGGCATATCAAAGATTTTCTGGGTACTTGAGAGGGATAAAGGAGATATGACCTCTAAACACGCGCATATACTTTTAGAGTGTCCTAAAGAGATTACTCAGAAACAGGTGAGGAAGGTTCTTAAAACTTCAATAGAATATTTTGAGGAGATAGAATCTAAAATAGCAGTAAGTAATTACGTAACTAAGTTTATTAGCTCCCACAACATAGGGTACGATCTCGTGGATGCAAAAAGCTGAAAAGTTATAGAAAGTTAACTGTGATTTCATACTCCGGTGGGTTTTATAAAGCAGTTTCTGAAGTAAGGGTTAGGTCGGTATGAGTAGGTGTTATGTTAACGTTTAGGGTGTAGATAAGTACTATTAGGCAATAGCTTAAGCCTCCAGATCCTAAAACGACACGCACGATACATTTTTTCCTAATTATTTGTTTAGATTACAAACAACTTACTTCTTTGAATAGTGGCGTGCTCATTACTAAGGTATAAGTTAGAAATACACAATTATGTTGCATAAACTTTGAGGTGGCTTTGGAAAAAAGTAATTTACAAATACTTTATATCGGCAGTATAGATCAGGCGATAGAACTAATTACAACCGGAGAGGTGATAAATTACCAATACGATAAGGAATTACAAATGATCTATTTAAAGAGGCTTTGAGATAATGAATTTAGAAGAGGCAAGCAATCTAATGACAATGTGTTCGTCTTTTGACAGATTCCAAAAATTCTTGGAAATTCAAGATCGACTTAATGATAAAGATTATTGGAAAATTCTGTCAGATGCTTACACATGTAGTGATAACCTATTTCATCTAATAGAGGATGTAAAAGAAGCTTTTATTGTAGATCGTCCGTTTAGAGAATTTTTAATGGATGAAGAAGATTTTAAAGTATATAATTCTCTTCCTGAAAAATTAATTATCTATCGTGGAATGACAATTGAAGAACTTGAAAGTGAAAATTTTGGAGTTTCCTGGACCTTATCTAAAAAAACTGCTGAATTCTTCGCATATACTTATGGCAGAAACTTTTCAACTGAGGATAGACCCAAGACAGTACACCAACTTGAAGTTTCTAAAGTTGAAATAATAGCCTATTTCGGAGGTCGTAATGAGCAAGAGGTTATTTATATCTATTGAACCTTCAATCTTAAGAATCAGAACTAATACATCGGGTTATTATTACTTTCTTCCGATCTGATTTTCTAATAGCTATATAACCCCATTTTAAGGTTTTCATTTCCTCTATTGCGAACTAAAGAATCATGCTGATAATCTATTATTTCAAGTCCCTGATCTAAATTAAGGTTGTCCGTGTTTAATTCCGGAAAATGGACTTTAATTTGATATTTCCATTTTTCTTGAAACTTTAAAACTTCAGATTTTAAGCGTTCAATGTCATACTCTGATAATGAATATTTGATCCCTAACTCAGGAAATAAAATCCAGTAAAACAGAGGTGGAATTCCTCCAGTCGCATCTCCCATTCCACTGAATATTCCATCACAATGATTATATAATAAATCGATATTGAGGTTAGAAGAAAGCATTGGCTTGACAATATCTTCATTTCGAAATCCTGAGAATTCGATTAACCAGAATTCGGAATTCAAACCATTTCTTTTAAACTTCCTGATTCTTATACATTTCTTATTACTTATCTCAATTTTCAAGAAAAAAAATTCTGAAAATGATGGAGTCCTAAAAAAATAAAGGCTTCGATGAGTTGGTATATTTACAAAATTATTAGCATCTGTATGAATGTAAACGTCAGGAAATTCAAAATCTAGTCCGGTTATCATTCTACCATTGGCGTATAAAACATCGGAATAATCATCACTTGAGCTAGGATAAAATAATACCCTACTCTCCCCTAGTTCATTCAATTCTTTGATAAGTGATCTAAGTTGATCCGAAGCTTTATATTCACTGGGATTTAAAGTGTTACTAAGAAATTCGCCAAGCATTTTAAAGTTTGGATTTTAGACTATTATAGAATTTATTAGAAAAAGATAATGGGTCTTCTGAAAACTCACTCTTAAATTCTTCATGGTTTATAATCCATGAAAAATTGTCTTTAAGACTAGTGATACAAACCGAGTCTAACTCGCCAATAAGAGTTATAATTGTGAAGTCGACATACTTATCAATTTCCTTCTCAATTTTGGAAGTATAATCATGTTTTGATCCGTAACGTTTCGATAAATTTTGAATAAGTGAATCAGAACCATTCGAAAATTTATGCCTATAAATGAACTGATTTTTAGGTCCAAGTAAAGATTGGTAACTGTTGAAACCCCAATTGTAAAGGTAGATGTGATTTTCAGGAAGAAATCTGAAAATAACTTTTTGAATCAAACTGAATATTAAAGCCTTAATAAAGAATTCAATCGTATACTCTCCTCTTTCTATCAACCATTTTACATTCGAAGTTTTAAGATTAAAAAAACCAGAATAACTTTCAGTAGAATGGTTTAATGCACAAATCTTTTCATTAATACTAAAATACTTTCTAAGAAAATCGTCTTTAAGATAGTTCATTGGCAGGAGATTTATCTTGCCCTTTTGTAGATATCAATGTACTCAATAATCCTTGTATTGATTTTATTAAACAAAATACTATTGCTAAAATCTAGAGTATTAATTTGAGCATAATTCTCAGATATTGATTCGAAATTCATATCTAAGAAAGCAATATGAGAATCAATAATAGTTTTAATGAACGCAGATGGCACATCCATTAGATAGCTTTCTGAATCATCTAATAAAATAAAGTCAGAAGAGTCCAGATTTAGGTAATCATCTAGCGCAAAAAGATAGTCGTAGATTAACGAGTATTCGCAATCTAGATTAGTTTCAATAAATGATTTAATAAGGGATTTTTTATTGTGACCTAGTTCTGAAATGCTAAAGCTAGTTTGATAAAATACTGTAATCTCTTTCTTAAACCTCTCTTGTAGGAATTCAAGAAATAAATCTGAATTTCTTATCTCACTTTTGAGCTCCCAACCTAGTGCATTGATTAAAGCATATCGATCTATTATGGTATTTTGATCATTCATCAGATAATCGAATACGGATTGGTTTAATCTTTTCTTTCCAGGAATTTTGCCGACCTCTTTGACAAAGTGGTCATTTGACAGATCCCAAAACTTAATTGACGTCAATGGGCTATCCGCATAGGTAATTGCGAAACCACAGAAGTAAAAGACGATTGTGAGACAAAATTTCATAAAACGAATCTTGAATAATTTTTAGAAACCCTTCCCTTTGTCTTTGCGTGCATGGGCAAATGAATGCGGAATAGTTTTTAGAAATTCTTCGATTGGCATTTGTTTTAATTCAATGAATTCACCTAAACAATCATCAAAAAACCGCTTCTCTGCATCTATATTTATTTGGGGGTCATTACGGCCCTGGTAATCGCTTAAATTACCTAGAGTGCGATAATTTCTTTTAACATGAGTATGTGTTGGGATAAATCCAGTATAGAAATTCATAGTTGCGTACTCATATTCTTTATGAGTTCCTTTTGCTTTATTCGTAGTGGACGAAACATTAAATCTCATTTTAGAAATTCTATTCAATTGACAAAGCAAACTATAGTTTCGCTCATATGCATGTATAATTTCTATTGATGATTGACTTTGTTTATCCAGCAGAGATTGAATTTCATTGAGAATTTCAAGGACAAAGTGATAGATTTTACGTTGGTACAATTTCTCCGCCATCTCGGGTTTAACTTTTTCACATCGCCAAAAAATAAAATCATCAAGCTCCTTTCTTAAAATGGTTTTTTTAAAGCCTTCATGAGATAATAAAGGATGCGATTCAATCGCTCTAATGGTATCTACTTTCTGATCAGGAAAGAGATTTGAGGAAATATTCATTCCGCACGTTTTTCAGGTTAATACTACAATACAAACCTAAATAAAGGGCATTACATAACAAAATTTTTCGTCTTAAATTTTGTGCGTAAAGTTTTTTGCCTTATCATTGTGCAAAATATAAAGTTAAACATATGAAAAAATTACCTCCAATTGTCAAAGAAACCGCCATGGATATCGTACTAGACCTGCACAATAGTCAATGGTTTGTAAACAATAGTATTGCAGATCCTAGGTACACATTAGAGTTTCTATGCGACCGTATCATGATGAAGTACTTAGAAAACTGCCTAGAACTTCCTCCTAAGCAGAAAATTTTTACGATTAACGAATTCAAAGGAATTCAGGATCGGATCATTCAGAACAACCTTTTGATGGTATTAAAGCAAGAAGGATTTGTTCGACCAGTAGAGGAAGGAAATGAATTTAAATTTTTATTAACCCCGAAGGGTATCAACAACTTACCCTTTATTCTAAATCAAGAAGTATTATGGCAACTACATCAAAACGAGTAGCAAGAAAAGCTAGCAGTGCATTAAGAAGTAAACGCACCTCTAGCAATTACAAATCAGTGGCAGGATCTGCACTGAGACAAAGAAGAAGAAAATAATTTATTAATCTAAAATTTAAAAATTATGGAAACTTTTAAAATTTTAAAAAAGAATTTGATTGAATCGCAAATGTCCTGGTGGTTATCTGAGGAAAAACTGTATCTACAGGAGATTTATACTATGGTCGAAGAAATCTATCCCAACTTATGTGACTATACTCTTGTTAGACCAGATGATGGAAAAACAGTGGAGTGGAAACATTATACAAGGTTTGCTTTAGAAAAGCTAAAAAAGATGAGAATAATTAAAAAGGTAAATCCTAGGAAAAGGGACGGGCTTTGGGTGAAAATTTAATCATCTAGAAACTTTCAAATTATGTGTAACTTCTAATACCATTATTCAATGTCGAAACAAAAATATACCAAAGGAGCATTCATTGACTTAGTCGGTGACCCTTACAGTTACAGTGAAATGGCCAAGTTCGTTATCAATAGTCCATTACCGGCTTCAGAAGAACTTAAATCATTAACAAAGGTGTATAGTAATTCTGTTGATCAAATCACTGATAAACTTAATTATTTAGCCAAACTAGAAGAATTGATTCTACAAATGAGGGCAATGGAAAACCTTGCAGAAATGAAGCTTTCAATTGTGAGAGATGAATATATCTATGCACGATCTCCCTTTTTAAGAATAGGTTCAAGTACAAAAGACCTTAGAATCATCGTTGGAAAAATTGATTTCCTAGGAAACGATCTAGAGAAGCTTGAGAAAGATGATGTATTTATGGAAAGAGCAAAGCAAAAAATGATAAAATCTATGAAGGAGATTGTTCTAAAAACTGCTGCAGCCCTACCTGGACTTGGAGACTTATCTACTAATTTATTCAAAGATGATAGCAGCAATCATATTGATTATCCTATTAGTACTACTATTCTTAATTAATAAGGTAGAAAACTACTCCATAAGGTTGTTAGAGATCAACGATTTGGTAATACCATCGACCAAATTCATGCGACTAGTACTCAATGAAATTGAAAATCGATATCCCTGTAGCCACAGTTATAATTTAGAAGTACGGTATTATGAGACCAAAAACGTTATGGGTAGATACTTTTTTAATAACCATACGATAGTAGTCTACATAAGTAAGTCATCAAAACTGATAGATGTAACTGACACCTTGATTCACGAATACTGTCATCACCTTCAAAATCACTCTGGTAAAAAAGAGAGAAGTAAAGCCTTAGAGCTTTATAATCGAGAATACTGGGATCATCCATGGGAGGTACAAGCTCGATATCTAGCATCCAAAATGCGACTACAAGTACTCAAAAAGATTCTTTTTATTTTCAGTTTGGGCTTCATGTTCGCTTCATGTGGAACCACAAAAGAACTCGTTTATTTGGATGAAAATGGCAAGTGTTATCCAACAATCAAGAGTATTGACCAAATGTATAAAAAGAGGACCGAAACAGGGTTAAGTTATGTTTGGTTTAACTGCGAATGGGTTACTCGAGCCCAACGAGATTCTTTGTCTATAATTGAGAATGATCGAATTATGAATAAGTTAATTCAAATGTATGATACCATTAATTCAAAACAAATCCGATGAAAAATATTACCTGTCCTAATTGCAAAACTGCCTTTAAAATTGATGAGTCCAATTACGAATCCATTGCCAAACAAGTCAGAGATACAGAGTTTAATTTTGAGTTAAATCAACGACTTGATCTTGCAGCAAAAGAAAAAGAGGATGCCCTACAGCTTCAGAAGTCTGAGTTGAAAGGCCTGTTACTAGAAGAGCTATCCAAAAAGGAAAGAGAAATTGAAAAACTAAAAGCTCAGAATGATAAGGCAGAGCTAGACAAGAAGCTGTCTATAACGGATGCTACCTCAACATTAGAAAAGCAAATTGCTGAACTCAACAGTAAGCTTGAGCTTCAAAGCAAGGAGGCTGATCTAGAAAAAAGAACCCTTGCAGAAAAGTATCAGACTGAGATTCGAACCCGTGAGGAGATGATCAAAATGAAGGAAGAAGAGATTGAAAGACACAAAGACCTAAAAGCGCGTCTTTCAACTAAGATGATCGGAGAATCTTTAGAACAACACTGTGAAAATGAATTCAATCGTCTAAGAGCAACAGGTTTTAGATCAGCACAGTTCGAGAAAGACAATGATTCCTCTTCCGGTAGCAAAGCGGATTATATATTTAGAGAGTTTGGTGATGATGGTGTGGAAATGATTAGCATCTGTTTCGAAATGAAAAATGAAAGTGATACCACAGCAACTAAAAAGAAAAATGAAGACTTTTTCAAAGAACTGGATAAAGATCGCAAAGAGAAAAAATGCGAATATGCCATCCTAGTTTCACTTCTAGAAGCAGACAGTGAATTATACAACACCGGTATTGTTGATGTTTCACATCGATACGAAAAAATGTATGTAATTAGGCCTCAATTCTTCATACCCATGATTACACTTCTTCGTAATGCAGCTTTAAGTTCCTATGAAACTAAACAAGCCTTGGCAAGAGAACGAGATCACAATATCGACATTACTAATTTTGAAAATAAGATCAATCTATTCAAGGAAGGTTTCGAGAAAAATGTAGATCTCGCGCGTAGAAAATTTGATGAAGCTATTCTTGAAATAGATAAAACAATAACACATCTTCAAAAAACTAAAGAGGCACTATTGTCTTCAGGAAATAACCTAAGATTAGCAAATGACAAAGCTCAAAACCAATTAACTATAAGAAAGCTTACTTATGGTAATCCAGGTATGGCTGAACGTTTTAAGAATTCATGATCGAAGTATTACTACAGATTCGGGATGGAATTACTAAAGATGCGATTTTGACAGAAGCGACCAGGATGTTTGGTTTCAAAAAAATCAACTGACGAAATGAAAAGGATTATAAAAAAAGAAATTATTGCCTTAAGAACAAAGCCATCAAATCTTATTAACTTCCGAGAAGGAAGTTATTTTATCCATAATTGAGTAATAAAATGAATCAAAATCCAGAACAAATAGCGCGAGATAAAATCGATCAGATGCTGGTTAATGCTGGTTGGTTGGTTCAGTCTAAAGAAGAGATAAATCTATCTGCAGGTAAAGGAGTTGCGTTAAGAGAAACAAATACAGAATCAGGTTCTGCGGATTACATTCTATTTGTAAATTCTAAGGCGGTTGGTGTTATTGAGGCGAAGGCAGAAGATCTAGGTTTTAAACTTTTGCAGGTTGAAGAACAGTCGGCACGTTATTCAAAAGACGCAATTAAAATAGGGAAATTCACCCTTGAGAGTGAGAAACCTTTTGTGTACGAAAGTACGGGAACGGTTACAAGATTTACAGATTACAGAGACCCTAAACCAAGAGGTAGAAATGTCTTTAGTTTTCATAAACCATCTACAATTGAGGGGTGGATCAAAAAAGGAATCTCATTAAGAGAAAGACTATTATCGCTCCCAAACTTAGACACGACAGGACTGCGTCCAGCGCAAATAGTTGCCATTGAAAATTTAGAGAATTCTTTCAAGAGAAATCGTCCAAAGGCACTTATTCAGATGGCTACTGGTGCAGGAAAAACATTCACCGCCGCAACATTTATCTATCGATTATTAAAACATGTAGATGCCAAACGAATTCTGTTTCTTGTTGACACCAAAAATTTGGGAGAACAAGCTGAACAAGAGTTTATGACATTTCAACCCAATGATGATAACAGAAAGTTCACAGAGTTATATAATGTTCAACGATTGACCTCTAGTTACATCGCATCGGATAGCCAAGTGTGTATTTCTACTATTCAAAGACTCTATTCAATCTTAAAAGGTGAGGAACTAGATGAGGGTGCTGAAATTGAAAATCCCGAAGAAAATATATGGTTGAAAAATCAAATGACTAAAAAACAAGCGGTCCCTGTGGAATACACTGAAAAAGTACCGATTGAACAGTTTGATTTTATCGTAATTGATGAATGTCATAGATCCATTTATAATTTATGGAAACAAGTCTTGGATTACTTCGATGCGTTTTTAATTGGATTGACCGCAACCCCAGACAAGAGAACATTTGGGTTTTTTAATGAAAATGTAGTCAGTCAATACACCTATGAGGAATCTGTTACTGATGGGGTGAATGTCCCTTATGATGTTTACACCATTGAAACTGAAATCTCTCAAAAAGGGGAGACTATTAAAGCGGGTTGGTTTATCGATAGAAGAGATAAATTGACAAGGCAAAAACGTTGGCAACAAGAAGATGAGGATACCGAGTATAAGAAGAATGACCTTGACAAGAAGGTTGTTAATCCAAGTCAGATTCGAAATATTATTAAGGAGTTTAAAAATGCCCTGAGAACTCAAATTTATCCGAATCGATTTGATAAAAATGGTGACTACGAGGTCCCCAAAACATTAGTTTTTGCCAAAACAGATAGTCACGCTGATGACATCATAAAGATCATCCGAGAAGAATTTGATGAGGGGAATGATTTCTGTAAAAAAGTTACTTATAAAATAGATGAAGACCCTAAATCTGTCTTAAATCGATTCAGAAACTCATATTACCCTCGGATCGCGGTTACTGTTGATATGATTGCAACTGGAACTGATGTAAAACCATTGGAAGTTTTATTGTTTATGCGTGATGTTAAAAGTGTCAACTATTTTGAACAAATGAAAGGAAGAGGGACCCGAACCATAAACAATGATTCCTTACAAATGGTCTCTCGAACTGCAAAGAGTAAAACCCATTTTGTGATTGTGGATGCCATTGGTGCTACGAAATCAAAGAAAACAGATAGTCGTCCTCTTGAAAGAAAACCCACTGTTCCTATGAAAGATCTCTTAGATGCCGTCACGATGGGTGTAGCCGATGAAGATTTGTTCTTGTCATTATCAAATCGATTGATTCGACTTGAAAAACAAATTACAGAGAAGGAGAAGGATAAGTTATTAGAATACACAGGAGGTAAAAATCTTAAACAAATTACCAAGGAACTTATCAATGCCTATGATCCTGATGAAATAGAACAAAAATCTAAAGTTGAAATTGAAAAAATTCCGATTGAGGAAAGAACACCTCAACTAATAGAGGATACTAAGAAAAAAGTACAAGAGGACTTAGTTAGAACCGCTGCAGCGACATTCAATGGAGAACTCAACAATTACATTGAAAACGTAAGAAGAGAACACGAACAAATCATTGATAGTGTAAATATTGACTCAGTAACCAAAAGTGAATGGGATAAATCCTCAATTGAAAATGCAGAAATCATTCTTAATGACTTTAAAGCGTATTTGGAACTCCATAAAGACGAAATCAAAGCATTGAGTATATTCTACAATCAACCTTATAACAGAAGAGAAATCACTTTCTATATGATAAAGGAGGTGATGGATAAAATCAGTCTAGACAAACCCTTGCTAGCACCAGTATCAGTATGGAACGCATACGCTACAGTTGAAGAAGTGAAAAGTGAATGTCCAAAAGATGATCTAACTGCATTGGTTTCGTTAATCCGAAGAGCATGTGGAATTGACAGTGAGCTAACCTCTTATGACAAAACAATTGAGACCAACTTTAAGAATTGGATTTTCAAACAAAATGCAGGACAACACAATCGATTTACCCAAGAACAAATGGATTGGTTACGTCTTATCAAGGATCACATTGTAAGTAGTTATCATATTGAAATTGATGACTTGGACTACACCCCCTTCGATAGTAAAGGTGGGAGGGGTAAAATGTATCAACTCTTTGGTAACGAAATGAATGAGATTATTAACGACCTCAATGAAGTATTAGCAGCATAATGAGAGAAGATTGGATAGAGTCTGAATTACAGTTCATTGCAAAAATTGAATGGGGAAACACTTCAATTACTAAGAAATCTTATGAGTTAAATGGTTACACCGCATATAGTGCTGCAGGACCTGATGGTTTTCTTCCCCAAGCTGAATGGTTCGGAGAAGGGGTTGTTCTTTCAGCAATTGGTGCTAATTGTGGTAAATGTTTTTATGCTGATGGAGAATGGGCAGCAATAAAGAATACAATTGTTATTCAAACAGTTTCTGTTAACACTAAATATTTGTTTCATTATTTGAATAATAAGTTTAAATGGAAAATATCAGGAACTGGACAACCATTTATAACTCTAAAAAATGCAAGACAAAATCTAGTCCCACTTGCCCCCCTCACCGAACAACGTGCCATAGTAGCGAAAATAGAAGAACTCTTTTCAGATTTAGATAAAGGGGTGGCTGACCTCAGAAAAGCACAAGACCAATTAAAAGTCTATCGCCAAGCGGTTTTAAAAAAAGCGTTTGAGGGTGAGTTGACGAAATCTAAAGATTTATTAAACAAAACTAAACTCAAAAAAATTGTTCGATTTTCTCAAGGAATACAAGTCCCAAAACAAGATCAAAAATTAAACTTTCAAAAAGGAGATGTTCGTTTTCTTAGGATTATTGACTTTACTCAAGGTAAAGATTCGCCCAGATTTATCAAAAATCCAGGTGTAAAATATATTGTTAGTTCAGATGATATATCTATGGTTAGATATGGAGCTTCAACAGGCCATATTTGCACAGGTATAAATGGAGCAATTGCAAATAATATTTTTAGAATAATTCCTACTGTTCAGCTTGAAAATAAATTTTTATTCTACTTTTTCAAATCTCCCTATTTTCTAGAAATCCTAAAGAAAAGAGTAAAAGGAGTCGCGATGCCAGCAATAAGCTTTGGATTATTAAATGACATTGAAATTAATTTTACTTCAGATGAGAGGCAACAGAATTTAATAGTTAAAGCTATTGAATCTCGTTTATCCGTTTGCGACAAGGTGGAAGAAAGTATCAATGAGAGTTTAGAGAAATCCAAAGCATTACGTCAAAGTATTTTAAAGAAAGCCTTTGAAGGCACTTTACTTTCCAAAGATGAAATAGAGAAATGTAAAACTGCGCCAGATTATGAGCCTGCAGCGGTTTTATTAGAAAAAATAAAAAACTTATAACATGACAGACTCAAGTATTATATCAAAAATATGGAACCTAGCTAGTGTACTCCGCGATGATGGTGTTGGTTATGGAGACTATCTAGAACAAATTACCTATTTGTTATTTCTTAAAATGGCAGATGAATTGAATAAACCTCCTTACAATAAGGGTTTAACTTTTCCTAAATTAAAAGACGTTGAGGGGAATGAGATTGAGAACGGAGAAATCTGTAATTGGGAAACTTTATCCGCGAAGAGAGGTGCTGAATTAGAGTCGTTCTACAGTCAATTATTAAGAAGTCTTTCAACGGAAAAAGGAATGCTCGGTCAGATTTTTACCAAGAGTCAAAATAAAATTCAAGACCCTTCAAAACTCCTTAAAGTAATCGACCTCATCAATAAGGAAGATTGGAATATGATGGGTGCAGATATCAAAGGAAAGATCTATGAAGGTCTATTGGAAAAGAATGCAATGGACAGTAGCGGAAGTTCTGGTGCTGGTCAATATTTTACACCAAGAGCACTAATCAAGTCAATAGTTGCGTGTATACAACCAAAACCACTAAAAACAATTGCGGACCCTGCGTGTGGTACAGGTGGATTTTTCTTAGCAGCATACGATTGGATAGTTGAGAATAATTCCCTTGATCGAGAGGAAAAGGAATTTTTAAAGAACAAGACCTTCTACGGTAATGAAATTGTCGCAAACACTCGTAGAATGTGTTTAATGAACATGTATCTACATAATATAGGTGAGATTGATGGGGATACTCCTATTAAGTCTGCTGATGCGTTAGTTTCAGATGATGGACTAAGAGTAGATTATGTGTTGGCAAACCCTCCCTTTGGAAAAAAGAGTAGTATTACCATTACCAATGAAGATGGTGAAGCCGAAAAACAGGACATGAGTTATAATCGTCAGGATTTTTGGGAGACCACTTCGAATAAACAATTAAACTTCTTACAACACATCAAGACAATGTTGAAGATAAATGGGGAAGCGGCAGTTGTTCTACCTGATAATGTTTTATTTGAAGGTGGTGCGGGTGAAGAAGTAAGAAAACAACTTTTGAAAACCACTGAACTACACACAATCTTACGTCTCCCCACAGGAATATTCTACGCACCTGGCGTGAAGGCGAATGTACTGTTCTTTACCAATAAACCCGCAAGTAAAGAAGCATGGACTAAGGAAATATGGTTTTATGATTACAGAACTAATATTCATCATACCCCTAAAAAAAGGGTAATGACAATGGATCATTTAGAGGAGTTCATAAATCTATATAACTCAGAAAATATCAATAGAAGATCAGAAACTTGGTCTAAAGATAATGAAGAAGGAAGATGGAGAAAATACTCTTACGAAGAGGTATTGGAAAGGGACAAAACAAGTCTTGACATCTTCTGGATTAAAGACAAGAGTTTAACAGACTTAGATAATCTTCCTGATCCAGATATTCTAGCCAATGAGATCATTGAAAACATTGAGTCTGGTCTTAGTAGTTTTAAAGAAATTATGGAGTCTATTGGGGAGAGCGAATAACAGAAGTTTTAAATGAAGTTATAGAGAATAATCTAGAATGTAAGAGATTAAAAGATTGCTTTTCCCAATACATCGTAACTAAGCAAGACTTCTTCACTCATCTTTACACCAACATAGCTGTCTTGTACTTCTAAATTTTTCCATGAAGGGATTAATTCTAAGTCTCCGAAATAAAAAACCTGTTCAGGCTTGTCATAATCTATAGGACAAGCAATCCAATATTTATGATACTTCTTTATTCCAAATTTTTCCAGCAATAGCATAGAAGCCCTCTCTAATTTATACTTCGACTTTTTTTTAACCAGTATATTGTACTGGCGATTTAGTTTACCATCTCCTGGGTTGTATTTGTTTCTGGTCTTAGAAGAAAAAGCATACCATTCTCCTTTCTTTTTAGCAAGAAGATCAAAAACAGGAAAATTGTGGACGACAGAGTTTAGATCAATGATATTTTCATAACCATTTTCTTTCAACAGTCGAATTCCATTGATTTCTCCCCAATCTCCAATTTGTTGTTTATCTATAATCATAGGATAAAATTCTTCTTAACTTAAGGACTATAAATTACCAAGAATAATTATATCTGAACATGATAAAAAATTAATAAAACCTAAGGTTAAAAAATCTTTGATGCCACCTACAAGACTTTCAAAATCATCCTTTATCCGCGGTTTACAATGCGAAAAGTCGCTTTATCTATATAAGCACCACTATAAGTTAAAAGACCCTACTCCCTCATCACTACAAGCGGTGTTCGATCAGGGGACAAGTATTGGTTTATTGGCGCAAGAACTATTTCCCCATGGTGTAGATGCTTCACCCGAAAATCATTTTAAAATGGCTGAATCGGTTGGGAAAACTCTTGACTTTATCTCTCAAGGTCAAACTGTTATCTATGAAGCTACCTTTTTATACGATGACGTCCTTGCTGCTTTAGATATCTTGGTAAATGATGAGGATGGTTGGAAGGCATATGAGGTCAAAAGTTCAACCAAAGTCTCGGACACTTATGTCAAGGATGCAGCAATACAATATTATACAATCAAAAACTCAGGTTTAGATCTTAAGGACATCTCAATAGTTTACATCAATAATCAATATGTAAAGAATGGGGAGATTGACATAAATGAACTCTTTATGATTGAGTCTGTGTATGATCAAGTTTTAGACTTTCTCCCTCGAATTCCGAATGAAGTTAGAAGACTTAAAGATGTAATTGAGAGCCCTGATATACCTCCAGTTGATATTGGTCCTCATTGTTCTGATCCTTATGATTGTGATTTTAAAGGAACGTGTTGGAAGCACATTCCTGAATACTCAGTTTTTGATATTTCAAGGCTCAATAAAGACAAGAAATTCGATTTGTATAAACAAGGGATAATATCATTGAATCAGATTGACCTTGGTCAAACAGATCTGAATCCAAATCAAGTATTACAGGTTCAATCGGAATTGAGTGGATCGGTTCATATTGACTTAAATGAAATAAGAAACTTTACAAATGGATTAAATTACCCCCTATACTTTTTAGATTTCGAAACTATAGGTCCTGCTATTCCCATTTATAATGGTAGTCGACCATATGAGCAATTGGTATTTCAATATTCACTTCATATTAGAGAAACTCCAACATCAGAAATTGAACATCGAGAATATCTCGCATATCCAACTGAAGACCCAAGAGTTGGATTCATAGAACAACTCATTCAAGACTGTGGTAGTAACGGTGATATATTAGTTTACAATATCGGTTTTGAAAGAGGAAAAATAAACGGATTGATAGAAGCTTTTCCTCAGTATATACTTGAGCTAAGCAGAATCGTAGGTAGACTAAAAGATTTAATGACTCCTTTTCAACAGAAATGGTATTACACCCCTGAGATGAAAGGGAGTTACTCTATTAAGTCTGTTCTTCCTGCGTTAATTCCTGAACTTTCATACAACGATCTTGAAATTAAAGATGGCGGAACCGCATCAAACACATTTCTGTCAATAGTAAATGGAACATTTCAGGGCGATTTGCAGGTTGCAAGAAAACAATTATTAGAATATTGTAAACTAGACACTTATGCAATGGTCAAAATTCTAGAGAAATTGACCCAAATATAAATGCAGAGTTAAGCTTTAATCTTAAAATTGAAATTTAAATAGGTATAATCTCCAGTAGTCTTCAAAGTTATTTCTATTTCATCACTACTAGATCTATTGAGGAATTTTAAAAGCAAGCCTTTCAGATACGACTCTTCTGTTGATTCTAATTCACTAGTACAAAATATCAAGCTCTCAGCCTCGATTCCATCCCAGACCCACATTTCATGCCTACAATCGATTTTATCAATTTTCAGAAATCGATAGGATTGAATAATTGTGTCAGGTTCTACATTAATATTTTTGAATTTCTCCATAATTAATTTAAAATTAATATCCTTCTATAAAAGACCTTCAAAATATTTTCGAATTAAGCTTTCATTTAAATCTTGAGAATCCTCAACCCCCATACTGTCAACTATATCATCATAATCTGTTATCCATATTACCTCCTTAGCCGTTTTAAAACCTAATGAAATATCTGTTCCGTGAGTACTGCTATTTACTAGCTCTCCAGAACTATAATAGTCCTCATCGGTTATTGGATTATTATATTCCAATCCAGACAAGAGTTCACTCCAGTCAGATGTTTCAAGATGGAAGTATTCCGGTCTTAATTCGAATTCTAACTCCATAGGATCAAAAGAGTATTCGCCAGATTCAGAGGAAGAAGCTTCAAAAATAAATGTTCCCGGCTTGATCCTTGATTCATTCCTTGAGTGTGAGGGTCTATCTCCAAAAGCAATATCGATTGAGTCCTCATAATTAGGCCCTTGAATCGAAAGAGGAATTATTGATGTGATAAGGCCATATTCACTTTCTCCATATTCATACCAATTCTGCGAACAATGATCATACCATGAAGCTTCGTCGTCAGAAAGAATTGATTGCGTTAACTCATCAATGATTGAATCAAAATCCTTTTCTGAATAGATATACTCCGCTAAAGATTCATTATTTAATTCAAAGTTTACGGAATAGGTAACCCTTTCTAAATTTTGTAATTTCTCTTTAAATGACTCCTTTAATTCATTTTTTAAATTACCATTCTCAATTAAACCTAATAGCTTGTAACGATCCTTCAGATCCTCATCCTTATAATCCTTCACTTTAGAAAATACTTTCTTTCTAACCCATGAATATTTATTATCTCTTAAATCATTTAGTATAGACTCTGAACAATTAGGGTTATCAACTAAACCTAGCAGTTTATAGGAATAAGAATAGGTATCGTCGTTTTCATTTATGATATTAACAAGCTCTTCCGTAGTGAATATAGGATTTGAAGCTATATTTTCAAGAACAGTAAAATCCCCATGATTCATGAGCTCTGTTAATTGTTCTTTTGTCAGCGATTTATTCTTGCTTAAACGAACCATTGTATTATACGATCCATGTTTTAAATAAGTCTCTAGATCAACTTCCAAGAACTCCTCCCAGTGCTCAAAGAGAAAATCACTTTTAGCTCTATAGTGATCACAATTATTTAAGAAGAGTTTGATCTTACTTTTTACTTCATCAAATCTTGCTTCGTGTGGTGTAGTTTCATTGACATAATTAGTGAAAACCTCTAAAGCGTTAGGATATTTGGTTTTATATTTTTCACCCAAAACTTTAGCGTAATGAAGAAAATAGTCTTTATCTCCACTATAAGACTTTATCGTAGCCTTTATTTCTATTTCAGCTTGATCAATATTAGAATCCAAGAGGTATGCCTTAGATAAACCATACCTAAAGAGTTCATTCCAATCGTCGATTCTTATAGCTTCCTTGAAGGATTTGATTGCGTTCTTGGGGTCGTTTAAGGATAGATAAATATTTCCTAAATTATTATGATCATAAGAATATTCAGGATTCAATTCTATTGATTTTAGATATGCATCTCGGGCCTCAGAGAATAAATTCATCTTTTTATAGGAACTACCTACATATGACCACCAAGTCCACTCCTTTGGAAACACCTTGCTCCCCTTATCTACAATTTCCTTAATGGATTTCTCATCTTTTAGAATTGAGATTAATAACTTGTAAGCAGGTAAATGCTCGTTTTCCTCAATGCATTTTCTTAGGTCTTTTATTGCTGAATCTACATTTATTAATTTCAATCCTTCAACGGTAAATTCTTGTTTTCCTACAACCTCTCCACTTATAATTTTTGCTCTGTGGTAAAGCGCATCAATATTATTTGGATTGAGGTCTAATACTAGTGATAGAGATTCTAATGAAATCTCATGATTATACTGTCCTTTATTTTCGCCTTGGTTATAATAATGTTTTAGAACACCTCTGTTAAACAATGCAAGCTCAAGAATTTCTCTGTCCCCGTTTAAAATCAATTTAGAATCCTCAAGATCTTTTACTGCCAAAGGATCCTGGAAGAGTGTATCTGTAGGAATATTTTTTGAAGAAAGGATAGCATAGTAATGTTTCCACAGATTTGCTTTATCATATTCATTTCCAGCAATGTAATATTCATTAGCCTTTTCAAAGTTCTGATTGTAGTGATATAAAAGTGCGAGGTTAGTAGAAATGTGTGTGCAATTTGTATAATTAGGGTATCTACTATCTAACTCCACTAATTTCTCATAGGAAGCGAGAGCTTCCTCAAATCTCTTCAATTGAAATAATGAATCTCCGTACCAGTGGAAAGCCCATTTATAACTAGAATCTAATTCAATAACCTTCTCAAATTGACTAATTGCATTGATATAATCATTTAAGCCATAATAAGCCCTGCCTAAATTGTGATAGGTCCACTTATTAGAAATTGCTTTAGAATAGGATTCTACAGAGCCAGAAAAATCATTCATCATCAACTGGGAATAACCCAATCCAGAAAAAGCATAAGGGTTAATCCCTTCATGATTAAATTCGATAGCAAGCTTAAAATTTACTATTGCTTCTTCATAGTTATTGATATTTTTGGCTGCTTCACCCATGAAATAAAACGTTTGGGCATCTTTGTATTTATCACTTAAATCGATGCACCTCTTAAATGCATCGAGAGATTCAGCATACTTCTCGGTATTCTTGTAACCGTAAGCCAATCGCAAGAAAGCAAAGGCATTCTTATTGTCTATTGAAACCGCCTTTTCGTATGAAGAAATCATATTTATCCAGTCCTCTTTTTTGTGATAAATTTCTCCCGCTTCTTGAAACAAATAATATCTGGAGGTGGTATTCCTAGGCTGTGTAGGGTTGTCTTGAATCCCTTTATTTAGTAATTCTAGAGCTTGATCCAACTCCCCAATAGCGACAAGCTGATCGGAACAATGGGTAATAGCGTATATATTATGCGGGTTTATTTCAATTGCCTTAGTATATCCCTCGATAGCTGATTGTGAATCACCTAAGTATTTGTGACAAGCACCGATGTGTGCAAACCCAAAATCATCATCTGGTTTAACTTTAACGTAAAAGTTATAATGTTTTAATGCTTCGTTGTATTTTTCGAGGCATTCATAAGAATATGATAAATATCGAAGTACATCTTTAACCTTTGAAGGAACCTCAGAATAGTTATTGGATGAATTCACTGAATTAAAATATTCCTCAATGGAGTTGTTAAGTTCAAATGACAAATATTTTAAAGACCAATCAATACATTCTTCGTATCTATCTGCATAATATGCGTTTTTGGAGTAATCAAAATAATTATCGTGGTAATGCCAGTTTACTGAGTAGGTTCCAATTTTCTCATCATCAAACTTTAATTCAAAGAGAGAATAAAATCGAATTTCAGAATCTCCAATTTCTCCATCACTGTAGAATTCATTCATTTTCTCTTCTATAATCGATTCTGCATCTTCCAAATCTTCAGCATCAATTTCATATGCAGTGCCTTTCAGAACTTCTACAATTTCTTGGGTATTCTCTATTTCAATTGAATTAATGGAGGTAAGTTTAAGAGTTCCATCCTTAGTTTCCCATAACTCTCTTTCATAGTCCTGAAGATCTTCATGTGTTATTTCACTAAATGGTTTATTCGATAAAAGATTAATTAAGTTACCAATAGGAAGTTCATATTTATAAGTGCCAGTATTCCATTCCATGGTACACTCTAATATTAGATCTCCGTTACCAATACTTAAATCTTCGTATAAACCACTTCCTGCGCTTATTGAAATAGTAATTAGGTCTTCGCTATTTCTCAATTCAAGAAAATCTTTAGGAAGAGCTTCAATTTGAAATCTGATTTTATCTTCTTTAGAAACCATATACTAAGAATTAATTATGACTTTAACCAAATTAAATAATTTTGTAGATTGTTTAACATAAATTAAAAAAATTTAAACAAAACTATTGGTGAAACTATAGTTTCCTGCAAAACAGAAACACTTACGAAAGCATTACTAAACCAAGAATTTGAGATTCAATGTCCAGGAGGAGGAAGATCGACAAAAATGAAACTAGATAAGATATTAAACTCTTCTACCATCAGAACAGCAAAAGGAGAATACAAATTAAACTCCTCAGATAAGTCAAGGATAAAGTCCCATCTAAGAGACATGGAAAGGGAGCAAGAGAGATTTGAAAAGCTAATGGAAAAATATCAAAAATTATCAGTGAATGAATTATCTTTTAAAACCGGCTATTCAGAAGAATATATTCGAAAACTCTTGAAAAAGTAACATGCAAAGTTTTATATAGATTCAAAAGAGACTCTAATAAAAGTTCATTTGAGTATAATTGTACCCTGCGTCTTATTTGGTTCATATTTAATATTTACAAAAAAGGAACCCATTTTCATAGATTAATTGGAAGGGTTTATATGGTATTGATGGGATTTACAGGCATCTTAACCTTATTTATACCTGCTCAGGTAGGTCAAAGGATGTTCAATCATTTCGGGCTACTTCACTGTCTTAATATACTAACCATATATTCAGTTCCGAAGGCCTATTTTGCAATTAAGAGAGGTGATGTTAAAACACATAAGACAGCAATGATTTTATTATACATTGGGGGTATAATTGTTACAGGAAGTTTAGCTATTCTTGCTCCTGGCAGATTTTTAAATACCCTTATCTTTCATTAAAACATCAAAACGTAATTTATTGAGTTATTTACAAGGGTGAAAAAGAATGGACCGATGTATATCCCAAGAAGCTTATGACGAGGTTTCACTTTTACTAAATTATGAATATATCCATTACACAATTTCAGTGACCACCTAATTCACTAAAAGATTTAGTTGTGCTGCAACTTCTGTCAATATGGGGAGCAAAAGCTAAGCCATAGTATTTAAAAGGCTTAACAAAGATTGACAAAGCCCGGATCATTTGATTCGGGCTTTTTATTTGTCCACGATTTTGTCCACTAAATCTGGCTTTTCCTAAAATCAGGCTAAAAATTCGCAAGTTCAATTACTATTCTCAAGGCCTACTGTAAAAACTTTCAATGGATATTTCATTTAGAAGACCGATGGAATAACTACTTTCATAGTTCGTGTATATAAAACTTATTAACGGAGTTGAAATGGGCCAATTGAAATTAAAATGAATTTGGTTTTTATACTTCAAGCCGTTTTCAAAGGATGCATTCGGATGGTTCAATTCTAAATAAGGGTCTAATTGTTCGTTCACACTCCAACTATTCTCCAAGTCAAATATGAAGTAAAGAAAATCTAAATTTGTTTCCTCTTCTGTCGATTTACTAATTGCTGAAGTTCTATACATATCTGATCTTGAAAAATAATTATGAGGGAGATTTCCATTACGTGTATAAGGGAGTCTGCAGCCCTCTGGATACCTATTTCCATTTAGACATGGAATAAATTCAAAATCATATGAAATTATTCCACCAGGCCCCATTATGGTGTTATTAAAAATCTGACTTGGTGATATTTCTATAATATCTCCGGACGAAGTAGCATATGATTTTTTGATAATTGCCATAAACGGATATGCCGCAATTCTTGCCACAACCTTATAGAAAGATTTTAAACTATTTTCAGACCTTAGATAATAAGTTTTGTTTGACGATCTATTTTTTCTTCCTTGATCTCCGACTGTAAGATAAACTGGATATACGGGGATATTTTTATTCATATAATCTTGAACTTCTACTTCATTAAGCGTTAAGGACTCAAAAACAGAATTAATATAATTCACTCCCTGAACAAAGTTTTTGTTTAGAGAAACATCAATTGTTAAATCATTTTTATATTCTTCTTCATCGGATTTTTTGTAAGGGTTTAGTCCGGGGCTTCCTACACCTACATTAAAATCAAATCCTTTTTTTAGAAAAGAATCAAAAACTTCCAAAGCAGATATTAGTGACATTTCCTCGTTTGATTTATAAAGTTCTTTTAACTTCATGTCTGCTGAAAAAAGCCCACCAAAAACTTTTACGCTAACTCCCTTACTTTGTGCGTATTCAGTAAGTTTTGTCAAAGAAACTGTGACTTTATAGGTGCCAAAAAAAGTTTCAGAGTCAGATTTTCCTTTACTTATCAATTCAAAACCCACAACGTTTCCATTACTAATGGTAACTATCTCATCTTTTATGAGTTCATCGTTTAAAATTTCCGTATTTGAAGAAATAAATGCTCCAAAAGCCTCCTCAATTGCTTTCCTTAAAGCATCAGTTTCAGCCTTAGATTCATTAATACCAAAGCCTGTTGTCTTAAGCTCGATAGTTTCTTGACCAAAAGAATGAATTGAAAGAAAACAAAATACGATTGAGAAAAATACTTTATGGAGGTTTTTGTATATATTCATGATCTTCACTTCTATTAATTAGAATAAATTTAAGGAAAAATAGGGCCATCAGAGATTTACTTTTTTACAACCGATAATTCAGTAAAAGAAATTGTGCTTCAACTTTGAATAAGAGGGGGAGCAAAAAAAAGCCCAGATTTATTTCATGCAGCTTTTTTATTTCCGACCCTCGAACGGTGAAAATCGGATGAGAATAGTCTAATGGTGATTTTTAGTAGAAAGACGAGATGACTCGTTGGCCTAAATGATAAAACCTTTATTCTGTGATAGTTGAATGGCTTTACATTTGAATAAATTTATTATTTTAGAATAATAAAAAATATTATGAAAATTAGACTAGGAAATAGCTCATATGGGGATGTTATTTTAACTCTTGACGGAAATAAGGTTAGAAGAGGAAATAGTTCATATGGAGATGTCATTTTAACTCTTGACGGAAATAAGATTAGAAGGGGGAAAAGTTCATATGGGGATGTTATTGCCACTGTCGATGGCAATAAGGTTAGACAGGGAAAAAGTTCATATGGGGATGTTATTGCTACAATAGAAGGAGGAAGAATGTCAGGAGCAGCTGCAGCGTGTTTTTTGCTTCTTATGTAGATTAAATATTACTGATTCACTAAATGAAGAAGTAGTGTTGCAACTTTGAATAATAGGGGGAGCCATCTTAGACAAGCTATCGAAATTCGATGGCTTTTTCTTTTTCTACAAGGGACTAAAGTGGTTGCAACTTATCATTTCTAAATAACTCTCTCTTCCAAATCAACACTCTAAAAATTACACTACATTATAGGCATCTAAACCACTAAATATGTCAAACACTCCATTGAAAGACCTTAGTTCAATAGACCCTGAACAGCTCCCTGTAGCCAAGCACAAGCTCCATGGATGGAAGCATTTTGCAGGATTATATGCTGGAGAGCACGTAGCTGCAACAGAATTTGTTATCGGTGCAACTTTCGTAGCTCTCGGAGCAAAGACTAAGGATATCCTCTTAGGTTTACTAATTGGGAATCTGTTAGCTGTACTTAGTTGGACCTTCATTACTTCTCCAATCGCTGTAGAGACAAGATTGAGCCTTTACACTTATCTGAACAAGATTGCAGGAGACAAAATGTCCAAGCTATATGATTGGGCTAATGTCCTGATTTTTACTGTTATTTCAGCTGCAATGGTAACCGTCTCGAGTTCGGCAGTGCGATTTGCGTTTAATATACCTGCCCAGTTGAATTGGTACCCCACAAATCTTTGGTTTGTTTTTATTGTCATCTTAGTAGGTATGGTTGTAGTTGCAGTAAGTATCTATGGATTTGATGCAGTTTCTAAATTTTCAAACCTTTGCGCTCCCTGGCTTTTCACAATGTTCATCTCAGGAGCATTGGTGCTATTACCCGCACTTTCATTGAGTGTATTGGGGACTACCCTTCCTGAATCTTGGAGCTCTTTTATAGAAATTGGAGACAAAAGTATTTGGACGGGTATCAATTCGAATGGAGAACCCGGACTCGGCTTATTAGAGGTAATCGGTTTTGCTTGGGCAGCAAACACAATTACTCATTTCGGACTGATTGATATGGCCCTTTTAAGGTTTGCAAAGAAAAAATCTTACGGTTTAGCCACCTCAACAGGGATGCTTTTTGGTCACTATATCGCGTGGGTAAGTGCGGGCATTATGGGTGCGGGCACAGCTGTCATCGTTGGTAAAGGAATCACTTTATTAGACCCGGGAGATGTAGCTTTTTATGCATTAGGCTGGTCAGGGTTTGTAATTGTAATAGTTGCTGGTTGGACAACTGCAATTACCAATCTTTATCGTGCAGGACTGGCCGCTCAATCTGTGTTTACAAATCTTTCGAGATCAATGGCTACAAAGATTGTTGGAGGACTAATGATTGTGGTGGCATGTTTTCCATTTGTCTTCACCCAAATACTTCCATTGCTCACCTATGCAGGTCTTATTGTGGTTCCTGTTGGAGCAATAGTTTTCGCCGAACACCAACTCTTTCCTAAAATAGGACTTACCCGCTATTGGCTTTCGTATCAAAATAAAGAAGTGAGTGTACCGGCAATTGCAGCTTGGTTAGGGGGCTTAATTTTTGGATTTGGGCTCAATTTTTTAAATGTCATATCCTTCTACTATTTATTTATACCTACATGGGTTGTTACCATTATCGTTTATACCCTTTTAGCGAAGCAGTATGGGGCGAAGGAATCTTACGATAATGAAGTGAAACATGCGGAATTAAGAGCAATAGAAATTGAAAGATTTCAAGAACAGCAAGGGATAGAAGAAAAAGCACACATGGTGGTTCGAAAAACATTCCTTAATTCGTTATTGAATAAAGTAGCCATAATCGCATTAGGTATAACACTAATTCTCGCACTGAATACATTCGTAGGAAGTGAAGGAGAATCAGAGTATATAGCAAATAAAGATCTATTTTATAGATACAGCTTTCTCGCAACCATTGTTTATTTCGTAGCTGCCTATTTCGCCCAACCAAAAACAGAACACAAATAATGACCGAGCTAAATCAAGGTAGTATTCAAAATTTAGTTGGTCAACTCAAGTTACCATCCTATAACCGATTTAAGAATACACAAGGAATTGTCCATATAGGTGTTGGCGGCTTTCATAGAAGTCATGAAGCTTATTATATCCACGAACTACTCAAGAGAGGCCAAAGTACAGAGTGGGCTATTTGCGGCATGGGTATTCGCAAAAATGACCAGGCCATTTATGACGCCTTGAAAAGCCAAGATGGCCTTTATTCCTTGATCACCCGATATCCGAATGGCGCTATTGATTCTGAAATCATAGGTTCAATCACCGACTTTATCTGGGCTTTTCAAGATTCTGAAAAGGCCATCGAAAAACTCGCATCACCCGAAACCAAGATTGTCTCACTAACTATAACCGAAGGAGGGTATAATTTTTCAGCGGATACAGGTGAGTTTGATTTCAATAATCCTGATGTGCAACACGATTTAAAAAACCCCTCGAGACCAATTACAGTTTTTGGTTACTTAACTGAGGCACTTCGTCGGCGCAGGGAAGCTGGATCAAAATCCTTTACAATTCTCTCCTGTGATAATATTCAACACAATGGAGATGTTGCTCGAAGAATGATTTTGGCATTTGCCAAACTGCTTGATAAAGAGCTTGGAAGTTGGATAGAGGAAAATACTGCATTCCCAAGTTCTATGGTAGATCGAATAACTCCGGTAACAACCGACGACGACATAGACTATTTAAAGCAAACCTACGCATACTCAGATAAGTGGCCCGTTACCTGTGAACCCTTTATACAGTGGGTAGTAGAAGATGATTTCTCTAATGGCCGGCCTAAACTTGAAGACGTTGGAGTGCAGTTTGTATCTGACGTAAAGCCTTATGAAAAGATGAAATTGAGGCTCCTTAACGCTGGGCATTCTGTACTTGGTATACCCGGTGCTTTGCACGGTTACTCTACAATTAATGAATGCATGGCAGACCCTGTTTTCTCAAAATTTATGCGTGCGTTCATGGATGAGGAAGCAACACCAACTCTTGATCCGCTTTCAGGTATAGACTTAAACAACTATAAGGACACGATTGCATCAAGATTCGCTAATCCTAACATCAAAGACTCTGTAAGTAGAATCTGTTCTGAATCATCTGCAAAGCTTCCTAAGTTTCTATTTGAAACCATTGCTGAGAATAGCTCGAAGCAAGGGGCCTTTAATAAATCTGTTCTAATCTGTGCGGCTTGGTACATTTACCACAAACAAGGAGTAGACGAAAATGGTAAACCTATTGATATCATTGACGACAGCGCCGTGTTGTTGAAACAACAATCGACCACGCCTGCAGAATTTATTAGGACTGAGTCAATCTTTGGTGATTTACACAATCATCAAGGGTTTGCTGAAGCGTTTTTTGAAGCCGTATCTGAACTTGAATCGGGTAAAAAGATTCGCGAACTAATGGAAAGCAGGCTTCACAACTAATTCACTAAAAGAAGAAGTTGTGCTGCATCTTTGAATAATAGGGACGGCCGAGCGTAAAAAATGTCCAGTGGACATTTTTGGTAAAGGAGCGAGCTGGCAAACTGGCAAAATGACAAAACCGTTATACTGTTATAGTGTAACGGTTTTTTATTTTTGTATATGACTGAAAAGCAACTTGATTTCATTATCTCATTTCACACAAAACTTTACCGTCAAGGACCGGGGAGTGACGAGGAAACCCTACAGGCAATAAGGCTTACAGGTTTAAGTGAATCAAACGAATTAAATGTTTTAGACCTTGGATGTGGTACCGGTTCTCAAACCAACCTACTTGCGAATCA
>Ga0255772_10000802_pt1 | contig 30838 bp, 30 predicted proteins | sample 071ome_34_FD_179970 | JGI IMG/M metagenome (GOLD analysis project Ga0255772, IMG submission 179970) | Coastal salt marsh microbial communities from the Groves Creek Marsh, Skidaway Island, Georgia - 071411BT metaG (version 2) | ecosystem: Environmental > Aquatic > Marine > Intertidal zone >...
AAACGAAGCCTTTTTTGTTTCTATGTGACCTAACTCAACAACCTATTCTTTAGTTTAAGTCCACAAACGCCTGTTTTCCCAAACCCTATTTTTTTGTTGTAGACTGAAATCAAACCCGCGATGAAAAGTCCTATGAACAAAAAAGAATATAAAGAAGAAGTTAAAGCACTTCGAGCTGAACTCATTTCACTTCAGCTGGCGTTACAGGACGCCGATTTCCCGGTATTAATTATTATTGGCGGCGATGATCGCTCCGGTCGACATGAAACGCTGAATATTCTTCACGAATGGATGGACCCCCGATTTTTACAAGCTAACGCGTATGGTATGCCCACAGAAGAAGAACAACAGAAACCCTTCATGTGGCGATACTGGAAGGATCTTCCTCCCAAAGGATTAATTGGGTTATGCCTGAGAGACTGGGTCTCTTACAGTATTATCGAGCGACTGGTTGAGCAGATCGATCAGGAAGAACTCGAACGACGAATTTCCTATAGCAACAAGTTCGAGAAAACCCTGGTTCTACAAGGTATGCTGATCATCAAAATCTGGCTTCACCTTCCAGAGAAAGAGCTGAAATCCCGATTAAAAACTGAACGTAAGCAATTTCATAAAGTCTGGCAGATTCATCAAAAAGACCAAGAGATCTACACCAACTTTGATGACGCCAAACGAACCATCCGAAATGTTCTTAAAGACACCAATCATCCAAATGCACAATGGAATTTTGTTGATTCCAGTGATGTTCAAACCCGTAACCTAACCGTTGGTAAAATCATTGCAGAGGCGATTTCAGAACGCCTGAAACATATACCGGACCATAAACCGGATGTTAGCAGCACTGGCATTCCTGCATTCAAAAGTAATCACCTGAATGAAGTGGATTTAAGCGCATCCCTTGAAAAACAGGAATACAAAAAAGAACTCAAGAAATGGCAGAAGAAAGCCAATGCACTGCTTCATCGATCTCAAGAAGAAGACAAGTCCTGCGTCATCGTTTTCGAAGGCTGGGACGCGGCCGGTAAAGGCGGCTGTATTCGACGATTGACGGCTTCAATGGATGCCGGCTTCTACCGGGTTGTTCCCATTGCAGCACCGTCACAGGAAGAGCTCTCGCATCATTACTTATGGCGCTTTTGGCGTAAAGTACCAAGAGCAGGTCGGATCACTATCTTTGATCGAAGCTGGTATGGCCGCGTTCTGGTGGAACGAGTGGAAGGCTTTGCGTCCGAACTGGACTGGACTCGCTCCTACGATGAAATTAATGACTTTGAGCAACAGCTGAATGACAAAGGCATACCTGTCATTAAATTCTGGCTCCATATTGATAAAGACGAGCAATTAAGACGCTTTAAGGAAAGAGAAGAAACGCCTTACAAGCTTCATAAAATCACCGATGAAGATTATCGAAATCGAGAAAAGTGGGATCAGTATGAAGAAGCGATTAATGACATGATTGATTACACGTCCACTGACCATTCGCCCTGGCGAGTAATCCCGTCAAACAATAAGCAATACGCTCGCATTGAAGTATTGAAGCATGTCTGTGCTGTACTAGAGAAGAACCTGGAAGATTAATCACTGACGACAGAGCCATTTCAATATAGATCTAAGGAATCTTTGAAATGGCTTTATTGATTAGGCCAATCCACCCGTTAGAATACGGGCATTGTGCTCAGCAAGCTTGAGGTAAAACTCCAGATCCAGAGTGCCCCCCATCTGATATTCCAACGCACTTTTAGCAAGCATCGGCATCACAGCCATACTAAACATACTGATGCCGACCATTTCCACATCAAATTCTTTGGAAATCTTGCCTTTTTCCTGTAACCGGGAAATCACTTTTCTGAAAGAATTTCGTAGTGGCCCAACCACATTCTCCAGAATGTATTTCCTGCTTGGCCCCTGCCCCATAGCAAGCGTTCTCATCATCAAAATTGGAAACTGATGATCTGGCAGCATGGTTTCATAATAGACTTTAAAAAAGGACTCTAAGCTAGTGACATCTTCTGAATCCTGAAGCGTCTGAAGTCTTGCTGCAATAGGGATAAACTGACTACGAATTAACTCCTGATACAGACCTTCTTTGCTACCGAAGTAATATCGAATCATAGCTATGCTGGTGTCCGCTTCAGAGGCAATCTTTCGAGTGGACACCTTCTCGTAGTTTTCTTCTAGAAAACACTTCTTGGCAGCGAGCAATAGCCTGTCACGAACCGGTAACTCCTGATCATCCGAATTAGAAGGACGACCAACCGACGCTTTCGACATGATATGTAAATCCTTGCCTGATCAAAATTAAACAAACGATTAATAATCGCGAGAATATAGAAAGTTGTCTGACCAAACAAGTAATGAAAAGTTCCATTACGTACAAGGAATGTAAGAGATACCGGACAATGGTTTGTCACTAACCTCAGAAGCCAGCTCTAGGGAACCCGTAGAAAATAACTAAAGCTGCTCTCTGAAATCTTTCGGCATTGTAATTTCAAATCGAGTCAGTTTTTCAGGCTCAGATGTACATTTAATATGTCCAAACAACGCCTGTGTCACAATGTTATAGGCAATATGCAACCCAAGACCAGTCGTACCACTGCTGCGCGAAGAAGTCACAAAGGGATCAAACATATGCTTAATCATATGATTATCAATACCACAACCATGATCCTCTACAATGATCTGTAGTTTGTCTTCTTGGGTATGCGCCGAGATATAAACCTTACCTTCGGAATCAGCGCTATACGCATGAATAAAGGCATTGTTAATCAGTAAAGAAAGCAAGGTGGTTAACTTATCTAAGTCCAGATAAATATCTATGGTGTCTGTACATTCGATAACACAGCGAGATTTCATTTCAGAACTTAAATTCAGTACATCAAGTAAATTAATTAAATAACCAGGCAACGTTGTCGACTTCCAGTTTTCAGGACTCTGCTTAACTGAAAGCATTTTAAAAGTAGTAACCAAATCGGATGCACGATAAAGATTACGATCGATTAAATGTAAAGACTCAGTACTTGCCTGAATAAAATGTGCAAAATCTGTAGTTGAAAGCGTCCCTTCTGAAAATGATTGATTCACCTTACGCATTTGTTCTTCCATGAAACTGACGGAAGTGAGAGCAATACCCAGAGGGGTATTTAATTCATGAGCCACACCAGCAACTAATTGCCCAAGCGACGCCATCTTTCTAGCTTCCACAAGATCTTGTTGATGCTGAGACAACTGAGAAACCATTTGATTAAAATTCAATGCTAACTCACGCATCTCATCACGAGTACGTTCCGGCATGTAACTGTCCAGATCTCCACCAGCAACGGCTTTGGCTTTCTTAACAAAGGTTTGTAAGGTTTGATGTACCGAGAGATACATTCCCGCATACAAATAGATGATTAGAGATAAGAGCACACCGGTCAGCACCATAAAACCAATAAGTTTATTGCTTTCAGTGTCAGCCCGATCTTTTAATTGCTGCTCCACGATCTCCAGTAAAGTGTTAATGAAGCCGTACATTTCATCATGAATGACTGTTAATTTCTGATAGTAATCCTGCCACATAAAAACACGTTTATCGGCTTCGATGATCTCCTTATACATAAGATCTCGGCCTTCAAGAACACCAGTAATAACACGATCTACCCCTCGTTGAAGCGGTAGGTAAAATTTCTTGTTTTCAGCAACCGCGTAACCAAGGTTATTGCTCAACAAGTGAAAGCTGTCTGTTAGATCATCGTAAATCTCATCAAGCTGCAAGTAAGTATCATGATCCACTCTCATTTGGTTGAGCGCATACACGCCATAAGCCCTTGCACGGCCAAGCTCTCTTAGCGCAATAGGCATATCATCAGATAGCATATTAATAAGAAGAAAGGTGTTCAGATTCGGATCGTGCACCAACTTTGTTCGATAACTAATCACATCTACCAATACCTGAATCGTTCGAACAAAACTGTCGTAATACTTGAACTGGATATGAGGCCCACCCTGTGCGCCTGAAGAATAACTGTTCAATTGCTTCCAACTCACATGAACCTGTTTAAGCTGATGATCAATTTCCTCATCATTAAACAGACTTACCGCATCATGCAGCTCATCGAGACTTTTTTCTACTTCGATTCTTTGGTTATCAAGTTGGTTGCGGATCGCGGCAAGATCATTAACCCTCAGAACAATGGATCTGTCTCTGTACTCAGACGCCTCACGAATTAATTCAAAGGACTTCGACAACATATTAAGCCCTTGCTGCTCGACTTTTGTAATCGCAAGGTTACGTTGGATTTCTGACACCAAACCATAACCCAGTAGTGCAACGGGTAACAGAAACAACGTGCTAATAAGCGCAAACTTTTGAATGTAGGAAAGACGATCCATTAAAGCGCGAGCGGGAGAAAAAAAGCGGTATAAAAATGAACTCGCTGATGTCGAGGGCATATACACTTTCCTTGAGAAACATTATCCTGAGATATTTAGAATTATCTGCGCGACACTATACATGGGTCTTCTTAAAATCCGAAGCGAATGTCCATAGTAAAGACATTATATTTGAGGTGAACATACTAATTAATCCAAGCTAATGTCGAGCATCATTAGCAGCAGAAGGAAATCATCAAAATATTCGTTCGTATAAACCATGCACCTGATGATGTAACAGAACAAGAGATCATGGATTTATTCAACTCTAGTCCAAAAATTGTAAACTTAATAATCAAGAATGAATATTTATCCGAGAACTGTCATCAATAGCGTCACAGGCTATCTAAACGATTGATACATTAAAGGCTTCAACATTAACGTATCAGCTCCTTTTTTCTTTAACGAACCCTAGATTCAAGACTCATAATTACGCTAAGAAACGAATTAAATTCTTCGCCAATTCTTTACTGCCACTTTTTCCTTGATTACATCAATGGTTTGCAAGCTCATGTTACGAGTCAGGTTATGAAGGTGCGGGTTTTCCTCACTTAAGGTAGACAACACAGCGCCAATCACCTTATCCATATCCGGCTCACGGCCGTCGGTAGCAACGTCTGATATCAAACCATCCATCACTTGCCAAACGACATCAGAGACTACTCGCTGAATCTCCTGGCTTATCTTGTCTCCCACCATGGGAAGTTTCTCAAGTGCCCTTAATTCACTTTGAGCTTCCACCGCTGTTTCAACCCTGGAGCGAATATCCTGCTCTATTCGGCTCCGGTTCTGTTGATAATGTTCAGTAATGAATCCCTCGATAGAAATTGAAATCCATCGAACGAGCTCATCTTTATTTGGTAAAAAGACATGCTCCATAATGCGTTTACCAAGCGGATAGTCTTTGTCAAATTCCGCCTGAACGCCGTCCAAAACATTCAATACAACCTTATCTGACACCTCCTCAACAAGGATATCGTGATACTTGATGAACTTCCGATAAATAAAGTTGTTTTTCAGATCAATTACTTCCATTCGATGCAATCGCAACAACACAGAAACAACCCGCAACAAGCGTAACCAACGGAACTCAGCTAACGGTATACAACCAAGTAGGTCATACCAATGGAACAGAGGAAATAAGAAGACGCCCGGGTATTCTTTTTTCTTTAAGCTAATTGCCCAGCGAACACAAAATTCAGCGAGGAAAAAGGCCACAAAGCAACCGTCAATTAACCAGAATTCAGGCGCAATATTCGCGAGGTACCAATTATGACCAGTTTCAGAAACACCTTGCCAAAAAGCCTCAAGAAACGACCAGGTCAACAACGCATCAACCAGAAGAAATGCCAGGTTTGAAAACAACACCAGCATCATCAAGATATCCCAGGCAACAAATCGACGGTCTTCCTGACTACTTTCTTTAAACTTTTCTAAATGAATCCGATCTGACAATTGCTTCCCCTAACGTTTTTAAAACAAGTACACTATCAATGGTGATCAAATTAACGAGTTCAAGGATGATCAGGTGTACTTTAGATGAAGTTATATTTTCGATTACTCATGCTTTGGTTTCGTCTAAAGCAATCAAACCGTATTACACCAGAAAAAAGTGTTACTCTGACGTCTCGCGTTTGGCCCACCGACCTCGATTTCAACGGTCATATGACCAATACGCGCTACGCAAGTTTCTTCGATTTAAGCCATATTCAACTATTCAGTCAGTTAGGCTTAATCCCTACTCTGAAGAAAAATGATTGGTCGCCCATCATAAACGCCCGAACCATCAGCTACTTCAAAGAACTCTCACCGTTTGAATCGTTTGATATCACGTCGAGATTAATCTATTGGGATCGAAGTTATTTTTATCTGGAACAAAGGGCAGTGAATCAACAAGGCAAGACAGCGGCGATTAGTTATAGCCGAGGACTGATCATCCAAAAGAAAACCAAGTCATCCAAGCTTGTTCCACTCAAAGACGTTTTGCGTGAAAGCACCGGCATCCGACTTCCTTCACCTGAGATTCCAACGCACATTGACCACTGGAAAGACACATTAATGATTCAAAAACAAACGGCCAAACAATCCATTAGGTAACCGGTCGGAAAGTTAAAGACCAAAATACTCGTCTTCTGCTGATCGGTTCGCTTCCGCTTGCTGTTGCAAGCTGATCCAGTCTGACTTCGAGAGTAAATTACAGCTTTCCGTCATCTCATCAAAAACAATAACCACCAATCCTTGCTCAACTTGTGATCTCAAGTTTTGTTTCTTCGTCTCTAAAGAGAGCTCAACCGTTCCATAATCCGTTCCATCTCTGGAAACGTATGCTTCAATCAAACCGTCTAAGGCGTCAGCCGATAATTGTTGCCATGGTACTTCAATCGCCATGATTCGCCCCTATAGGAAAGTTCTGCTAAACCAACCGCGGTTCAGATCTGCTTTACAGGTTTTATATTGTCTTAAATATTGAGATGCCCTCCGATTTACCTTATCCGACACCTTCAATAACCACTTTTTTTTGTTGTATGTCTTACGAGAATAACCACCATGCCCCTCGTGATAGGCAAGATATAAATGTTTGGCATTCCACTTGGAGATACCATTTCTCTTGTGACTTATGTGGTTATACCAACCGATAAAATCTACAGCATCATCAAAATCATCACGATCCGCACCGTAGTTTTTGGTTTTACTGATGTAGTGATCCCAGGTCTGATCCAGCGCTTGAGCATAGCCATAGGCAGTGGAAGGTCTTGGTCCTGGAAAGATCCAAAGAAAGGTGGTTCTCGGCGGTTGTGCATCGCTAACAAACTTGGACTCTTGATGAATGATTGCCATAGTCACATGAATGGGAACACCCCATTTCTTTTGAACATCGCTGGCCGCCTGATACCAATCGTACTTTTCATCAAAGATGGAGCAAACATTATTAATGTTTTTAGGTTGAGAAGAACATCCGACCATTAACGCCGTTAGCGACAGCATTAACACCACAAATACACGCTTCATGAACTCACCTATCCATTAACTTTAGAACCATTTATATCCAGAGTTTTATTAAGTATTTACTTTAACCCTTTGATCTTCAAGGTCAGTTATCAGTATTTAAGTTTTCCCTATGCCATGCCCAGCCAAAAAGCCAATAAACGCTTCTTCATCCATCACATCAAGGCCTAAATCCTGAGCCTTGGTAAGCTTTGAACCCGCCCCTGGTCCTGCCACGACACAATGAGTTTTCTTGGAAACACTGCCCGCCACTTTTGCCCCGAGGCTAACCAATTGTTCTTTCCCTTCCGTTCGAGACATGGTTTCCAACGTCCCCGTCAGCACCCAAGTCTGGCCAGTTAATGGCAAGTCAGCTGGGTCAAGTACTTCCACATTGTCCCAAACCAAGCCTTCCGCAATCAGGTCAGCAACAACCTTTCTATTGGCCTCGTTTTCGAAAAAATGAAGAATGTGCTCTGCCACAATTGGCCCAATATCTTCGACCGCGATTAACTGCTCTAGAGTCGCGTCCATAATAGCGTCGAGATTTCCAAAGGCATTGGCAAGATTTTGCGCCGTCGCCTCTCCTACTTCTCTGATACCTAAAGAGTATAAGAATTTAGCCAAGGTCGTCTGTTTACTTACTTCTAGAGATGAAAGCAGTTTTTGAGCGGACTTCTCACCCATGCGCTCCAACCCGGAAAGCTCATCAGCGTTGAGGCGGAATAAATCGCCCAACTGGTGGACCATATCCTTATCAACCAACACCTCAATTAACTTCTCGCCCAAGCCATCAATGTCCATCGCTTTTCGAGAAGAAAAATGAATAAACGCCTGTTTACGCTGGGCCGCACATATCAAACCGCCAGTACAACGAGCTACAGCTTCGCCTTCCACACGTTCAATTTCAGAATGACATACAGGGCAATTTTCAGGTAAAGATACGATCTCCGCACCTTCTGGTCGTCGATCCTCGACGACCTTAACCACCTGAGGAATTACATCACCGGCTCGACGCACAATGACAGAATCGCCCTTTCTAACCCCCAAGCGTTCGACTTCATCCATATTGTGAAGCGTCACATTTGAAACCGTTACGCCACCCACAAAAACAGGCTCTAATCGACCGACGGGGGTGATGGCTCCGGTTCTACCAACCTGAAATTCAATATCATGCAGTACTGTGATTTTTTCCTGAGCAGGAAACTTATGAGCAATTGCCCAGCGGGGGGCACGGGATACGAACCCTAAACGCTTTTGTAATGCAAAGTCATTCACCTTGAAAACAATGCCATCGATCTCATAGGCTAAATGATCTCGTTTAATTTGAAGCGCCTGGAAATACTCAAGACTTTCCTCTATTCCTTGAACACATGCCATTTCAGCATTGGTCAGGAAACCCCAGGCTTTCAATTGATTTAGTACATCAAAGTGACTTGCAGGTAAGCTTCCACCTTCAACTACGCCCACGGAATAACAGCAAAACTCCAATGGACGCTTGGCCGTCAGTTTAGGGTCCAGCTGACGCAGACTTCCTGCGGCCGCATTTCTCGGGTTAACAAAAGCCTTTTCACCCTTCTTCTTAGCCGCCTCATTGAGTTGTTCAAAGCCCTTCTTGGGCATGTACACTTCGCCACGCACTTCAAGACGGTTTGGAAACCCTGATCCGGTTAGCTTTAGGGGAATTGAAGGGATGGTTCTGACATTTAAGGTAATATCTTCACCTTGGCTACCATCTCCTCGTGTTGCACCTCTAACCAGCAACCCGTCCTCGTACAAAAGACTAACAGCAATACCATCAAGCTTGGGCTCACACGCATACTCAATGACAGACGACTCGGCCTGATTCAAAAACTTTTTGATTCGACCATCAAACGCGCGCATGTCATCTGCATTAAATGCATTATCCAACGAAAGCATTGGAAGTTCATGAACAACACTTGAAAACTGGGACAAGGGCTTGTCACCCACACGTTGAGTAGGTGAATCAGGTGTTACTAGCTCAGGGTGCTCAGTTTCAATGGTTTTCAGCTGCTGGAACAGGCGGTCATATTCACTGTCAGGTACCGTCGGGTTATCAAGCACATAATACTCATGATTGTATTTATGGAGCAGTCGGTGCAGTTCTTCTACTTCCAACTGCACGTCAGCTTGACTCACTTCTTCGTTGTCGATGGAAACGTCATTAGAATCACCAAATAAACCAATCTGTTCGGACATACTTATACCCAGATGTACTAGAAATGAAAAACTCGGGATAATGCTCCATAGAAAGAGCACAAATAAAAAGGCTCCCTATGGAGCCTCAATTCTTCTTTGATATAGCCATTTTTAAATTGTTCAAATGGCTATATACAAAATGGACTAGTTCGCTGTTTTGGACAAACGGAGTTTACGTTCATAGTCCAGAATTTCCTGACGAATATGCTCTGCTGTCTGAGCAGTCATCGCGCTATGCTGCTCATCACGCACTTCTCCGCCCAAATTCTTGGCAATTACTTTTGCCGTTTCAAACATGTAGTCAAATGCTTGAATATTGTTTGTAGGTCCCGGCAAACTCATAAAGAACGTCACACCAGGAATTGATTGCTCATCCACAACATCCAAATCAAAGCTGCCCGGATTTACTGCACTGACCATGCTGAACTGAACTTTACCCTGACCATTATCGTCCTGATGACGATGAAAGATATCCATCTTTCCGTGGCGTAAACCACATGCAGCAGCTACATCAACAACGCGGCCACAGTTAAAACCAACAGACTCATCTTTAGCTGATACATAGAGCATAAAGACACGATCCGGATCTTCGGTTGGCCCTAAATGCTCTTCATCAAGACGACATCGTTCCAGTTGCTGGCGCCTAGGGCTCATGGTCGGTGCTGGTTCTGTTCTGCTTTCTTCTGATGCGGGTTGCATTAAAACATCTTCAGACTGCTCGCTAATCTCAAACAAGCCTAGCGGCTCAGAAGAGCTATCCTCTTCCGCTGTATCCGATTGAGCAGAGGAAGATGAAGCCAAATGTTCGTTGGTTTCCTGAAAAGAAAAATCAAGGCTGGATTGACAAGATTCGTCCTGGTCTTCAGAAACTGCAACAGAATCCATCAATACAGGTACGGTCCCTTCGGGGTTTTCAGATGATTCTGAAATATCAGAAATATCCTGATCAAACGTAGGTTCATGACGTTCCGCTCCACCGCGAACTCTCGCACCACCATTCGGTAATTCACCGTTACAATCATCTGACGCTGGAATATTACTAAACTCAGACATGGTATCTTGCTTATGGCGACGCATATGAAGGTAGCCATGCACAAGAATCGCTGCCACCACTAATAAACCAACAAGAACCAACCACTCACGTAAACTGATATCCATCAATCCCTTACCCTAAAAAATATGACGGCCTTACCCATACCTGGAAACTAACATCAAGTTTTAAACAAAGCGCATGTTAAAACTGTAACCAGGCGACCGAAAGAAAATAATGATCACATGGTAGTAATATCAAACTACCAATCAAGGTTAGTATTTTCATACTAGACACTTGGGGGGCGACATTGTACCCCTATACCCACTTTTTTTTCTAGGTTTATCACGACCTATCAGACCGGTAATGCAGATTCATCCGCGGCCTCTAAACAACATCTAGCTATCAATCATTGCAGCAGCCGCTTCCACATCTACCGACACCAAACGGGAGCAGCCTGGTTCCTGCATGGTTACGCCTAATAGCTGCTCAGCTTTTTCCATAGCAATCTTGTTATGGGTGATATAAATGAACTGCACTTTCTCAGACATTTCCTTCACGATACGGGCGTAGCGACCTACGTTAGCATCATCCAGGGGTGCATCAACCTCATCCAACATACAGAATGGCGCAGGATTTAGTTGGAAAATCGAGAACACCATAGCAATCGCGGTCAATGCTTTTTCACCACCGGAAAGTAGATGAATCGTGCTGTTCTTCTTACCAGGAGGACGCGCCATAATTGCAACGCCTGTCGTAAGTAGATCATCATCCGTCAATTCAAGATAGGCATGACCTCCACCAAACACTTTCGGAAACAGTTCACCAATACCCGCATTAATTTTATCGAAGGTTTCCTTAAAACGTGCCTTGGTTTCACGGTCGATCTTACGAATCGCGCCTTCCAGAGTTTCAAGCGCATCGGTCAGATCTTCATTTTGCATGTCGAGATAGCGTTTACGCTCGGATTGAGCTTGATACTCATCAATCGCAGCAAGGTTAATGGCGCCCAGTCTCTGAATGCGAGCTTCAATCAAACGTAATTCTTCTTCCCATTCAGCTTCGTTGATGCCTTCTGGAAGCAACGTTAACTGATCTTCCAGATTCACTTTCAACTCTTCGAGCTGCTCTTTCATGCCATTACGGCGAACCTGCAACCCTTGCCATTCCATACGGTGATTTTCAAGTGTGGAACGAACACCCTGAGAGGACTGCTCAGCTTCATTTCTAAGTTTTTCCAAATCTCTGACATCGGAATCAAGCTGTTCCATACTGGCACGTGCTTCTGCCAGCTCTTCCTCAACCGTAAAGCGCTGTTCAACCAGCTCTTCCAGCTGCAGACGAAGTTCTTCACCGGGATCGTTACTTTCTTCCAGTTCGGAAATCAAAGCCTCATTTCGCTCTCTCAAACGAGAGATTTGCTGATCCATTCGACTGATCGCCGTTTGAACCGACTGACTCTGGGTACGTAGTGACTCAACCTTTAATCGGACGTCCTGAAAACGTTGAGAAGAAGATTGGGCACGGCCACGCACATTTTCTAGTTGCTGACGAGTTTGCTCATTTTCACGCTCGAGTTGTTCCCGAACAACAATGTTACTTTCAGCCAGCTCCAACGCGGTCTGCCAACGGATTCTTGAATCTTCAAGACTCTCTCGATCGAAATCAATCTGCTCATTAATTTCCTGAATTTCAGCATCGATCCGCTCTTTACGCACCAAGGTTTCTTCAACTCTGATACGTTTGGTATTTAACTCAGATTGCAGCTCACTTAACTGACGCTCCAAACGCATCAACTCTTTCTGCGCAAATTCCTTATTCTGTTCTTTCGACTTAAGCTGAAGACGAGCACTTTCCAAATCGATCTCAGTATCTTCTACCGAGATATCCAGTTCATCAATTTGTTCTTCAAGTACTTCCAATTCTTTCTGGCGGCCAATCACACCACTCTTGTCCGCATCGGCTTTAGCAACTCGTAACCAGTTTGGACCTAACCAAATCCCGTCACGAGTAATCACTGAATGACCTGCTGGAATGTCTTTCTGAATAGCCAAGCCCTGAGCAAGATCTTCCACCACGTATACGTTATCCATCAGACCAGCCAGATCAATGCCCTGATCCGAAGTTACCAAGGATTTAATGGGTGTTAATTGACCCAATGACGTAGGTAGACTTGCTGGCAGGGATTTAGACTCACCACCCATCAATACCGTTAAAGCGCCCTGTTCAACGGCATCTTCCATAAAAGAAGCCAGTTGCTGATCAACAGATTGAGTACCCGTTGGAACGGCTTGGAGAAAATCACCTAGCACGGTCTCAACTGCTTTATCCCAGCCGCCCGACACAGTAAGGCTCTGCGCCAGTCGGGGTTTATCAAACAAACCATTGTTTTTGAGCCAACGATCAATCACTTCATTACCATCACCCAAGGCAGATTGCTGAAGGGCTTCCAAAGAAGCAAAACGACCTTTGGCACTTTGTAATTCAGATTGTTGCTGAGCGACCTGTTTTCTTAAACGCTCTATGTTTTCTTGCTGTTGCGAAATTTCTTCAGTCGCTATCTGAATTGAGTTCTGATGTTGTTCGATGCGATCTTCCTGAATCATCACATCGTCTTTCGCAGCCTCAATTTCAGCTTCAACACTGCCAATCACCAGTGTTTCTTGTTCTTCAGACAACCGTTTCTGTTTGCGGAGCTGTCGATCAATGTTTTCTTCGTATTGGCGAATCTTGGATTGCTCAACTTCTGCTTCTTTTTCTGGCTGAGATGCTTCAGCCATATAGCGATTCCAACGTTCCTGCCAGTCATGGCGTGCTTCTTCTGCCTCTTCGAGCAGTAACTGGGACTCTTCTCTGTCCTGAGTAAGGATCTCTAGTTCGGGTTCCAACTCATCGAGTTCATCCTGAAGCATGGCGCGCTGTTCTTTTTCCTGCTCAAGTTCTCTGAGTCCTTCAGCAAGCTGGAGCTTAACTTCATCCAAATCACGCGACAGTTTTTGCGAGCGATCTTTCTGATGCTCTATGGACTGTTCAGTACGAGCAATCTGTGAACCTAACTGATAGAAGTGCCCCTGGACTTCATTGAATTTATCCGAGGATTCAGTATGAGCCAGACGTTTCTCTTCGATATCGGCGTCAAATGAACGCTGACCTGCAAGCGCCGCTTCAAACTTGATTTCCAGATCCTGGATTAATTGCTCTTTTTCTTTTACCTGTTGATCAAGGGTTTGCCAACGAAGGGTAAGCAATTCTGTTTTTGTTTTTCGTTCTTGTGTTTTAAAGTTCTTATACTTTTCTGCCGACTCAGCCTGCTTTTTTAAATGCTCAAGCTGGCGTTCCAATTCATCCCTTAAGTCTGTTAAACGCTCAAGATTTTCATGTGTACGGCGCATCCGGTTTTCAGTTTCACGGCGACGATCTTTATACTTTGAAATACCAGCTGCTTCTTCAATGAAAGCCCGTAGCTCCTCTGGCTTGGCTTCAATAAAGCGTGAAATCATACCCTGTTCAACAATGGCATAACTTCTCGGACCTAAACCGGTTCCCATAAACAAATCAGTAATATCACGACGACGACATTTAGTGCCGTTAAGAAAATACTGAGACTGACCATCGCGTGTTACACGACGCTTAACAGAAATCTCGGAGAAACGTCCGTATTCACCGATTAACGTGCCATCTGAATTATCAAACACCAGTTCTACAAACGCCTGGTTTATCGGTTTTCTGGTATTTGATCCATTGAAGATAACGTCGGTCATGGAATCACCACGAAGATTCTTCGCAGAGGACTCCCCCATCACCCATTTAACAGCATCAATCGTATTGGATTTACCACAACCATTAGGCCCAACAATACCGCACATATTGCTAGGAAAAGGAATGGTGGTGGAATCTACGAACGACTTAAAGCCCGCTAATTTGATGCACTTAAGTCTCATAATGCTTTCTCATATTAAGAATATTTGGGTTAACCAAGATTTCAGATACGCTTACTGATACAACCGAAATAACAAACTGAAAATGAATCAGGACGACAAGGTATTCAATACCGAATGAAGCTGATCCTTCACATAGCCTTTAACCAATTCAGCCGCCTTTTCTTCTTCACGCTTCACAACCGCATCCATCAAGGAAGCAAAAAATTCGAGATTATCATGGAAATCACCCTGCTGGCTTTGAAGCGCCATAAAATAGGTACGCTGAATCATTGGCTTGAAGTTTAAAAGCGTCTCGGCCAGGAAAGGGTTTCCTACAATCATAAACGCCTGTTCCATAATTTCGAAACCAAGCTCAAAGATGCGCTCTAGTTGATCGCCACGATCTTTGGCAGCGCGCATCACCTCAAATTTCTTAATTAAGGCATCAAGATCTGATCCAGACCAATTCCGAGTTACACCTCGGACCATCAACTCCAGAAGCTGACCATAGACGTCATAGAGACCTTTAACGTTCGTTTCAGTCACTTCAGTAACCACAGCACCGCGGCGCGGCAAAATATCGACAAGGTGACGGCGCTCTAGAATCAGTAAAGCCTCCCTTACCGAACCTCGACTTACTTCTAACTCTCCGGAAATTCGAAGTTCTTGAATTCTCTCTTTCGCCTTAATTTCGCCACGAATGATCTTATTGGCAAGGTGCGTTGCAATTTGCTCCGAAAGGCTTTCTACAGGTTTGAACGGCATGTGTACGGTAGGCTTCCATGTTAAAGCACACCTCACTAAGAATGAGGAGGCAGATCCCAATAACTGCGGTAATGTTATAACAACATGACACTAAAAAGAACTGTCATAGCCCGATATTGAGGACCAAACATCGATAAAAAAGGCCTCTATCTAGAGGCCTTTAAGTTTCATCAAACTGAACACGGATCAACGGGTTGATTAGTAGGACAGTTCCAAAGCAATATTTTCAGGAATTGCATCCATAGAAACAGGCTTACTGATTACCTGCACATCGCCTTCAGAAGGCATTGCTGAACCTGAAACAGATATTCTGGCGATGATCTGAACGTTCTGTGCATCTGATAGCTTAGCCATTCCAGCCATAGAGGTTGTGTCGTCCAACGTAAGAGAGACGGGTAAGTCAGCTACCGTCACTCTCTGAATCGCCAGAGGCATACGAGGTCCTTGAGCATGTCTGGCGTAAACGAAGACTCGTGTATTCGCTGCAAAGTCTTTCTTAACTTCCTCAGCAATTCCTACAGCCACCTGGATTGCTTTTGTACTGGCAGGTGCCTGTACCGCTTCTTGAGAATCGCCTGACGGACCAGCATTAGCCTCAGCCAATCTCATTCTGGCAGTCTCAATGCCTTTTCTTAAAGAAACAGCATTAGGGCCTTCCTCAATCACAGCCAAAACTTTCTGCCATTGCTCAATAGCTTTCTGGTAATCACCTTGTTCAAACGCTAAGATTCCAGATACGCCCAAAGCAGTTGGCTCCTGAGGATTTAACTGCAAAGACTGATCAATGTAGCGCTCAGCTTGCTCAGAAATCACGGATGGATTTGTAAAGTATGTCGCCTGTGCTAATTGGGCTAACACAGATGCTTCAGCGTCTGTCCCTTTCGTTAGCTCTAATGCCTTGGTCAAAGGTTTCACCGCATCTGCTGAACGCCCCAGAGTCAAATACGTTCGTGCAAGCAATAACTGCCCTTCCAAACTCTCAGGTTCTGCATCTAACTGCTGTTCCAAACGGGTCAAAAGCTCTTGCTCTGAAAGACCGGAAACGGATTCAAGATTCTTGGCCATTTCCAATTCTTCAGTTGCACCCAAATCATAATACAAAGCCACTGCAGATACGGAAGCAATTAAACCAGAAGCAAACAACCCAATAAGGTTACCTTTACTTGATTTCTTAGACGCAGAACCGTCAACAGAAGAACCCTCAGCCAAACCATCCATATCAAGAAGAAAACGGTCTTCCAGTTCTCTTTTCTGAGCTTCGTAGTCTTTGTTTTCAATCAGCCCTTCAGAAAAATCTTTTTCCAACTGAGACAAGTGCTCATTAAACACCTGCTTATTCAATGAAGGTAAATCTACTGACTCATCACGAGAACGCGCAAAATAAAGAGGAAGAATAAAAAACAGCAACATAAGAGCTGTCATCAATGCAATAGAAACCCACAACAACGTCATCTATTCTTTCTCCGATTTTTCTTTCATCAATGAACGAAGTTTTTCCTGACGCTCATCTTCTGAACCAAAGGACACTTCATCTTTTTCAGATGATCTTTTATTACTTACCATGACAAATATCACCACTAGGAAACCCAACAACAGTAAAATTACCGGGGCATACCACAAGACATAGGTTTCTTTTTTCACTTCCGGGCGATACAAAACAAAATCACCGTATCGAGCCACCAGATGATGTTTAATCTCTTCATCTGATTTACCCTGATCCATCAGCTCGCGCACTTTATTTCTTAGATCAATTGCGATCTGCGCATCTGAGTCGGCCAAGTTCTGATTTTGACATTTTGGACAACGCAACTCATCGATCAACACCTGATAACGAGCTTTCTCCTGTTCACTGTCAAACTCCAGCAGTTCAATGACCGAATGACTCATTGAGCTAAGGCCCAAGAAGCATAAGAACAGTAAATACCTGACTTTATTCATACGCTGTATCATTATTGATTCACCCACTTGCGATATTCAGGCTCAATCTTGTTTTTCCAAACTCGATCATTCACATCACCTACGTGCTTAAGCCTTACAACACCATCTTTATCAAGAAGATAGGTTTCCGGCGCACCATAAACACCTAGGTCCAGCCCTAACATGCCGTCTTCGTCCTTAATATTGAATACGTAAGGATCACCTAACTCTTCTAACCAGATGATGGCTTTATCCGTCTGATCCTTGTAATTAACACCGAAGATCTTCACACCTTCACGAGCCAGTTTATTCAGGTAGGCGTGCTCTTGTTTACAAGTCGGACACCAGGTTGCCCAAACATTCACTAAGGCAACCTCACCTTTAAGATCTTGTTCAGTAACCTGAGCACCATCGATTTTATAGGCCGTAAACGCCGGAAAAGGTTTTCCAATCAACGCAGAAGGCAATTCTTTGGGATCAAGACTCAAACCTCTGAATAGGAAAAAACCTAAGCCGATAAATAAAAGAAAAGGAATAAACAGTGCTAAACGCTTCATTAACTTTATCCAAACAAATTCACTAAAAAATGTATCTACAACGCTATGCAGTTACTTTCTTTTTAAGACGATAACGTTTGTCCATCACCGCTAACATACCACCGATGCCCATCAGGATAGAGCCCAGCCAGATCCAGCGTATAAACGGTTTCACATGAATACGTACAGCCCAGGCCTCGCCATTATCCAAAGGTTCACCCAATGAAATATACAGGTCACGAGAAAGGCTCGGATCAATGCCCGCTTCAGTCATAACCTGACCACTGACGTTATAGCGTCTCTTCTCGGGTCTGATGGTGGTAATCAGTTCATCCTCACGATAAACCTTGAATTCACCAATATCAGCAACGTAGTTTGGACCTCTATGACCTCGCGTACCATGGAAATCAAAGCGATAACCCTCCACTTCAATTGAGTCACCGGCTGACATACGCAGGTCTTCCTGGTGATCATAGATCGCGACCATACAGATCCCCACCAAAGTAACGATCACCCCCAAATGGGCAAAGTGCATTCCGTAGTAGCTTCTCGGCAAGCGCTTAAAACGATCTACAAGTGATGCTTTACCTGACGATTTATCTTTCAAATCTACAATGATCGAGCCCAACACCCAGAAAGTCAGGGTCATTGAGAACCAAACCACCCCATCAAAATCACCATGATAGATAAATGGCACAATCAAACCGGCAATTATCGACAACGCCAGAATGATCGTCAGTTTGGAAATCAAATATTTAGCTTTAGTCGCTTTCCAACGGCTGATCGGACCAACACCCAAGAACACCACAAGCAAACACATCAAAGGAATAAATACGGCATTAAAGTAAGGAGGCCCCACCGAAATCTTACCTAAATTCATCGCATCCAGAATCAATGGATAAATGGTGCCCAACAGAATAACCGCGGCAACAATAGTAAGAATAATATTGTTAATCAGAAGGAAGGCTTCACGAGATAACCAGGTGTACTTAATACGGGTGTGTACCGTCGGCGCTTTAAATGCGTAAAGCAGTAATGACCCACCGAAAGTAAGCGCCAACAAGGCCAGAATGAAGTAACCACGAGCTGGATCGGTTGCAAAGGCGTGTACTGACGTCAGTACGCCAGAACGAACGAGGAACGTACCTAGCAAGCTCAATGAAAATGCTACGATCGCAAGCAGTACTGTCCAGCTTTTGAAAGCACCGCGTTTTTCAGTCACAGCTAATGAGTGAATTAACGCAGTTCCCACCAACCAAGGCATGAAAGACGCATTCTCTACCGGGTCCCAGAACCACCAGCCGCCCCAGCCTAATTCATAGTATGCCCACCAGCTTCCCAAAGAAATACCGAGCGTCAGGAATACCCAGGCAACCACAGTCCATGGACGAGACCACTTAGCCCATGCGGCATCAAGTTTCCCAGTCATAAGCGCTGCAATAGCAAATGCAAAGGCGACAGAAAACCCGACATACCCCATGTACAGCATCGGCGGATGCACAATCAGACCGAAGTCCTGAAGCAGTGGGTTCAGATCAGCCCCATCTTCGGGGGTATTCAGCAATAATCTCTCAAACGGATTTGAAGTCATTACCGTAAACAAAATAAAACCAGTACAAACCATTCCCAATACAGCAAGCACTCGAGCCAGAACTTCAGAAGGCAAACCTTTTGATAGTACCGAAACAGCAAATGTCCAGGCACCCAGAATCAGAACCCAAAGCAATAATGAACCTTCGTGAGAACTCCACACTGCGGAAAACTTAAAACCAAATGGCAGCATGGTATTGGAATGGTTTGCTACGTATTTAACGGTAAAGTCATCTTGTATAAAGGACGTCGTTAAACAGACAAAACTGATCAGCAAGAAGGCAAATACACCCCAAGAAAGAGGCTTGGCTGAATATTGAAAAACAACGTTATTAGTTGCGGTGCCATATAAAGGAAGAATGGCCAACGCAATGGACATCACCAGCGAAAGGATTAAAGCGTAGTGCCCAATCTCAGGAATCATTAGACACCTCTATTCTTGATACGATTTTACGGAGTGACCAGACTTTTCAAGCGCTTCAGCAACTTCCGGAGGCATGTAATTCTCATCATGCTTTGCCAGAACTTCACTCGCGATGAACACATTCGACTCATTTAGCTTTCCGGTAGCAACAATGCCCTGGCCTTCACGGAACAAGTCAGGAAGAATCCCTTCATAATTAACCGTCACATTATGTGCGTAGTCAGTTAATACGAACTCAACCTTAAGACTTTCTGAATCACGCTTAACACTGCCATCTAGTACCATACCACCGGCTCGAATACGTTGTTCTTGTGGTGCTTTACCTTCAGCGATGTCCGTTGGAGAAAAGAACAGGTTAATATTGGAGGACAATGCGTAAAGCACTAACCCAATAGCGGCACCCGCGGCCAAAACAATCATGCATACAGCAATTAATCTTTTTTTACGTTTGGGATGCATAGCCATAACCTTACCCCTCAAGCTCTTGTCGACGAATGTATTTCTTTGCACGCTCTTCGGCTTTCTTATTAGCCGAGTTCGCACTGACTACGTTGAACGCAATCACTGCCAAGCCAATGCCATAGGACAACCAGACATATAAACCATGGCCACCCATATCAATCAAAGCTTGTATAGATTCAAACTGACCCACATCTAATCTCCACAAAACTACCAGTGCTAGCTGGTTTAAAAATCGCTAATCTAAATACTTTATAGGCTTACTTTTGAGTAAGTTCTTTCTGTAACCACTTGGCCTTAAATTCTCTCTCGACCACTTCTGCTCTCATACGTTTGAACAACATCCAGGTAAAAAACAGATAAAAACCTAAAACCACCAAAAGTGCAGGAAACCACATTTCAAAAGGCATCGCTGGCTTTTCGGTGAGCGTAAAGGTTGCTGGTTGATGCAACGTATTCCACCAATCAACCGAATATTTAATGATTGGGATATTCACCAATCCAACCAAAGATAAGATGGCCGTTGAGCGCCCCGCTGTTTCGCGGTTATCAATGGCGGAATATAAAGCGATCACTCCCAGATAAAGGAACAACAAGATCAGCATGGCTGTTAAGCGTGCATCCCATACCCACCAGGCACCCCAGGTAGGTTTCCCCCAAATAGCGCCCGTTGCCAAAGCCAGAATCGCGAATGAGGCACCAATTGGCGCGCAGTGTTTAGCCGCCATATCAGCGAGTTTAATGCGCCAGATCAGATTAATTGCACCAGCGATTGCCATCATCATGAAAATGGATTGGGAAAGAAAAGCGGCGGGAACATGAAGATAAAAGATTCGAAAGCTATTACCTTGCTGGTAATCCTGAGGTGCGAAAAACAACCCCCAAACCAGACCAGATAGAATTAACAGAACTGCGGGTATTGATAGCCAAGGCAACCAACGAGCACTCTTCTCATAAAACCATTTTGGTGAAGCCCAACTATGAAACCAACGTTTAAATCTGGCTTTCCAGCCTGGTGCTGAAGTCTCTGATAAACTCATCCGTTCCCCATACTAACCTTTAAAGATGCCGCGCAAGCAAAAGGTGCACTTGCAAGGCTGAACAATAACAAAGCGGCCAACACACTTAGTTGACCTGAAACAGGTTGCTCCATGATCACACCTTGTAATGCCCCGGTTCCAAAGATCAAAACCGGAATAAACAGGGGTATGACCAGCAAAGGCAATAAAAGTGCCCCTCTTTTTAAACCTACCGTCAAAGCGGAGCCAATTGCTCCCACAAGGCTTAACGTTGGTAGACCTAACAACAGACTTAACATCATCACGCCATAACCCGCGCTAGGCATATTCAACATATAGGCCAAGATTGGCGATATTATGACTAAAGGCAATCCAGTAACCAAAAAATGCGTAATAACTTTAGCGAGTGCGATCAAAAATCCAGGTAATGGTGACACCAACATGCGCTCCAATGATCCATCGTCAAAATCAGATCGAAACATATTTTCCATGGATAACATGGAGGCTAAGAGAGCTGCCACCCAGACTACGCCAGGCGCGATAACCGCAAGCTCATTGGGGTCTGGAGAGATGCCTAAAGGAAACAGAGTAATGACCATCACAAAGAACATCAGTGGGTTGATGATGTCACTCTTCTGACGGAACGCCAGTTTTAAATCGCGTTTAAGAAGGGCCGAAAAACCGAGATCAGCTGGCATGCTTACCTCGCGGCATAAAGTCATCAAGATTCACACGCTTAACCGTATCAATATCCAGAACATGGTGCGTTGTTAAAATAATTGCACCACCTTGAGCTGCATGCTCAGAAATACGTTTCTCTAATTGGGATACGCCGGCCAAATCAATCGCAGTAAAAGGTTCGTCCAGAATCCAGACAGGGAGATCCAGTAAATAAAGTTGAGCTAGAGCAACACGGCGATTCTGACCGGCGGACATGGAATGGCATTCCACATCTTCATAGCCCCTAAGACCAACTTCAGAGAGTGCCTGTTCAATGGCTTGATCAGAAACCTTGGTATAAGGAGCAACGAGCCATTCGAGATTTTCTTTGGCAGTCAAGGCAGATTTGATTGAGGGCTTATGACCGAGATACAAAAGATGATTAAAGAAGTCATCTCTTTCCTGATGAAGTGGCTCTCCCTTCCACAGTAAATCGCCTTCAAAATCCGGCATTAATCCAAGAAGAGTTCGGATAAGTGAGGTTTTACCAGAACCATTTCTACCGACCAATTGAATCACTTCACCGGCAGATAAGGTGAACGTCAGATCTTTAAACAAAAGTCGATCGTCTCGCTCAATCAGTAAGTTCTCGACTGACAGATAGTCTGTCATTTTAACCCCATATTCCTTAACTCAAGCGCCCATCGCTTAAGGAGTCAGGAATATACTACAAATTCAATGTATTATTAAACAATGTAACCAAGAAGATTAGGTCTTTACTGATGCAAACAGGTTTTAACAGCGGAGAGTTCCGACTGGCAAACATTCAGAGCCCGACAAATAGCTCAGGTTCTCAGGATGTCCTTTCTTCTATCCAGCCAAATCAGACGATAAAAGCTAATGTACTGAGTGCAACACTTCAGCAAGTCACCCAGCAGCAACATACCATTGCACAATACAAAGCAGAGATTGTTATTCAGGGGAAGGTCCTGGAAATAATCACCCAATTCCCGCTCGACAAAGGCGATCAATTAGAGTTAAAGCTGACACCAAGCCAACAGCTGACCATTGAAAAAGTGACCGCTGCCTCGCAGAACCTTTCGCAACAACTTAACCTTGCGCAAAAAACCAACATCGCAAATGCGTCACTATCCGATCCTCAACTAAGCACCCTTAAGCCTTCTGAATCAGCTTTAAAGCCTACGGACACAAGCGTTAAACTTGCACCACCTGTCTCCCAGGAACAAATCAACAACGTCATCAAGCTTTGGCTTACTCAGTCCAGACCCACCTCCGGTAGTCTGTTTGATTTAGGCATTACGATGGAAGTTGCCTCTGAAATCATCCGACAACTTCCCAATTCACCCTATCAATCACCTTCCGTTGGAGCCCCGGGCACTTTAACTGTTGAACCGCCTAAGCCGTTACAACTGAGTAATTTGCTGTTACTAACCGCTAGAACACTGCAATCAGAAGTATTGGATCGTATTCCGAACGCCAGTCATGTCAACTTCAAGGAACAGCTACTGCAACTAGTCAAAGAGCTGATCAGTTGGCAGCCAGCGTCTACACACGCTTCTAGCAAAGAAGTTACGCATCCAGCCTCGATTAACCCTTCAACAACACAGGGAGGATCCGCTTCAGGCTCCCCCCAACAAACCATTGTCAATGCCCTAACCCAATTACAGGGATTAATCGATCAGGCTCTATCCACAAGTACAAACACATCTAAAACGGTCAACACGTCGACACAGCCCCCTATCCCCATTCTTAGAGATTGGACTCAGGTACTGACACTGATGAGCCCTGCTACTCAGTCGCAAGAAGATTTGCTGGATTGGATGCTGGAATCCATTCGCCGCATTTCAGGAACGGGCACCACCTCTGAACTAGCAAATCAGGTGACTGCGTCAAAAGAAGCACTAGCCTCTTCAAAAGCCATTACCAACCCAAACATCACGAACCCTAACGCCTCCAACCCTACACAAGCCGAACAACAGGCGCAGCAGGCATTAGCTTCCAGAATTCAAAATCCAATTGACTCAAGCCAATGGCTAAAGCTGGCAGAATTCAGAAAACATCAATTGTTTACTGGAACCATTAAAGAGTCCCTTCTCCAGGGCACCAGCGAACTTCAACTGAGTAATGTTTTCCGTCAGTTACTGGTCAGCATTGAAGAATTAACAGGTCGCCTCACCGCTTTACGCCTTGCATCTGCGGCCAGCCAATTAGAAGTGAATACTCCAACTAACCTTCATCTGGACATTCCGATCACTACGGCCTCAGGTCCAACATCCGTTCAGTTGGATATTACAGATGCACCTGAAGACGAAGCAGCAACAGATACAAAACAAGCGAGAAGCCAATGGATGGTGCACTTAAAGTTTGAACTAGCCCCTTTAGCGCCCTTCATCGCTCAAATTATTTATGATCTTGAACAAGAACAATTGTCGGCCTCGTTCTACACGGATCACAAAGACACCCTGTCTCTGCTCAATCAAAATTTAACTGAGTTAGAATCTAGTTGTCGTCCATTCATTCAATCCGACATTCAACTAAACACGCGCTTTGGGATGATTCCCATGCCAAGGGAAACCATCGTAAAGAACACCTCAAACATCGTAAGCGTCAAAGTATAAAGAGCCGGACTGATCATTATGAAAGAAGATAAAACAATCGACACAGCGGTGGCTTTAAATTACGACGGTAAGAGCGCACCGAAAGTTACTGCAAAAGGCGAAGACGAACTCGCGCAAAAGATTGTAGAGATTGCCAATGAACATGGCATTCCCCTGTATCATGACGAGAAACTGGCACGAACCCTATCCAAACTGGAGTTAGGCTCGGAGATTCCGGAACAACTGTACCTTACCATTGCTGAGATCATCGCATTTGCATACAAGCTTCGTGATATGACACCCGAAGGCTTCAACCCATACGATCAAGAGAGTTAAATGATTGGCCTGATTCGGAAACATCAGGCCGGAGAAATTAGTGATAGAAACTCTATCTTTCTTACAACCTAGTGAGCTGAGGCACCCAGAGGCTGTCGATTCACTAACATCAACAGTTCTGCTTCGGCATTAGACAAGCCACAGCTATTAACAATATCTTCGGCATCAGCCCCCATCTCAATCAATCGAGACGCTTGCGTGTAAGGAAGGGAATTTGGATCCTGGAATTCCAGATCTTGTTGCTTTTCAACCGTTTCAGCCAGCTCTCTTTCGATGCCCATCACCTTCTTGCCAATGCCGATACTGGAACTTCGAAAAGCCTTAAACTCAGCAAGCACCCTAGCGAGCTCATCATTCACTTGAGCTCTTGCCAGTTCACTTTTGCGATAACTGGAATAAGAAACTAAAACAGCCATCAGGCTAGCAAAGGTTACAAGGCCAAAGCTGACCATCCAAGTGAATTCCATAACTCCTCCATTTGCTTAAAACTAAGCATAATCATCAATGTGAGGATACTGGTCATTCTGATCACGATTCTCTCCTTCCGGTGAATCGTCATGCATAGAATCTTTTGGGTCAGATTCCTGCTTCTCAGGATTTTCAGCATCTTCTTTATCATCTTCACGGTACTTTCGAACTTTTCTCACCCGGGTAATAGGGTTAAGAACATCGACCTTACCGATATTTGGAGGCAACATGAGATCCACCTGATGTTCTATCGTGGCCTAAGCACTGCTATAACGATCCGTTACAGCATTGCCATTTCAGCCCACTCTTCTTCACTCATTAGTTTCTCAAGATCTACAAGAATCAACAGTTCGCCATTCTTGTTACATACGCCCTGAATGAATTTGGCACTTTCTTCAGTACCAACATTTGGCGCAGTTTCGATCTCTGATTGGCGCAGATAAACAACCTCTGCCACCGCATCAACGAGAATACCAACCACCTGGTTTTCTACTTCAATAATAACAATCCGAGTATTGTCGGTTGTTTCCGCTGAAGCCAGGCCAAAACGAGTACGAGTATCAATTACTGTCACTACGCTTCCACGTAGATTAATAATACCCAGAACATAAGGCGGAGCCCCTGGAACTGGAGCGATCTCGGTATAACGTAATACTTCACGAACTTGCATTACGTTAATGCCATAGGTTTCATCATCTAAACGAAAAGTCACCCATTGCAAAATTGGATCTTCACCAGCCTGAGATGAATGCGCTGCCATCTTCTACCTCATAACACCAAAATTAAAACTCGCAAGAATCAAAAACTCTCACACATATACTTAACATTTTAGAGCAGTTTACATGATTGTTTGTCGGCTATTAGAAATTTTTCCTTAGAAAAAACCTCATAACTACGTCAAAAATCAGCAACCGCATCTAAAACAGTCAAAATTTTGATGCTAAATGATATATAGCAGCTAGTGTGCCAAAAAAGAGAGGATAAAAAGGATATTCCTAAGTGGACTGATATAACCTTAGAAATCAGTTAATTCGCTTTGAATTGGCATTCAATAAATCAACCATACTGCTCACATCAAGAATCGCGCACATATGATCGATTACCGTGCCTGCAAGCCAAGGACGCTTGCCAGCCTCTGAACGCCATTTCACTTGATCCGGCATCAACCGAATGGAATCGGATAACTTATGGCTCAACAACCCCCATTCACTGTCACCAAGTGAAATCACATAATGGTTTAGAGGATCAATGTCTTGGGTTTGCTTCTCAGGCATCACCCATTTACTGGTGTGAACCACGCGAATATTTTGCTGCCCTTCCATAGTTTTTTTCGGATAAAGACCCAGGAACCAATCTGGCTGTCCGAAAAGAGGCGTTAATTCCTGATCAATTCGATGTATACCCCCCAGAAGAATGAGCGGAACAGCTAATTTCAACCCACCAACGTAAAACAAAAGACATTCAAAACCTGATGCAGCCCATTGCGGGTAAGGAAGCATCTCTCCCTCAGGAGAAACAGCACGTTGCGTCAATGTATCTTCTAACCTGGTCTCAACCTCAACGACCTCAGGCTCTGGTTCTTCCTCTACAACTTCTTCTTGAAGCGGTTCTACAGGTGCCACTTCAGGCGGAGCAGCAACTTCCTGAACAACCGGCACTGCAACTTCCGGCTCAACAACCTCCTGAACTGCTTCTATCACCGGTTCAGGTTCAGGTTCAGGTTCAGGTTCAGGTTCAGGTTCAGGTTCAGGTTCAGGTTCAGGTTCAGGTTCAGGTTCAGGTTCAGGTTCAGGTTCAGGTTCAGGTTCAGGTTCAACTACAGTATCAATAGCCGTTATCGTTTCAACGACCTGATCTTCCTCAACAACCGACTTTGTTTCAACAACAGTCTCTTCAGTCTTAGGTTCAATCTCTTCATGAGCAACTGCAGACGTAGCAACAGACAGCATATCGTCAAGATAGCCCTGCAATGCTGTCATCGGCTTTACGGAAGCCGTTTTAATCTGAGTTTTTGATGACTTTTGATCGTCACTCATAGCTTAATACAACCTAATAATGCTTATCAGAGCCATGCCCTGTATTACTCGACTTCGACAAATTCCTGCACGTCTTTGTATTGACGTCGCAACATGCTTTTTAATCTCGACTCAGGTACTTGTTTAATCAAATCCAACAATTCAATCAAAACCAACGAACGCTCACCTTCCGAAAGCTGATCAAGAGGTTTATTCACCAAATCGATTAGGCAGGCAATCTGCTTATCAGGATCAATCTGAAAACTGATTTCGCTTAACCCTGAAGAGATGCCCGCTGTGAGATTTAATGAAGCTTCTTTTTCTTTAACGGCAGTTCGTGTCTTAACTTCACTGAGTGGTGCACTACTAAAAGAATGCTTGTTTGTCAGAGCATCAACAAACTCTTCTCTAATGTCTTCAATATCGAAAACAGAATTATCTTCAGCGCTTTCACTCTTAAGATCCTGAGCCTGTCTTTCAGCCTCAGGTTGTTCTGACACGTTCTTGGCTTTTGAGGTTTCCTTAGTTTCAGAGGGACCTATACCGAACATGTCATTAAGATAGTCTGTCAGTACGTCTTTCTGATTAGGAACCATAAGTTAATCCTTCGAGCCAATTAAATAAAACGAGACGTTATTAACGCGCTTCTTCAGCAACCAAATGCTTTAATAACTTAGCATAGCTGCGCGTACCACGACCTTCAGGATCATAAACATTTGGGATAACACCGGCTTTCGATGCGTCTCTGAAATGCGTATCAACCGGTACGGCATACTCCCAAATATGTTCAGGGTAATTATTGCGCATCTCTTTTACACTTTGTGTGGATGCGTTAGTCCGGCGATCGAACATGGTAGGAACAATATGATACGGTAGAGGCTGGGGACGAGATTTTGTCACCATATTCAAAGTGTGAACCATTCGTTCAAGACCTTTAAGCGCCAGGAATTCACACTGAACAGGAATAATCAGTCGAGAACACGCCGCCAACGCATTAATCATTAAGACACCCAAAATAGGCGGACTATCAATCACTGCGTAATCGAAATCATCCCACAGCGATGCTAGTGAACGTGAGATTACCAAACCCATACCGTCTTTACCAATCATGCTGCGCTCCAGCGTCGCTAGTGCAGTAGATGATGGCAACAAATTGATGTTTTGATGACTGGTATCCATCAAAAGTTGACTGGGTAATTCAGGAGGTAAAGCCTCAGAAGCCTGAAATAAATCAAAGCACGAATGCTCAAGCTCATCAGGGTCATAACCAAAATAGCTGGTCATAGAGCCATGAGGGTCCAGATCCACCAACAGAACCTTTTTACCCCGCTCTGCCAACAATCCAGCCAGACTTACTGCGGTTGTAGTTTTACCTACACCACCTTTTTGATTCGCAACAGCCCAAACTCGCATCACAGACTCCAAAAAATACAGTTACTTCAGATGCAAAAGCAAGCTTTATGCCAATAAGAAATAATCCTCTAAGGCTGCACCTGACGCACAGATTTCAATGCATCCTTAGTAACAGCAGATCGAGAGACCAAGAGGACAACGCGACGGTTCTTACGACGCTGAAGAGGTGACGAATTAGCACCCAAAGGTTGAAACTCACCATAGCCAACTGCGGCCAATCTCGATGGCTCCAGACCTTCGTCCTGTAGTTGCCGGACAACACTTGCCGCTCTAGCGGCGGAAAGATCCCAATTACTGCGAAACTCTTTATTAAAAATCGGGACGTTGTCGGTATGCCCTTCAACCTGAATTGGATTGGTATAATTCCCCAGGATCATAGCTACATCAGCAATAATATCTTCAGCCTTTCTAGTCGGCTGAGCCCCTCCCGTTGAAAACAGCACTTCAGAACCAAGCGTGATCTCCAACCAGTCTTCACTGCCTTCTAATGACATGATGCCTTGCTTTAACAACCCTTCAAAACCTTGTTCGAAGCTTTCCTTAAGTTTAGGCATGTCCGCTTCTTTCGACAAAGAATCAGAAGTTTCCTGCTGAGCTACTTGATTCGGCCTGATGATTAAACGATTTTCGGTAACGGGGATTTGGCGAGCCACATCACCAATTTGAATAGGATCGCTTGAAGTCGGAGGCGCATTAAAAACACCAATCAAGTTCGATGCAAGAATTTTATACTTACCTTCGTTAACAGATGATATTCCGTATAAAACAACAAAGAAGGCAAACATCAAAGTAATGAAGTCAGCGTACGAGATCAACCAACGCTCGTGGCTCGGGCCCTGAACTTTTACTCTTTTTCGAGCCATAATCTCATCTCAACTGAATAGACAATGTCCGTAAGATAGCAAAAACCTGAATTAATCTTCAACAAAACTCTGAAGACGAGTGCCAATCGCTTTAGGATTTTCACCTTCTGAAATTGCGACCAACCCTTCAACAATCATTTGTTTATATTCACTTTGAGTCGCCACAATGCTTTTGATCTTTCCTCCCATAGGAAGGAACAGAAGGTTCGCGGTACCTACACCGTAGATAGTAGCTACAAAAGCAGTCGCAATGCCCTGACCCAGCAATTCAGGCTCACCCAAATTGGTCATCACATGAATCAAACCTAAAACAGCACCGATAATACCAATGGTTGGGGCATAGCCACCCATACCTTCCCAGAATAATCCAGCAGAGGTATCTCTGTGCTCTTCAAGCTCAATCACCATTTCCATGGTATGACGGATTGTTTCGGGTTCAGCACCGTCCACCAATAACTGCAGGCCTTTACGAGCAAAAGGATCTACTTCGGCATCAGCCATACCTTCCAGCCCCAAGAGGCCTTCTTTTCGAGCGGTGGTGCTCCAGAACATAATCTGTTCAATACCACGCTCAAAATCGATAATGGGCGGAAAAAGAATCCAACGAGTTAATTGAAGAGAATGTTTAAAAGCCTGAGGAGTTGTTTGTAACAACATAGCCCCTGCAGTACCGAAAATAACGATAATAAAAGCAGCCAGATTACCTAAAACGGTAATATGACCACCATCAAGAAAGTTACCAAAGAGAATGGCGCCTACACCGAGAATCAACCCGAATAGACTTAAAACATCCATTGTTATGAAACCTCTTCAACCAGCTTACGGGCTATTTGATCGAGATTCATAATATCATCAGCAAAGCCACCATTGATCACTGCCATTGGCATACCAAAAATAACGCAACTTTCCTGATCCTGAGCCCAAACTAAACTACCTGTCTTTTTAAGCAACGCAGCACCGTCTTTGCCATCGGAGCCCATACCAGTGAGAACCACACCAAGTACTCCGCCCTGGAAAACATTAGCTGCAGAACCGAAAGTCACATCTACACACGGTTTATAGTTCAAACGCTTATCACTTTCGATAATCCGAATAGTTCCACCGTTACGTCGATCAATCATCATCTGCTTGCCGCCAGGTGCAAGTAGAGCAACGCCTGGCTCTAATGTATCACCATCTTCCGCCTGCTT
>Ga0255772_10000810_pt1 | contig 30704 bp, 37 predicted proteins | sample 071ome_34_FD_179970 | JGI IMG/M metagenome (GOLD analysis project Ga0255772, IMG submission 179970) | Coastal salt marsh microbial communities from the Groves Creek Marsh, Skidaway Island, Georgia - 071411BT metaG (version 2) | ecosystem: Environmental > Aquatic > Marine > Intertidal zone >...
CCCACTGCATGGGCTGCAAGGAGCCCTTCGATCCCAACTTTCTGATCAAGCACTTCAGCAAGACCTGGCGCCTCAAGGATCTCAAGAACCACCGCGAGAAGATCCTTCTGGACCGCGAGAAATTGCGCAAACCCGAGATATACACTGATGAGATGGCGAGGCGAACCCAGTACGAGATCAACAATCTTTCCAACTGTTTTTATCAGGGATTCCTAGGTTCGCACATAGCACATATTGGACATCGTCCGACGCCCGATCAATACGGAAGGAAGATATTTTGGCGTTTCGGAGCTTACTCCAAGACTTCCTTGGGTCGTGTCCTCGAGCATTGGATCATGAAGTGGAAGGAGTCATACGACAAACTCACGACCGATTACCTTCCTCCCGACGCGATGGCAGCCTACATCTACATGGGTAAGATGATCGAGATGGACCTGATGGAGCACCCCGAGTTGGTCATGTACAGAGACTGGTGGGAGGAAAAGCGCCACGCCGTGCGTTCTCGGTACCCTTTCATGGAGGGTTACAGAAGATCCAGAGCCCCGCCCAAGGTGGTCTACAACCGTCCGTGTCCGCTTGAAGAGTGTAACGGCTTCGTGGACACCAGCAAGTGGGTATGTGGCACCTGCAAGAAGAAAATATGCAAGGAGTGCTTTGCCGAAAAGGAAGATGACCACGAGTGCAACAAGGACATGGTCGAGACGGTCAAGATGATCATGAAGGAGTCGCGTCCATGCCCCAAGTGCTCGATCTACATTCACAAGACCGAGGGATGCGATCAGATGTGGTGTACCCAGTGCCACACGACGTTCAGTTACCTGACGGGCGAGGTCCACGTGGGGCGCACACACAACCCCATGTACTATCAGTGGCTTAGGGAGACTCGAGGAACGGTCCCACGAGAGCCTGGAGACGATCCTAACCAGCACTGTATGACCGACCCTACCGTGATGCTCACCAAATTGACGCGGATCAACACCGACCATGAAGAGGAGCAAGCGATCATCGGGAAGGTCGAGGGGGTCGTCCGCCTTAAAGCCGAAATACAGAGGGGCTCCATGTGGAACATGCCCTGGTATCACAGGGAGAACTACACCATAAACAAAACTGGGACCGAATTGAGAAAGTTGACGGTCGATTCGATCGACGGGAAGATCCGTGACGCCGACTGGAAGCATCAGATCCAGGTCATCGACAAGCGGTCCGTTCGCGACCAGTTGTTTCGCGACTGCATGGACACCTTCATGGCGGTCAGTGGTGAGATGGTGGAGGAGTTCTGGAACCACTGGAGGACGCGTGGAACGGTCGACATGACATTCGGTGAAAAACTGGAAGGACTGCTCACCTACGTGAACGACCAATTTGGCGTTTACGGCAAGGCGATGAACATCGTGGCACCGAGGCTGGTGATAGTACGTCGCGAGCGCGAGTGGCGCGTGGAAGGCAACAAAATTCGCTATTAAATCTAGTAATGCCCGGGTGGTTGGTCGTGGGAATCACTGGATTTTTGGGTGGGTTCTTTGTCTACATAGTGTGTCGTTTTGCCTATGTGGCGATTCGTCACTGATAGGTCACCATACACCACCAGCGGTTAAGACCGAGATACTCAAACGCGACGTGAGTAAGGGCGCCAGCAAGCACGACGGCGATCGCCGGGTGCACCGGGAGCCTTGAGGTGAAGGCGAGAAGCAGGAGCAGAACGAGCCCCACAACCACCGCCTCAGACCCGACAGTGAAAACATTCCTCATTTAGTTATACTCGTGAAATAATTTACTAGAACTATGAGTTTGCGGCCGACTGGTTTGGGCCCCTGCCACCAACTCATAGATATGATGGATCTCCCGTCTGGATGAAAAAAATAGCAAAACCAAAGCAATAAATAATAGAGTCGTCATTATTAATTATTTACCAGAAAATGTTCGGTTGCATCATATGATACTTGATTTATGAAACTTTCAGTTGGATTGGGTACGGTTGGTCCGCCCGCCAAGAGTCCTGTGAAGAAATAGACCTTCGTTGCCTGTGCCGATTTCTGTATGTCGGTGGAATCGCTGTAACCAAATTCGCGTTGCGCGAAGGAAACCGGTGTCGAGCCGGTCGGTGCATATCCACTGCCCGTGAAATTAATCGGACCGTCGCGGGGCGTCGCCGACCCGAGATTATCGAACAGATACAAGTAGTCTGGGGTGTCATCACCCGCCAGAATTGTGATCTTGTCCGACTCGTAAGTGACATTACTGGTGTAGATATTGGACTGCGCGGATGCCAGATCGATGTGATAGACAGAACTTGTGGAAAGACGGATCTCTTTGCCGGTCAAGTCAGTGTCGGTGAGATCAATTTCATAAGTTGCGCCTCTTGCCAATTCTGCACTAATACTCAAGTTCGGTGAGGCATATGAACCTTGTGTATAGACTAAATCCCCATTCAATCTATAAAAAGTGAAAATATCTAGTGTCAGTGAAGTAGGCGTCACGGGGACACTGGCGTCGCTCGTCGCGCCCGGCAGACGGAATGGATTTCCCACCTTGTAATTTGTGAGCCACTGGTCCGGAGTCTTGATCATGGAGAGTACCTCTGCGTTCGTGGGAAGAGCCACGCCAGTTCTCAGTGTCGTGACCGTTACATGTGAGATTTTCCCATTCCAGTAGCGTGTCGCCCCGGGTGTCTTGGCGATTTCAAAGTTCGCTGCCCTCATCTGCCCGACCGAGTCTGCGGATACGGGTGTGGCTTGTGACAGCGTTTCGGTTTTGTAGTCGTAGGTAAACAATCGGAACCCGGTAGCTCCGTCGTAATCTACATAGAACCCTGTGTAGTAGTGGTTGTATTCTATGTTGCTGGTGGTCATCTCAAAGTCGCCGTATTTGAATTTCGCGTAGAACGCACCGGTCTCCTTATTTTCGTGGGTGGACAGGGTGACGTTGCCGTCTGCCCCTCCCTGCGCGCTCAGCAGAACGATGCCCGAGTCCTGAGCCCACCCCGCCTTCCGTCTTCCGCACACCACTGCCGCGGACAGCGCCCAGGGTTCTCCATCGGCGGAGGTAAAACCACTCGCGGGTTCGGTGGCGGAACTATAACTCTTGTAGAGTGGGAAGTTGGTGGTCGTTACAGTGTTCGACGAGTAATACCCCGTAGAACTCCCCTGCCATTTCATATTCGCGTCGGATTTGAGACCAGTGAAAATTGTATATTCCGGAACAAAGGCAAGGCTTTGAGGGTCTCTGTTGTTGTAGACCCCGTCATCGTCGTGATCTCTTCCTTCGTCGTATACAATATCTTTCACTGTGATTTTACCCTGATTTGTTCCGTCCGTGTAAAATACGCTATTGTAAAGCCATTGCTCAACATTTGCCGAGGTGGGTTCCACGCTGAGTGTTCCGGACGTGATTCCAGACGTGAGAGGATCCCATTCCATCACGCCCGATGACGTGGGCGAATAGACGCGCACCGAGGCTCCTCCTGCGAGAATGTTGAGTTTCACGACATCCCCTGGTTCAATTATAATTTCCGGGTTGGTTCCGGCGAGTGACGTTGCCGTATAGACGTTCGAATAGGTTGAAGTGTTCGGTGTCAGTGTGAGACCGGCGCCCACATCAAAAGCCCATGTCTTGGCTACCGTCGTCAGTGGTGGTGTTTCCACGTTGCTCATATCGATTGATAACCCAACATCCTTAAGCATCCCTACGGTCATGCCTGTGATGTAGTCTCCACCCGTCGCCGTAACGATTTCATCCCAAATGGCGAGATAGGTCTTGCCGTTGATGGTGCGTTCAACTGCCCTTCCACCGCTGTTATTGTCGTCCCAGTGGGCGCTGTCTCCCGTTTTCATGGGGACGCCCTCGATGTCGGTGCTTACCGTGCTTCCAAAGTGCGTCTTGTACCACGCGAGTGCATTTGCACCTGTCCACAAATAGTTTTCACTTCCTTCCGCTCCCGGATCCGTGGGGTGACGAATCATGAGACCGGTATTTCCGTTGTAGTTTCTTCCTATGATACTGAATGACGAACCGACGCCCAAGGCGTGAAGTGCTTCGTGTGCCATGGTCATCTCCGTGCTGTTTTTTGCCACACCCGAGTCGTCATAAAGACCGTCGTTACCTGCAACCGTGGTTGTGTCTTGAGTGGCTTTCCAAGTGATCGCACCGGATTCCGTCCACCCGCTGAAAACCATGCCTTCGTAATCCGATGCGGTGGGACCTCCTCTGGCTGCTGCGTCGAGCGATGGATTTCCGGCCATGGTCATGGTGGTATCATAGTGGAGTCCGGCGGCTTCGGAGATCGGTCTTCTTCCGGTGAATAGGTTTTCAATGCGGGCGAGTGCATTGTCCATATTATCTCGGTCAATCTTGGCGGGGAAGATTTGGTATGGATCCAGCCAGCGAATCTTGTACCTTGTGGGCAGCGCTCGATCCGTGGGATACTCTATGGTCAGCGAGTCATTTGTGGAAGAGGCATTGGCGTAGTACCAATACATTGTATCTGGAACAGTTTCTGGCACCGTCCAAATAAAATAGCGATCTCCTGTCTCCCGAATGCCCACATCCCACTTGACACTGTCCGATTGTGGAGACGCGACGGAGGTTGTGAGTTGGATGGGAGGATCGGAAGCGAAGCTGGTATAATCGAACTTGTAGGTCTTTCCTCTGTAAAGCGTTAATCCGGACGCGAGGTGTGGAGCGGTTTCGGACACCGTCAGAATGAATGGATCGTCGGGCGTTCCCGTAGGATCTGCGACTGCCCCCGTCGCCACCACCTTGACGTAACGTTTTTCAACCCTCGTGTAAACAACAGAATCAATGGTTTCTGTGGCTGTGTATGTCACGGTGTATGTTCCGGGTGTGGATGTGTCTACCGCCGAGGTGTCTGTGGTGATATCTTCACCGTCCCGCGCGGTAGCTCCTAAATCCGAGTAGGAATCATTTTGATTCACGTTGACTGTCCTTGCGCCCGTGATGAGAATGATTGGACCCACGTTGGTATTCTTGAGATACTCCTCTGGTGTATTGAAATCATTGCTCACGATGCTTGTCAATGAATCGTTCCCTCGTTTATTGATGGTTGAGTATTCATTGCCAAAGATCGTAGAAATGCTGCTCGAATTCTTTTCATAACTTGTGAACCTGTGAAGAGGTTTTCTGGCGATCGCAGACAGCATTCCATTGTAAGAATAATTGGTTCGCCCCATTGATATTTATGTTGATATTAATTGGCAAACATTAGACCCCCAATCCCATTTTGGATTTTAAGGATGTTGTAGTTCACCGCATAAATATCTCTATTGATGGACTGAGAACACAAAATTCTAAAACTATCGAGTCGACTAAAGTTCAGCGTCCCGGAGGGCTGAAATCTAGAAGCATGTAGACAAAAAGGATAGAAGAACATATTTTCTGCATTGGAAGCCGAGTAGTCCGTGTGGTAATAACTTGGGACGGCTGTGAAAAATGGTATAGAAAGAATGTCATCGGTCATATCCACACCATTGACTTGAAGTTTCACAGTATTGGCTATCGACACTAATGCGTTATCGGAACTTGCGTTACTGGAGCAAATGAATTTTACGGGATTGTTGAAATAAAGTTCCATGGCGGTCGTGTTCGAAGCCGTTTGTTTTTGAACTTGATAAATTAGCATCTGCAATGGTTTGGTGGCAAAGTGGTTGCGTTCTATTTCATCTAGTGCGATGTAGTTTGCATAAAACTTGATACTGTAATTTGAATTCAGATTCGCTGACCACGTGATTTTAAGACGAACGTCGCTATACTGCAGACCAACTATGGGCAAGCTTGAAGCCCATTTTTCACAAAAGAAGAAACGAAACGGATAAAAGTAAGACTCGCTTCCCAGACCTCCATGGAGACTTGCTAGATAGGACTTGGACATTGAATCGGCAAATAGATCCACCGCAAGTTCTTCTGAAAAATTAGAGTCCTGAGTGTCTACCAACTGTTCGCCGATATAGAGTTCCGCCTTTGATATGACATTTGACCACGTGTCAATCAACTGAGACTGATTACTCTGTGTGGCAGTAATGAAACAATAACTCAAAAGGTCACCCGATCGCTTGAAAGTAATCATAGAAGTTCCACCAGCTACTGGATTTCCTTCTATGATTTGTTCCTGTTGAAATTGTGCAAAGTTCGTGTGACGTTTGTAGAGTGTGCTATTAAAAAAACTCACATCAGGTTTTTCTCCTGTTAAAAATACATCTTGTGCTCCCGTTGCCACAAGACGTGCGACTGCACCAGAAGGTCCCGACATATGAACTACTATTAGTTTTGATTATTTAATCGCGACGGTGACGGCGGTGATGATGGGGGCGTCTGTAGAAAGGGCGGCGGCGCAACCAAAGGGGCTCTTGGTACCACATGGGCTGCTGGTAAACCACGACGGGCTCGGGCTTAGGTTTCATGAACATCCTCCAAAGGGTGAGCGCGAGGGCAATGATCGCGATGACTAGGGCTGAGATACCAAGGATCATCCTTTAATATGAAGGACTAAAAATTATTCAGGTGACCCAATTAAGGGAGTGGGACATGGACTTACAAAGATGCAAACCGCGCTAAAGATCAATTCGTCTGAGTTGGGTAACTTGGCTGGCTATGGTGCCAAGTTCTGCTCACCTCGCGAGGCAGCCGAAAAGTTTTGGAAGCGCAACCGACCCGATGCGTTCAAGGAGTATGTGAAAAATCACGGGACGCCTGATTGGAAAAAGAAAGACGACTTTGTCTACGGGAATGCCAACGCCAAGCAGATCATGGAGGAGGCGCGCAAGATCAAAACCGAGAACACCGGCGACATCGGTGGGGTGCTCAAGTCGGTCTCGGACGACAAACGTGCTTCCGCCTTCACCGCCGAGCAGAAGCAGTTCCTCAATGAGGCCACGCGCACCAAGGTCTTCCAGAATCACGGGACGCGCAAGGAGGGTTCGACGCTCGATCAGTGGTGTCGCGAGACTGGCAAGAACGCATTCAAGCCCACGGACAGGTACACTCTCCGGATCCACCCTAATGTGGTTGTGGTCGGTCTCATTGACGGACGCACCGAGGACAACGAACTCGTCGAGTTCAAGAACCGAGCGGGTGGCAGGCTTTTCAACGAGGTCCGCAGTTACGAGATGGCCCAGTGCCAGGCTTACCTTCGGATGGTCGACCTCGAGCGAGGCTTTTTGGTCGAGTGCCTTCGCCGTGAAGGACAGGAGCCCAAGCTGAACACGATCCCCTTCAGCCGGGACGACGAGTTTTGGGAGGACACGGTCGAGCGGGTGCTGTCCAACATCTTCGACCCACGCTTCGAGTGCTTCCGCGTCACCGAAAGCGGTCCATCAGCATCCTAGACACGTATGGTATTTTGTCTTTATCTTCTAATAAATTACTAATTACATTAAAAACTTCTGCCTTCTTTCTGTCCCGCTCCACCTTGCTCTTGAGGTCCCATGGATTTCCGAGACGCTTCATGGTCGTAGTGACCCATTCCCCGTCCTTGCGGTAACTCACCTCCTGCTTTTCGTCCCAATGCATTCTGTGCACCTTCCACGGAACTCCATCGAAACGAAATGCAACAAGGGTCATCGTCTGTATCGGTGTCTCGAACATCTGACGGATGCGTCGCTGGATGATGGTCAGTGCCTCCCTCAACTTTTCAGGTTCGGGATTCTCGATGTACTTGCGAATGTCCGCCGGGACGGGTTTGGTCTCTCGCATCGAAAAGAGAAAGTTCTTTCGCTTTGGGTGCTGGATGGTCTTGTAGTCCGCCCGTGGCATGATCTCGATTGTCAGTGGATGGTACATGAACTTGGGCACCTTGATGATTGTCCCGTCCTTCATCTTCTTGGTCTCCACCCCCTCCTTGGGAATGTAAACAGCCGACGAAGGGCTCAAATAAAAGCCAAAAACAGCATCTTTGACCTCCATACTGATATTAAAAGATAGAATAATTGCGAAGGTAAATGAAGGTAACATTTCCAGGATGGCTTGGATGGTTTGAAGAAATGCCAGAGGACGAGGAAAAGGTGTCTATTATTGAAAAATGCTTCATGGAAATAACAGATGTTTATGCGGAGAAGCTATTATGGCCATCCATCTACATGGATGAAGAAAATGGTTACGATTCAGAAGATGACCTAGAAATGATATGGTATTATTCTGACGCTAAATCTTATTTGGAAAAATACCTTGAAGAAAATGGTTACAACAGGGACTACTATCATATTATGCACGTCGATGCTACATTCCACGAACCTGGTAAAGAACCACGTAAATTAAAATTCTACGTCAAAGAAATTACATGCGAAATCCGTCATCCTGGTGGAAATTGTTCAGATGAAATGTTCAAATGGTGGGTCTGTGAAGATAAGTATGGTGATTTTGATGAATATACTCGTGATATACCTTCTGAAAATTATAGAATTTTTCTTTATTGTTTGAATCAGGCTTGGCAAGATGTCAAAGCCTTGCCCGAGTGCATCACAAAATTGATTGACGCTCAAAGACCTAAAAGATGAAGACTAGTATAAAAGAAGCACGCCAGACCGGTGGTCAAAAATATAAAGTTGGTTTGTTCTTCGCACTTTCTGGCGGGTTCAGGTTCCTGTTCGGGTTCTTCGCCGACTCTAGGCAGTGTCTCGGTACGGCACATAGGGCAAACAATGTTTCCATGAATATTCCAGTCACGGACACATTGATAGCAAATTTGATGACCACACGGATTCATAGTGACAGTGGTCTTTTCACAGATGTCATCGAAGCACACTGGGCATTCTGTCATCCTTTCTAATATCTAGCCATCACAAAAAGACTGGCACCCATGAATATCATGTAGATGACAGCGAGGCTGAACCGCATGGTACGCTCGGCGCTGGTGATTCCACGACGGATGGATCGCATCAGGTACATCTGGAGAGCGAAAGCCAGGGTGGCAAGACCCGCCAGCAGGTAGGTGAAGGACTCCATCGGGAAGATGCGCTTCTTCGAGACCAGAGGACTGGTGGTCACCATGAAGAAGATTCCGAACAGACAGACCAAGGCGAACGCCCGACCAGCCTGAAGGAGCGCCATCTGATTGTCATCGATCTCCAACTCGGGGGCCTCCTCGCCGGCCCTGAGTGCCTTCATGACAGTCAAACGCTGGCGCTGACCCTCGACGATAAAGGCACCACAGGTCTGCTCCATGCTCACCATGAGAGCACCAAAGGCAGTTGCAACACCGAGGTTGGCAAGACCCGCCATGCATGAATGGTTATTAGGGATAGCGTTCATTTCTTACTTATTGTAGGAGATAAAAATATGATATCTCGGTCTGGGTTCATCGTTCCGAGGGATCGTGATCTCGAAAAGGCACTCACGGTCACCCCTGAAGTCAACACGGACTATGCTCCCCGTGGGATTCCGTTCAAAGTCTTTCGGCGCAACAAGGACAACCTGTGCATTCCACAACACTATGGAAAACAGCATGTCGAAGCGGAACCCAAGGACAAGCGTCCCGAGCCGGTCAAGTATGAAATCCCGTTCAGTGGAAAACTTCGCAAGGACATCAATCAGCCCGAGGCAGTTAAGAAGGTTATGGAATCTATGAAAAAATGTGGTGGAGGAGTGCTTTCATTGCCGTGTGGATTTGGCAAAACTGTTTGCGCCATAAAAATAGCAAGCAAATTGGGTGTCCGAACTATGATCATGGTGCACAAAGAGTTCCTCGCGAACCAGTGGAAGCAACGGATTGAAGAGTTCTGTCCCGGGATGTCTGTGGGACGCATCCAGCAGGAAAAGTTCGAGATTGAAAATCCATTTGTGATCGGCATGCTTCAAACATTTACGTCACGGGACTTTCCGGTTGAGGCATTCGAGTCTGTGGGACTGGTCATCGTGGACGAAGCCCATCACATCTGCGCACGGGTCTTTTCGCAGTCGATGCTTCGCATGTGTCCGAAATACACCCTAGGGTTGAGTGCGACTCCTGAGAGAAAAGATGGACTCACCAATGTGCTTTACTGGTTTCTGGGTCCACAAGCCTACATGGTGGAACGCAAGCAAGACGATGAGGTCACGATGGATGCCATCAAGCCCAAGCTGGACATCTACTACCAGCCGTTTCCCACGAGTCGTTTCGGAAAGGTTTCCATGGCAGAAGCCATCACGATGTTGGTGGAGGACAAAGAGCGCAACAAGATCATCCTGGAAAAGATGAATGAACTTGGTCACAGAAAGGTTCTGATCCTAACCGACCGAAGGGATCACTGCTTCTGGTTAAAGGAAAATATACCAGACTCTGGTCTTTACATTGGTGGAATGAAAGAAGCAGATCTGGACGAGTCGGCGACAAAGATGGTGATCATTGGAACATTCAACATGGCTCACGAGGGCTTAGATATTGGAGATGTAGACACTGTGTTCATGGTGACGCCTAAGTCGGATGTGGTGCAAGCCGTGGGAAGATGTATGAGAGAAGGGGGGTCACGGCGCAACCCACCCAAGATCATAGATCTCCATGACAACTGGGGTCCATTCGACGCGATGTATTACAAGCGTCGAAAGATTTACAAGCAGTTAGGAATAATCAAGGAAGCGCCAAAGAAGCAGGTAACGGAGATCCTCGAATTCTTGGATTAAAGAAAAGAAAACAAAGGTAAGTACGAAAAAACAATGGACCGCTACGTTCGCAATCTGATGACCAAGCTTGATATCGCCCCCTGCTTTGACATGGTGATCCGTGACAAACCCTTTGACCTGGTGGCTACATTGGAGAAGCACGAGGATATTTTCAACCGAACGGACAAGATGTTCATCGTGGTTCACGAGAATGGACTCAAGGTTCCCAAGTATTCCATCGACCGCCTTCTTGACCGCGGGTGTGTCGGCGTGGTGAGCAAGAAGGATCTCAAGGATTTCCTTTTGGACACTAAGAATAAGTTGCACATTTATCCCGATCTCAAGGACAGGTTCATGGAGCCGGTTCGCGCCACGATGAAGAAGCGTGTTCCCAAGTTATCCAAGAAGGCGTTCAAGGATGTGAAGTTCGCCATCACCGGTGTCTTCAAGCGTTGGAGTCGCGAGGAGATCGTCGATATGATCACGCGTCACGGAGGAACAGTCACGAGTCAGGTGTCTGGAAGGACGGACTACCTCGTGGCTGGTTACGATCGTGGTAATGTCAAGTGCCGAAACGCAAAGGTTCACGACACCGAAGTTCTAAATGAGAGTGACTTTATGGAGTTGCTTAGATGTCCTTAGGCACATCAGTGGCAACGCCTGAGATGGAATACTCGATGGTGATGGGAGTCCCGCCACCGAAAAGACCTCCACCACGGCTGATCTCCCTGGGCTCGGCAAGCTTCTCACGCTTCATCTTGTAGGCAAAGACCTTGCCATCCTCACCGCGGGTGGTTTCCTGAACGGTAACCACGAGTTTGCAAGTTCCCTTAACCTTCTTTTCGCGACATGCGCGGGTGAAAGCCTTCCTCGCTGCCCCGAAAGGAGTCTTGGACACAAAGCGCCCACCCTCACCAACGGTGCTCCGGGTCTTCTTGGCACCCGGACGGCGAATATCAATAACGGTAAATGAACGATCGGTACTCTCCATTTCTCTTTACTCTACTTGGACATTATTTTTCAACATCATCCCGGTGAGTTCGCCGATGGGTTCCTTGACGTTGGCAAAGTTGGGAGGATTGGTGACGGCGAAGGGCGCCTCCGGGACGCGAATCGGATCTCCGTGAATGAGATAGAGAGACCGCGTCCTGTCATAGTAGATGATCAGCAGCAAAAGCAAGATGGCGATGATAAGAGTCATTCTTGTAGTTACTTGACAATTTTTGCCAGAGCCTCACCTAAGGTTTTGTCAAAATTTCTCGCTTCCTTTTCGCCATTAACAGTCCTTTCGCCGATGGGTCTGGCTGGTCCAACCGGAGACACAAGTGGCACTGCACCACCTGTGGCATTTCTGGTTCCAGAGTTATTTTTGGTATTTCCAACCCTGACACCGTTATTCCTCACGTTGGCAAGGTTAGGTTTGGCATTGATCTTGGTCTTGACCACCTCGGGTTGCTTTTCCACTGGAGCGACTTCATTTGCCTTGACGACCACCTGTTCGGCATTTCCAAGAACGGTCTTGAGTTTGTTCTCACGAACAGGCACGGTGGCGCGAGTTTCACGGACTTCGTTGATGGCCTCACGGACCTCGTTGTTCCGGGGTCGCACGTTCACAAGTTGGTTCTCCACCCGATTAAGTTGAGTCACCTGGTTAATGTTGCGATTGAGAACATTCATTTCATTCCTCTCGGCTTCATTGAGGCGCGGTTTTTCGACGAGTTCATTCCTCTGATTCTGCATCTGGCGCAGGTTGGGTTCGGGAGCACGGGCCGGGGCAGAAATGGCAGCACCACCGAAGATGCCCGAAGCGATGTTGGCGACCCTGGTTGTCACGGCAGCCTGAAGTGTTTGTGGTCGCGTTTCATTCTCCTTGGCGACCTTCTCGATGACGGACTTGGGTGGCACCAAAACACCGGCGATCAATTGGCGGTTTGCCTTCTTGACCGGAACGAACTTGTAGCCCTCCTCGATGAGTTTCTTGAACGTGGGACCGTCCTTGTCCATCTTGCGACTGGTGAGCGGGTTGATCACCTTGAGTGGCTTCTTGGGAGCCTTTCCCTTGGCAAGCTTGATATTCTCGAGTTTGATACCTTCCTTGGCAAGAGTCTTTTTGACCTTCTTGATGGCCTCGCGTTTGGCTGTGGCAGGGATGTTAGCCATATCTACTAGTTGTGGAGAAAAGAAATTACTTTTGAAGACTTTCGAGATAGTTAATTGCCGCCTGTCTCTGTTCAGGGAATTTGCTTTGTGCATTCACGACACCGATCAGACAATTGCGATTACCAGATTGTTTCAAATCGGCGACAAAGTTGGTTTCGTAGGAAGGATTGGTTTTGTTGAGAATAATGAATTTGGCTGATTGTGATAATGGAATGTTGGCAAGTTTTTGCACGAAGATTGAGGTTTCATACCTACTAATCCCCCTTTTATTCGCGACGCGTCTCTTGAGTTCTATTTCAAATGCTCCCTTGTAACCCGTTACGTTGCTTCGCGCGATATTGGAACCTGTAACGGTTGTATTTGTTTTATTCACCAGATTCTTATAACTATTGTTCGTGAACAAGATATTGAGCGCGTGAAGTGACCGAGTGATCCAGAAACCCTCGAACACACGTTTGATGTCATTGAAAACACCTACCATCATGTTAATTTTAGTTTCGAGTGTCTTAGAATTACGAATTCGTAAAATGGATTTCGCAAAATTTTGTAATTTTCTCGCAAAACTCGCCGTATCCTTGTGAATGTAATTCCAGTAAACATACAGGAATACCATTTCGTCCAAACCTGAAAGACCTACCCCACTTGACGGAAGTTTCAATGCATCGAGTAATTGTTTTACTTCCGTTTGGGTCTGGCGTCTCTGTGCTATAACGCTAACGGACGCGCTTGAAAAGTTTTCCCAATATTTTGTCTCAAAAATATTGTATCCCAAAGCCTTGTCCATGATCGCCATGGGATTTTCGGTTCCGGCGAGATCGAACGCAGTCACGTCGCCATTCTGATAACTCATGTGGGCGCGGGAACTGTTTGGATTGAAGGGCGTCGGGCGAATAAATCTTTGTTTAAACTCGCCATAACTCATTTGTTCGGATTCGTCGCTGATGGTGAGAATACCACTTTGGAGATCGTAGTTGAACGTGGGGTAATATGCAGTGACCATGCCTGAGATATTTTTGCCAAGGTATTTGTTGAACAAGAATGTCTTTCCGCTGCCCGAAGGACCAATGAAAAACAGGTTGAGGTTCTTTTTGGGTTCAATGCTGGTATAGTCATTGACGATGGATTTTATATTGGTCACGGCATTGGTGACGTTGTCACTTTTGGCACCGAATGTTTGGATGCCCGTCGGTTTCGCGTAGTTGGGAAAGTTGGTGCCATCAAATTGATTCAGAAACAGGTAGATTCGCGGCTTCCCGGCGATGTCGGCGAACTGCCTTTCGAGGTTGGGAAGATTTGGATTGGGTTTATTCGCATTCACCAGAAGTTGATTGAGTCTGGCATTCGCGATGGTTTTCTTTGCCTCGGTGACCTTGGTCTTGAATAGATTCAGTGCAGACGGAGCATTGCCGGTGTTTTGAACTGGTGCCGGAGCGGTTGTCAATTTTTGTAACTCGGACCGAAGTTCTTTAATCATCTCTCTAAGCCCCTTGGTTTCTGCTACTCGCCTGTTTCCTAAATTTTTGAGTCTTGTTTCAAGTATGCGAATGCTTCTCTCAAGTGTACTAATCTGCTGTTTATTCGCGACACCCTTTTTCGCGAGATTTTCAAGGGTCTTGGTGGCGATCGCGAAATCTTTCTTGTATTGATTGACTTCTGCCAGTGCCGCCTCCTTGTTGGCAGTGAGTTGACCGAGTTTGGATTCCAGGTTGGTGATTTGATTTGCCGTGGGCGCTTCGGAAAGTTTTCTCGTCAGGTTGTTGATTTGTGATTGCATTTCACTGGTGAGTTGATTCTTATTTTGTCCAAGAGCATTCTTTTCTTTCATGATTTCGTTGATGCGCCTATTTTTGTTGTTCTCAAGGGTCTTCAGTGCTACTTCGGCATTCGCAAGTTTCTTTGCAAGATTAGCCTTTTCAGTATTCGTGGCGCCAGACAATGCATTTCTTTCTGCCCGAAGATTCGCAACCATCTTTTCGGTCTCGGTTCGCTGTTTTTCAAGTGCATTGGTCGTTTCATTCAGAGACTTGGTGAGTTCAGCAACCTTGACTTTCGCTTCTGCTTTCTGTTCGGCGGCTGCCTTGGCGGCATTTTCTTGAGCCTTGTTGAGTCGGGCTTGAAGATTGGCAATCTTGTTGGTAAGATTATTTGCTTGCGTGGCGACATTCACTCCGGCGGTCACAGGTTTCGCGTTGGTCCCGGTGTTCGTGGTGACGGCCACAGGTTTCGCGTTGGTCCCGGTGTTCGTGGTGGCGGTCACAGGTTTCGCGTTGGTCCCGGTGTTCGTGGTGGCGGTCACAGGTTTCGCGTTGGTCCCGGTGTTCGTGGTGGCGACTCTTGGTTTGTTGTTCTTCGGCTTCGGGGCCACTTTCACAAGAGCATTTGCGACGCCCCGGTTAAAACTTGCGTTGTTGGCATTCTTCTTCGCAAGTTTCACAGCCTCGATGATTTTGCTAATAATCACGGCGCGGGTGATCTGATTAGCCGGAAGAGCGATGAAATCCTTGACCCTCTGTGGGAGTTCGCGGTAGACATCCTGGTTGAATTTTTTATTCAGGAAACTCGGATCACTGAGGGACAGTATAGCATCACGCAGAGGCAAGAGATCGGGCATATTCAAGTTTGTCAAACCCTTCGCAAGTGCGTTCCGAGACAAAAACTGAGGTGTCTTTGATACTGGTTCCTTCCTAAGAGCATTATTGGCTTTGACTTGAGCCATCCTTACAAGTGTTAAAGAAAAAAGACACCACCTGAGAAACATGGCGACCGTTGCTCACCAGATGTTCCATGCCTTCGAGGATACCTACAACACCTACAAGGATGGAAAGGACGTCGAGATGGAGATGCGTCTAGGCAAGAAGAACATGAACGGGATCTTTGACACCAACATTCCTCAGGCTCAGTGGACCAGTGTGAAGAATGGTTTGGACAAGTACACCGAGTGGGAAATGACGGATCACCAGAAGTTCATGGTCTTCCGTGGTAAGCGAGGGGTTCGACTAACCGAGGAGCAGGACACAGGTGAACGCAAGTGCATTCGCAAGATAACCCGGGAGAACAAGGACTTTCCTGTGGACGCCTGGAACGTTCGCTTCGGAGTATCAGTGGAAAAGCCGATCAAAGAGGAAGACCAACCGGACGAGTTTGACGACACGATCGAGAAGGAGCGGTGGTCCTACGTGCGCAAGAACCTACGCATCGATCTCACGGTCATCACGCCCGAGGACATGGATGCCGAGGAGCCCATACATCAGATTGAATTGGAGATGCTGCCACCCTATACGGAGGACAGGGACACGTTGTTCAATCAAATGTATAAGGTGTTTGATGTTCTCAAACTTATGCCGTCGCGACCATAAGACCGCCCACGGCCACCAATACCACGCCAATAAATTTCAGGATGGTGAACCTTCCGCCAAGAAACAGGAACGATAAGATGGTGATGGGGATGGTATTCAGTGCAAGCATGGCACCGACGTAACCAGGGTTAGGAGAGTGTGTCACCGCCGTCCTGTAGAAGAACAGGGTCACGCTTCCGATCAGGGTGGACAAGGCCAAGAGACCGAGGTGACTTTTTTTGATGGTCCTCAACTCATTCTTTTTACTCAGATAAAGAGAAAGAACGAACATCAAATAGAAGGGCAGAGCAAAGATAATGGTCTCATGAGTCTGGAGACCTTCCCTGAGAAGTTTTCCGATGATGAAATTATTCACCACGGACAGCAAAACTGCCAAGAGGGCGAAGTTAACCCAACGCTCCATAACTATAGTTAGTCGAGAAATTGATATTCGGCAAAGTCGGGTTCCTTGGCAGGTTGCTTGGCGAGGCTGAAGGAAGCCTGGGTGGCATTCCAGACCAGACCAAAATTGTTATTCATGAAATATACCATCTTTAGTTTCAAAACACAAACGCAAGTATTTCCCTTCATGGCACCTTTGGTGAGAATATCCACATTGTCACCACCGGGACCCTTGGACATAGTATCTTTATCAATCTTGACGCGGAACCTATCTTCCTTGAGGTTGCTACGAAACATGTCCTGGATCTGTTCGCGGGACATTTTCCTTCCGAAGATATCCATGGCATTTGAACAAACGTGATTTACGACGTGTTTTTCAATCTTGTTGAGCCATTCCAGGAATGTCTTTGAACGTTCGCTGTCGTGGATCTCTAGTTCCAAGTTGTATTTGGGTGCTCCATAGTCCGTCTCAAAGCACGAGACGCCAAAGGGGCAGCGAAACTTTGGTATCTGCACGTCTGGACCATTGATGAACAGAAACTTGGAATCTTGTGTTGATTCGATGATAAAGTCGGAAGTGCCAGTTTCGTTAAACAACATATCGTCTTAAAGCGAAGCATCTCTTTAATTATAAGAATGACCGTGGTAATCGATGGCAACATCGGAGCTGGCAAGACGACGCAACTGGACATGCTTGCGTCTGCCGGCTTCAAGGTTCGCAAGGAGCCTGTGCAGGATTGGCCGGTCGACAAGTATTACCAGAAACCACAAGATTGGGCGTTCCTTTTGCAGGTCGCCATCCTCGAGTCCAACATGTTACAAACGGGTGTAGAGATATATGAGCGAGGTCCCATTCCAGGTCGGATGGTGTTTTGGGAGGACTTGGTCATCCGTGGCGAGATCAAGCGGATCGAGGAGCACTACTGGTACGACAAGTTGTGGGAGCGGTTGAAGTGGTATCCAAAGAAGTACATCTTTTTGAACGTGCCACCGGAAATGAGCCACGAGCGAGTTAAGGCGCGTCATCAGAAGGGTGATACATTCATCACACTGAAGTCTCTGCAGGATCTTCATGCCCGTTACATGAAAATGCTCGAGACCATCGGTGAACACTGTGAGGTCCATATCATTGATGGAACTAAACCCACAAACCTAATTCACGCCGAAGTACTAAAAATTATTCAGGGTGCCTAATAGTATAGGATGGTCACGATTAACAACATGGACTTCTTCGAACTCGCGCGCCAAGCGATGGATGTATCATCTCCATCGGTTGAGGCAGAGGTATGTATGTCATTGAAATGTAGTCATTGTGGTGGAAAGATGATCGAGAATTTTGAAACGGACATGGTATGTTCAGAATGTGGTATTGTGGATACATCAAACGGTCGGATCGATCAGGGCGCCGAATGGAGTTCATGTGTGACGGACGAAGGCGCCAAGGATGGGTCGCGCGTTGGCATGGCAGCAAACCCATTATATCACGAGTGGGGCTCCGGATCAAAAATCGGTAAGACAAAGGGAATGACGACTGCACAAAAGCGGATGGCCAAGATAGATTTTCACATGTCATCCAATCACAAGGATCGTGCACTTCACCAAGCCTACTTGGACATCCAAGAAGCGTGTGCACCACTTGGTATTTCTATGAACACGATCGAGTTGGCTAAAGCATTTTACAAGCGAATCACCGCCAAGGGGATCACGCGTGGTGTGGTCAGAAAGGGTATGAAGGCGAACTGTGTTTACTACGCATGTAAGAGAGATGGATATCCGAGAACTTTGCACGAGGTCGCCAACGCTTTTGGATTGGATCCAAGGGACATCAGCAGAACATCGAACAAGTTTCGCGACTGTCTGGATGAAGAGGACACGGAAGAACGGGTGACGATGGCGAGCGACATGATTCCACGGCTCATGAACGAAATCCAACCAATGACACCGGGCAAGGTGACGTGCAGAATTGTGAATCTATGCAAGAGGATCGAGCGAACTTCTGAATTCATGGGCAAGGTCAGTGGAGGGGTGGCGGGTGCATGCATCCTTTACTCAATCAAGGACGCTGACATCGAAAAGGTCAAGGAAGCCACCCAGGTATCCACAATTACCTTGACTAAACTCAAACAGAAGATCGACATCATGGAGAAGGTTCTCATCTGGACCGACGGATCATGTCTGGGCAACCCGGGACCAGGTGGGTGGGGTGTGTTCATCAAGGATGGAGAGCAAGTGCACGAATTTGCCAACGGGGTCACGGAGACAACCAACAATCGCATGGAAATCCAGGCTGCTATAGAAGCCATAAGATGGTGGAAAGAGCACAGTCCCAACAAGGAGGTCATCATACACTCGGATTCCAAGTACGTGGTCGACAGCGTGACCAAGTGGATACCTGGTTGGATAAAGAAAGATTTCAAAGATGTCAAGAATGATGACCTCTGGAGAACCTTAAATGAACTAAATTCTCCCATGATTGATTGGAAGTGGGTCAAGGCACATGCCGGCAATCCAGAAAATGAAAAGGCTGACAAACTTGCACACGACCAGGCAATTAAACAAAAAGAGAGATTAAACAAATAAATGGAAGGCAAACGTCCATCTCTGTGGATCTCTACGCCGTGTTATGGAGGTCAGGTTCTTCGCGAGTTCAGTACTTCTATGCTGAAACTTTACAAACTGTGCATTCAAAATAATATAGACATAATATTTGATTCTATGGAAAATGAAAGTCTAATTCCACGAGGGCGTTGTGTGGCCGTTGGAAGGTTCATGCAGTTGCCGATGGCAAAAACTTACACTCACTTTATGTTCATCGATGCCGACATTGAATTTCAACCGGAGTCTGTTTTGCGACTTTTGTTTTCCGGTCACGACATTTCGGTGGCGTGTTATCCAAAGAAACATGTTAATTTTGAGGGTGCCAAGAACGAGATCGTGCAAGGAGGCGATCGTCCCCCTGAGATGGCATCGGCCGACTTGGTGGTAAATCTTGGAAAGACGAGCGCAGCCGTGATCAACGGATTCGCCGAGGTACTTGACGGACCCACAGGTTTCATGATGATTAAGCGCGAGGTATTTGAAAAGATGGAAAAGCAATATCCAGAACTTCACTGTAAGAATGATCACGCCAACCGCGATTTTGATTACTACCCGGCTCTTTTCGATTGCATGATTGATCCGGTGTCAAAGCGCTATCTGTCGGAGGACTATGCCTTTTGTCGTCGATGGCAGCAGATGGGTGGTAAGATCTATGCAGATACACAGACCGTTCTTGGGCACGTGGGGAATCTTACGTTCTATGGAACTATGGGTCATCGTATTAAACGAAAACAGCAAGTAGTTTAGAAATGTGGGGATTCATCGTAGTTGATGTCAATCATCAGATTGCAGTGAGAACCCTAAGTGTTTTGATCGGTCTCACATCACAATTGACCAAACAAGGGGTTCCATGGGAAGTTGTCTACTCATCGAATGATCCAGAGGAAAAGCGCGCATATTTCATGAATGGGTTAAAAAAATATGAGACGATTGTGTTCATGGACTATGGTTCGTCATTCTCATTGGGACCCCTATTGAATACTCCATGGCAAAAGGCATGTTCGATGTTGATCATCCCATCGCTTAAGAAGACATTGGATTGGAAGCGTTTTAAAGAAACGTGTACCATGGATATTCAGGAACCTCTTGCTCAACGTGCTCTCCAGTTTGACACCCAGGTGAACGAGAGCAAACCCATTCCAGGGCCAGGCACACCACTGTTTTCCGTTACAAATTCCGACGCTCGTGTTTTTCTTGTGGATTGCAAGATCGTTCTTCGCAAGTTGAAGGACAAGAAAGGAAATATTATTCAGGTTCCTTTGAAGTCCAACGAGTGGGTCAGATTTTTGAAGGAGCGTTCTGTTCAGGTGGCTGCTGCAGTGGACATCCCTTGCACCAATACGATCGCTCACAAGTGCGTTAGTGGCTTAGGGAAATCAAACGGACTTAGAATAGATGTTACAACACGCCCAACAAGTGATGAAGACCAAGGTCAACATGTTTCCGGCACCACAGCCAATATCGGTTGAAAGGAAACACTTTGGACAACTGAATGGGCACCCCTATGTAGTTTCTCCAAAGGCAGATGGAGAGCGCTTCCTTATGGTCGCCCTTGGTGATCGTTCGGTGCTCATCAATCGTGCCTTTGAAGAAACGGACATCAAGTTCAAATTCAAAAAGGATGCCTATCAAGGTACCGTTTTGGATGTGGAGAAGATTACAGACTTCAAAGGGAACACACGCATCTTGGTGTTTGACGCCTATCAGGTGAATGGCGAGATCATCAAGGATCGGTCACTGGACGAGCGACTCGACAAGGCGTCCCGTTTGGTCAAGGGAATTTTGAAGACAGCCAAAGATCCCATCAAGATTGAAATGAAGCCGGTGTTTGGGCGCGAAGACTTGGTGCAAGTCGTGAAAAAGGATTTTGGATACGAAACGGATGGTCTCATCTTCACACCAAAGGACGAACCGGCGCGAATCGGAACCCACGAACACATGTTCAAGTGGAAACCACTGGAGAAAAACACGGTTGATTTCCAGGTGGTACCCAGCACTCGAATGCATGACTGTCGCCAGGAGATGATCTATGGTTACGACCTCTACGTCCAGGAGCAAGGCAAGAAGATATGTGAAGCCAGAGTGCCTCAGGAGTTGGTCGAACCTCATTGGCAACCGATCATGGATGCTGGGAAGGAACAGGTGATCATCCTCGAGTGTGAATACATTCAAGGCAATCCAAACTTCTGGCGACCCATAGGCATTAGAAGGGACAAAACGATGCCCAATGCACGAAGGACCTTTCAAAGGACCTTGGTGAACATCGATGAAGACATCCAGTGGCAGGAGTTTCAAATCTAAAGAAATAAATTGTTAGTAGGTTATACACATGGAGCCGATCCTTGTTCCGAATCCATCTCGCTTCACTACATTTCCCATAAAGTATCCAGATCTATGGAAACTGTACAAGAAGGCCATCGCATCCTTTTGGACCACCGAGGAGGTAGATCTTTCTGCCGATATGAATGACTGGAATAAGATGTCCGACCAGGAAAGGTACTTCATCAAACACGTCCTTGCATTTTTTGCCGGGTCGGATGGAATCGTGATGGAAAATCTCAACTTGAACTTCGCATCGGAGGTTCAGATCTCGGAAGCAAGATCGTTCTACAGTTATCAGGAGTTCAACGAGTCTATTCACGGCGAAACCTACAGTTTGCTCATTGATACCTACGTGGATGATCACGATGAAAAGACAAAGTTGTTCAAGGCGATCGAGACCATTCCGTGCATCCAAAAGAAGGCCGAGTGGGCGATGAATTGGTTCAACAGGGATCGACCATTTGTCGAAAGGTTGGTGGCATTTGCATGTGTCGAGGGTATCTTTTTTAGCGGTGCCTTTTGTGCCATCTACTGGCTAAAGAAGCGGGGACTTATGCCGGGTCTGTGCTTTTCAAATGAATTAATATCGAGGGACGAGGGACTTCACTGTGATTTTGCGGTGGCGTTGTACCATCACCTCGAGCAGAAGCCGACAGCAGAGAGGATCCGTGACATCATTCGGAGCGCGGTTCACATTGAAAATGAGTTTATTTGCGATGCACTTCCATGCAGATTGATTGGGATGAATTCCGATAGCATGACCACCTACATTCAGTTTGTGGCGGACAGGCTATTGAAGCAGTTTGGTGTGGAGCCTATCTGGAACTCCAAGAATCCATTTGATTTCATGGAGATGATTTCACTGGAAGGCAAGACTTCATTCTTCGAGAAGAGGGTCAGTGAATACAGCAAGATGGGTGTTGGTGACGAGAGTGGAAAATCAATCAGTTTCGAAGATGACTTTTAAACAAATAATTTGATAATAAATATGTTGAAGGCAGGAAGATATACATACTTCGGTGAAGGTGATGCCAATAGTTCAAATCGCGATAGACCAAAAATTAGATTTCCCGGACCCAATAGTACATTGAAGGTTGGTTCCTTTTGTTCAGTTGGTGCCGGTTTAGTTGTTTTTCTTGGCGGAAATCACAGAATAGAATGGGTGAGCACCTTCCCATTTGGAAACACACCTGGAGGAGATTTTTTCAAAAAACCAAATAAAGAATTAACTAAAACAAATGGAGATGTTACTATTGGCAACGATGTATGGATAGGAGAACACGCTGTCATAATGTCTGGTGTCACGATTGGTGATGGTGCCGTAATTGCGGCAAACTCCCATGTTGTAAAGGATGTGGAACCTTACAGCATAGTGGGTGGAAATCCGGCGCGCCACATAAAATATCGTTTCAGTCAAGAACAAATTGAAAAATTATTAAAAATCAAATGGTGGGACTGGGATGATGAAAAAATTCAAGAGAATATTTCACTTTTATGCAATAAATACATAGACATGTTTATTGAGGAACATGACGTTTAAAAATGTCCCTGGCGATCGAGCGCAGGTGTGGCACCGGGAAGGGTGTCTGATTGTCCAGTGCGACATTCAAAACGTCATCCCCATGTTCAAATGAAAAGCAAAGGATTGCCTTGCAGAGGTATTCCAGTCCCTTTTCCTTTGGGCTTTTTGAAGGCTTGAGTTCAATCAGGTTGGCTTCGAGGTATTGTCTGAACGCGGTTCGGTCTTCCATTTTGGAACTATTTTGTCTGTTGTTTTTAATAGGATGCTTTTGTATATTCTTGGTCTTGCTATTATTTCCTTGCTTGCGATCGTCCTCAACGACCCGATGGATCCCGAGGAACTGGCGATGTTCTATGCTCCCAGGAAGGTGATGAACTGGGACAGGCGGGAAATCATTGCTCCCCCGATGATCACCGGTCCATTCAGCGTTAGGAAGGTCAAGGAACCCTATGTAGACGGTGACATGGACGGCATCCTTCCTCCTTATCACATTCACGAACACAATGGATACAAGATTATTGAAGGAACCCCACAGATTGCCGTGCCGAATCAAAAATATTTCCCGTGAAATAGTAGAATATGTTTCTCTACGAAGACTTCAGTTTGATTGTAATCGTGGCGTTGGTCTATGGGTGGCTCTACAGCCGGATGGGTAAGGATGCCTTTGGGTTCGAGAGTGCCATCGACCCCTACTACTTTTCATTCACCACGATGGCCACGGTGGGCTACGGTGACTTTTCGCCCAAGACTCCTGCCGCCAAGGCGTTGGTGATGTCCCAGCAGGCGGTGCTCATGACAGGAGCCATTGCACTTTTGTCTTCGAGAATACTAGTGAAATGATCACGCTTCAGCAGATCGATATGTACAGTGGTGTCTGGTACGAGCAGGCATCCATGAAGCGAGGTTTCAATGCAGAGGGTCAGATGGACTGCATTGGAACTCGTGGAATTTATAAGCAAATTGGCAAGGACGCTCCGATATTGGAGGCTGACACCAAGTGTCATCACGGGAGTCCGACTGCACCCCTGATGGGAATCAAGGGCAAGGTAGATTGTTCGACGACGCCGTGTAAGTTGACGTTCCCGATCCTTCCATGGATTCGCGCGGAATACAACATACTCAAGACTGATTTCAAGCGCTTCTCCATTGTGAGTGCGGGACCGGACTTCATTCAAGTGTATTCACGGAAGCCGTGTCTGAATCCCACGGAGCGGATGGCACTCAAGGAGATGGTGAAGGACTTTGGCTACGATCCGAATGACCTCAAGGACACGCCCACCGAATGTGACACGGATCCAGTGGACATGATGATCCAAGATGCCGTCGGTGTTTTAAACATTTAAATATAATTAAAACCAAATGCTTCTCGAATTAAATTATAAAGTTCGTTGTGACACACCAAGTGACATCAATGAACATCTTCCGACTTTATGTGAATTGGCGAAGGATTGCACTTCGGTCATCGAGTTGGGTGTTCGTGGTGTTGTGAGTTCATGGGCGTTTGCTGCTGGTCTTCCAGAAGGTTCTAGGATGTTCATGAATGATCTTGAACCATGCAAGGTTGAACAATTGGTTCGAACGGCCAAGATGGAGAAGAACATTGACGCCACATTCGTCCATGGGAGTGATTTGGACATCCCTTTGCCTGAACCAGCAGATCTGGTTTTCATCGATACGTGGCATGTCTATGCACAACTCAAGCGCGAGTTGGATCGTTACGAACCGTTGGCCAAGAAATACATCGCCCTTCATGACACCACGGTCGATGAGTGGCTAGGTGAAACCATTCGTTTGGGATGGCCAGCCGAGGAGCAATCCAAGACGACGGGATTTCCGGTCGACGAGATCACCAAGGGTCTCTGGCCGGCTGTCGAAGAGTTCCTTGAAAAGCACAAGGGAACGTGGGAACTGAAGAAGAGGTACACGAACAACAATGGTCTCACCATACTTAGTCGAGTTCGCGAACAAACAGATTGAAGTCGCTCACCATCTGAGTAACCACAGGAAACTGCTTCCAGTGGGAGAACGGCTTGTCTTCGCCGATACACAACGCAATTTTTTCACGAGGGAATCCGGTTCTGAGAACCTCTTGAAAATTATGAAGTGACGTTCCTCGCACGATGGAAGGAAAAAGCACAAGGTCATATTCGTTTGCCCATAACTTGGTGCTAATTTCTGAACCTGTTGTCTTAGACTTTGCCGAGGCCGGAAGCAATTTGGTGTAATTGAAACCACGCCCGTAAAGTTCTGCCGTGTCCTTGTCATAGTCATCGTAGGCGTAAGGAATCTCTTCGAGAACATCCATCTTGTCACCAAAAAGTTCCTTGCAACCATAGAAAAGACCTATGGAAAGGTAATCGGGCATCAGTGGCAAAGAATTGTCCATGAACAGAATGCGCTTTGGGTCTGTCACCCCGATCGAGTCGCAAATGTATCGAACCATGGCGGGTGCCGTGAGATGCTTCATGAAGTGGTCGCGCCACTCGAAGGGATTTGCCTCCTTGCCCTTGTCGAAAAGAACCTTATTGTAGTGGGTCATGGTGAACTTGGGGATGGTCCACGGCTCTTCAAACAGAGGTACCGACCCGGCAGCCAGAATCTCGAGGTGACGCATACAGTCGAACCCGGCTTTCTTTTGGGTGTAGGCATACTTGGACTGGGCATATTCCTCCAAATAGGCATCCTGGTCATCGAATGAATACGGCTCGCCTGGAACGATGTCACTGATTTCCTTGGTCTTGGTGGTCCTCATCGGAAGGATTCGAGATGTAGGAAAGCAGAAGCTGATTGGGTAAAGCATTTAATAAACTATTGATCTTTCTTTTTAATACAGACTTGATATGCAGTGTAGACTATATCATAATTTTCCTTGTACTGTTCGAAGAACATCTGAATAGCCATCTGTGGTTTTCTGTGTGGAGGAAAAGGTGCTGGCCACATGAAATCATCAAAGTGCATAATTCCACCGGATACGAGAAGTCTATCCGATAGCATGGCATCGAGCAAAACATCTTTGCCTTGGTGGGAACCATCCACGTAGATGAAATCAAATTTTCGACCTTCCTTGATGAGATCCATGAGAATATCATGGGAGTAACCCTGGCGCCATTCAACTTTGTCTCCCACATTCGCTTTGAAATTTTCAAACACCTTGTTCATATCGATGTGCGAGTGCTCTTCGCCACCTTCCCATGTGTCGATGCAAACCATTTCCTTGATGTCCATGTTGTCAAGCCACCATGCAGTCGAGCGACCTTCGAATGACCCAATTTCCAAGGCTCTCAATTCCTTCTTACCTTCCCACAGTGGAAGAAACTTTTCCTTCAATACAGGGACTTGATTCTCGTGCCAATTTTCATCAAACTCGAACTTCATTTGAATAATAGTTCATCATTTCCTTAATACCATCCTTCAGAGTGACAGTTGGTTCCCATCGCAGCAGTGACCTTGCCAAACCGATGTCGGGTTTGCGTCTCTTCGGGTCGTCGGCAGTTCCTGGAAGGTGGACTATCCTTCCGTGAGGATTTATGGTCTTGGCGAGTTGCTTGATGGTGTACTCGGTTGGATTACCTATATTGATGGGACCACGAAGACCGGAATCCATCATGCTAATCAGACCCTCGATGGTATCGTCCACGTACTGAAAACAACGCGTCTGTTTGCCACTTCCGTATATGGTCATGGGTTCACCGCGGAGAGTCTGTGTGATGAAGTTCGTCATGACCCTTCCATCGTCAGGATTCATACCAGGTCCATAGGTATTGAAAATTCTAACAATGGCAGTATCTGTTTCATGCATCCTATTGTAATCCATGACCAACGTTTCGGCGACTCGTTTGCCTTCATCGTAGCACGAACGCTCGCCGATGGGATTCACGTTTCCCCAATATTCCTCATTTTGAGGATGCCTCAAAGGATCTCCATATACTTCCGAAGTCGAAGTGAAGAGCATTCGAGCCCTTGTCTTTTTCGCAAGTTCAAGCATGTTCAATGTTCCCATGAAGCAAGTTTTGGCAGTGTGAATGGGATCCAACTTATAGGCGGGTGGACTCGCAGGGCACGCGAGGTGGTAAATCTGATCCACGTGATCAAAATGTATTGGCGTTATGACATCGTGCCACACAAAACGGAAGTTGGGATCCCTAGGACAATTGTTTCTATCTCCTGTAAGAAGATTGTCGATACCGATTACGTAATGACCTTCTTTCAAAAGACGTTTCACGAGATGGGACCCAAGAAAGCCACAGGACCCTGTCACGAGAATATTCATTAACTAGTCATTTGATTATATCTTTAAATACCCGATTCTTGATTTCAATCTGAATATGTTCCACAGGCAAGTATTTTCTAATTATATTTTCAATTTCCATTTCACTATAGTTATCATTGCACGAATAGACATCCATGGCAAACTTGCCATGCTCGGGCCATGTGTGGATGGACAAGTGAGACTCGGACAACAAGAACAAACTCGTGACCCCATACGGTTCGAATTGATGCGTTGATGTCCTGAGTACTGTAAGTTTGCAAACTTTCGAAATTTCCCTGAGAATCTTCTTCAGTCGCTTTGAGTCATTCAAAGGGCTGGTCGTGGGTTCACCATCATGCTTGATTCCAACTTCAAATAGCGCTACCTTTCCAAGGTCAATCATTTATCGTAAAATTACCGAAGAAAAAAGGAAAGGAAGATGAGCATGAACGACCCGACTGCCTTGAGCATCACGGCTCCGGAATCATCATCGTCCACGTAAGGAATCTCGTAATCACTCGGAGGCATTGTAGCGTTGCCTGTGAAGTTCTCTGAAGCCGCCTCAAGCAGCAGTCGTGTAATCGCCATGTTACTATAGTTTAGAAGAAAATGTTTAATTATCTTGCGCACAGAGATGTTGCCTCATTGTAGCATTCCTCGAATCTCTCGTGAGTCACGACGGGTTCAATTACATCCTTTAGAGTTTCGAAAAGATAACGCGAATTCATAGTCATTCGATAAAAGTCAATGAATTTGGTGGGAATATCATAACGCGTCATAACCTGAATATACTCAGCCATACATTTATTATAAAATAGTATCTGCTCTTCCTTCGTATTGGCATTCCACAATCCTCCTGCACCCTTGGAAGAAGACAACTCTTTAGACATATCATCATTCATGAGACCCTGTTCCTCTGTGTTTTTGTAACGCGATTCGGCGGCTTCTGTAAAGTTTCTCACTGGAATGATGACCAGCTTGGGAACTTGCTTGGTTTGGAGAATGTATTCTTCTATCATGAAGATGAATCCTGGGTTTTTAATGATTTTATATTCCCCTGGATTCTTCTCTAAACCTCCTTTGGTCTTGTCATGGATGTTTTCCTTCAATGTTTCGCGACTAAACCCAGTTTCCATCCCAATCAATGTAAAAAGCGCGACGAGAAATGTGGTTCCACAGCGACCCGTACCTGTGATGAGTATGCTCTCTTGCATTTCCATAGTCATTTACAAACATTGATCTATATTATTTAATTAGTCGCGCAGTGAATCGACCCGCCACCCAACACAAGTTCGCGGGCGTTCACGGTCATGATTTTCTTTCCCTTGAATACGCGCTTGAACGTATCTACGGCCTCGTTGTCCGTCATGAGACTCCCATAGACTGGCAAAACAATCCCATTCTTTGCGCGATAGTAGTTGATGTAAGAAGCCGGAAGCGTGTCACCCACACCTCGCCTGAAGGTGTCCTTGGTGAATTCAATATCTTCCATTTCCTCCTTTTGCACAAACATAGGCAGGGGGCAATGGACGCGATGAACCTTGAGTCCGTGCGCTAATAAGGTATTTTCGGCAGTAACGGACACAAAATGCTGTGGGTCTAGGGGATCGTCCGACCAAGCCAACAGGACTTCCTTGGGGTTCACAAATGCCACCATGTTATCCGCGTGACCATCAGTGTCGAGGTCGCCGTAGAGTCCGTCCTTGAGCCAGATGATTGTGTCAACGTCAAAGAGCCTTTTCATCACCTCTTCAGCTTTTTCTTTGGTGAGGTTTGGATTTCTGTTTGGGTTCAAAAGGACACTTTCAGTGGTGATGACCGTTCCCTCGCCGTCAGTCACGAAGGCACCACCCTCGGCCGTGAGATAGGTTCCGTCCACAGTGCCCATCTGCATCTGGCACATCAGCCTTCGGGCGAGATTATTGTCGTCGGTAAAATCCTTGTAGATTCCACCATAAGCATTGAAGTTCCAGTCGATGCCCTTGACCTCCTTGGTCGCGTCATTCATCACAAAGGTCGGTCCCGTGTCCCTGATCCAGATGTCGTTGTATTCAAGCGGATTGACCTTGACACCATTTGGGAATCTTGAAATGGTGGAATTCATCAGGTCTGGTTTGGTATAGACTGTCACCTCGGTGCCCAAATCATGTATCGCAGAGACGATGGAGATTATGGTTTCCTGAGCCGGAACGGCATTCTTCCTCCAGACGTCTTTACGGTAGGGCCAAAGCACCCGACACTTCTTGGAACGCTCCCAGTCCGCCATCAAACGGAGCGTCGGTACCGAAGCCGTGGTGATCATTTCTTAATTATAGAAGGGCTTTCTTTAATTAAGAAGTTTGCTTCCACTCGGGATTGAACCGAGGGCCTCAAGATTACTAGTCTTGCGCTCTACCACTGAGCTATGAAAGCCAAGGTTCTGCCGAGATTCGAACTCAGGTAACGGGAATCAGAATCCCGGATGAATCACAGAACCAATAGTTGGCCAGAAACCTTTTCACTCCAATTCAACGCAGTCCTTGAAAAGATCATAGACGAATTGCCCGTCGATGATTTCTTTCTCCAGAAGTTCGTCCTTGACAATTTCCAGTGCCTGACGGTTCTCCACCAGAAGCTCTCGGGTCTCCTCATAGCACCTGTCGATCAAGTCGTGGATCTCGTCATCGATGTCCTGGTTGGTGGCTTCCGAAAGGTACTGGGGTTCGGCGTTCTGCTTTCCTAGTGTGGATCCAAACCCCAAGTTGGTTACCATCTGACGAGCGATCATGAAGACCTGCGAGAGATCGCTGGAAGCGCCAGTGGTCGCGTTGTCCTCGCCGTATACCACCTCCTCGGCTACGATGCCACCCAAAGCCACCCTTATCTGCGCGAGGAGATACTGCTTGCTGTAAAGACCCGAGTCTTGATTTTCCTCGGAGGGCTGGAAGAATGTGACTCCTCCCGCATTTCCACGTGAGATGATGCTGACCTTGCGAACCTGGTCGTATTCGGGCATCAAAGCACCTACAATGGCATGACCTGCCTCGTGATAGGCCACCAACTCTTTCTTGGCCTGTGAGATGATCATGTCCTTGTTCTTGGTTCCCACGACGACCCTCTGGAAGCAGTCTTCCACGATAGCTTCGGTGATGGTTCCCGTTCCATCCCCGTCCCTAACCGCCCGTATGGCACACTCGTTCATCAGATTTGCCAGGTCTGCTCCACTGAACCCTGTGGTCTGACGAGCGATCTTTTCCAGTGAAACGTCCCCATCCAAAATCTTATCCTTCGTATGAACCGCCAAAATCTTGGCCCGACCTGTGACATTGGGCAAGTTCACTTGAATCTTGCGGTCGAACCTTCCCGGGCGAATCAGGGCATCGTCTAGAATGTCCACGCGGTTGGTGGCGGCAATCACCACGATCTGTGAAGTGTCATCGAAGCCGTCCATTTCTGTCAGCAACTGGTTGATGGTCTGTTCTCTCTCGTCATTGGAGATGGGACCCTGACCTCCTCGCTTCTTGCCGATGGCATCAATTTCGTCTATGAAAAC